>JABAHS010131832.1_pt1 | contig 37092 bp, 53 predicted proteins | sample 7062111 | NCBI WGS metagenome assembly JABAHS01 (sample SAMN14534600, study PRJNA622989) | marine sediment metagenome | biome: marine biome [ENVO:00000428]; feature: marine pelagic biome [ENVO:01000023]; material: deep marine sediment [ENVO:00002113]; isolation source: pool of 4 deep marine... | reverse complement strand
ACGCCAGCCATAAAGCAGCGCCTCACATTCATGGTCGTCCTGTCCGTCCGCGATATCCTCGTGCAGTTCGTCCCAGAGAAGTGTGGAGAGTTCCTGGATCAGGCCGGTACAACTCTCGTGAACCTTGATCTGACCGGTCCGAAAGGCGTCCGAAAGGAACTCGAGGACCTGCCTTTTTTCCCGCTTGTCCGCCGGGTCGATGTATATCCCGTGCCGCTGGACCATTTCGGCGCTGTAGCCCTTCCCCAGCCCGCCCAGGTCTCCAACTATCTTGTCAAAGCCCCAGTCATCAACAAGCGGTTTAGTCTTGTCAGCGACCTGTGAAGGCGAAAGGCCGGGCTCCTTGAACGACTTGGGGACATAGACCATCTTCCCCAGGGAGCCGTAAGCAAGAACCGTCCAGGCGGTGGAGTGAACATGGCCGAAGTCCATCGAAAGCACACTGGACCAGTGCCGATCCATGTCTGGCGCGTCCGAATCCGTGTAAACATTGCGCTCAGGATCGAAGGCAAACACCAGCCGGGCTTCGTCGCGGACCCATTTCGCGAAGTACTCCCGCAATAGGATCGGGTTGTCGTCCTGCCAGCCGCGCTCTTCCTTGATTTTCTCGATGTACTCCCGCGCCCGTACATGCGGGTTCTGGTGCGCTGTCCATGTGTGTACGCTCCAGCCGCTTCGCTTGCCCGTTGTGACCTCGTACCAGAAGCCGGTCAGGGCCAGGCCGGGGGTTCCAAGAAGCATCTTCGTTCCGTGCATGTCCATCAAGCCGGGTTCCAGCACGTCCTCAACAAGGTACTGAAGAAGGAGCGGTTTTTGTTTCCCGCATTCGTCTATGATTGCCAGGACCAGATTTGGAACTCCCCGGATCTTATCAATCTCGCTTTCCTTGTCCGCACCGACCACGAAGAAGATCGAACCGTTCGGGTGAATCACCTTCAGTTCCGATTCCTTGAAGGTCAGGCCCCATTTGTGATCGCGGTTCAGTTGCTTGAACAGTTCCCAGATAATGTTCTTCGCGCTGGGACGCGTCAGGCCGATGTAGACAACCCTGCAGCCGGGGTTCTGGTCCAGCGCGTCTTTGACCTCAAAGATTGCTTCCTGCGTTTTCCCCGCACGCCGACCACACAAGAGAGCCTTCGATAGGCTGTTGTCGTTCGCGACTGCCAGCTGTTCCTTGAACCTGAGCGAATCGGTTGACGTTCCCCCGGTCCTCTCCACGATCGCCACCTGCTCAAGCACGAGGCGCTTCTGGCCTTCGGTGAGCTGGTCGAAGTCGTAGTGCGGGGCTTCGCTGGTCACAACGGCAACACCTCCTGACTCATGCGACGCGCTGCTATCTCACAATACTTTTCCTCTATCTCAATACCTATCGCTTTCCGCCCCAAGTCCTTGGCAGCGCGAAGGGTGGTGCCGCTGCCCATGAAGGGGTCGAGAATGGTTTGTTGCTTCACATAATGGTCCGCTTGTTCAATGCACCATCTCATAAGTCGGACTGGTTTCTGGGTTGGATGTTCTCTTTTGCCATCTATGTTGCGCCGGGTGCTATACTGTTTAGCTGGCCTATCCATGTTTGTCCATGCGAGTTCAAAGTCTGCCAAGGTATCCATCTTCTCGATTTTCTCCCATGCCAACCAACAACGAGAAGGAATCATTTGGTAATAGTTCCCTCCCCACACGATAGACAACCGCGCTGCTTTTATTACTTTGTTTATGGTTGTTTGCTCCACTGGGTGCTTGTCCCATTCTTGCGCCTCTTCATACATTTGCGCGGAGGCCCACGTCCCTCCTTTCCACTTATCACCATGCCCATAAGGCGGGTCCGTCAGCACCAAATCAACCGGCTCAAGGTGAGGCAATACATCACGGCAGTCCGCGTGATATATGGTGACGTGGTTGTCTTGGTAGTACGGGGTCACCCTTCGTCCTTTATGATCTTGGCCGCTAACATGTGGAGCTCACCCTTCGGAAGGTTCCGGAGGAAGCGCAGGAACGGATCCTTTTGTTCGTTGTCCTTCTCGAATAGTCCCAGGTGACGAGACAGGGCTTCAAGCGCCTGCGTTTTCGAATGAAGCTTGAACTTGATCCCGCCGTCCTTCGTGTAGGAAATCTCTGAAATACACCGGCGGATCGTCTTCGGTATTTCGTCCAGGCTCTTGACGTGGAAAACGCGCTTCCCCTTGTTCTGTTCCAGAAACTCGGTGATATCGGAGAAGGCTATCAGAGCGTATTCTGTGATCACCTTTTCGGCGGTGACGTTGGTTCGATCGGCAATTAGATTCTGTCTCCGCTGGATTTCTGCCTTCACTCTAGTTAACTCTAGCATCTGTGATCCGCGCTGGGCGGCGTTCTTGCCCTTGTAGCCAGCCCGAATGATCGCGTCGGTGGCGACGCTGTCCTTCATGAACTCAGACACGAACCGGGACTGCATGGGAGTGAGTTTAGCTTTCTTCTTCATCTTCCTCCGGCTCTTCTGGTTCTATCTCCTTGACGCACTGCTTTTCGCATTTGACGCACTGAAGAAGGTTCTCGCCCTCCCCCTCTATTTGGTTCCACTCTTCGTCGCAGTCGGTTTTCTGCTGGAGTAACTTCACGGCTTCGTCAAGTTCTGCGACCGAAGCAAACAGGCCGCCGCTTATACCGCTCAAAGCGGCCAGCCTCTCTTCGGCGTGTTTGTAGTACTGATGCACAAGTTCGGTGTAGTTCTGCAGGTCAATGATCTGCTTCTCGGTCGAAGCCTTCCATATCTTGTAATCCGCGAACATTCCGATCGCGTCTCGCATGGCTTCTTGTGTTACCGGCGGAACGGCTTTCCGGTAAACCTGATCCTCCGTCAACTCTTCGGCGACGGCTTCGCTTTTGTGTCGCCCACAATATGGGCAATATTTGCGCCGGCCATGATATGATTTTAGTTCCCCGGTGTCCCGGAAGTGTTCGATCGCTCCTTCACAGTGGCATTCCCACGACATAATAACCCCTTTCAGTCAATGATTATCCTTTTGGGCTGATAGCCCTTCTTCGGTGTCTCGAAGCTGTAGCCATTCCGTTCAACCGCTTCCTGAAAACCCTTGTTCAGAGTCGGGTATTTGATGATCCAGGGCCGCTGTTGATCGTCGGTTACCAGTTTCATTAGCTCCCAGGCGCGGCCCGCCCGCCTGTATGCGGGCTTCACATACACGTAATAAAGCCGGCGGTCACCATCGCCGCACGCCCAGCCCACGTAGTATTCCGGGGAGTCGGGGAACGACGCGATCACCGTGACGTTTTCTTTTAGAAGCTTGGTGAACTCCGGGTGATGTTCATCAAAGTATTTGCGCTTTGCAATATTGTAATCGTCAAGCCGCATTTTCGGAAGGTCGCGGAAGTAATAGTTCCGATAGTTCTGCAGCCAGGTAGCAATGCAGAAGTTGAACGAGACATCGTTCAGCGGGTGGAAATCAACCTTCACTCTTCCTCGTAATCAATGTCCGCGACGTTGGCCAGGGGAACAAAAGCCCTTTTGACCTTCGTTTTGCCTTCCTTCTTCACCTCGTAGTAAACATCAATCCCCTTGCCGGCGGGTGTGATCCCCCAGTCGGCCCAGATCTTGACGTTCGGGTTGACATCGTTTTCGATGTGGCGCCGCTTGTTCGCCGTCGGCCCCAGTCCTCTCAGCGTGACTTCGTCCCGGAAGTATACGGCCAGAACACGCGGCCCCTTCGCCCTGCTCTCTTTTGGTTTGTTCATCGTTTAGGCTCCTTTCAGGCTTTCGACTTCTTTGGTCAGGTTGTCGATCTTCTTGTCCATCTGTTCGATCCGCGCCTGGTGCCCGTCCGTTAGGCGCTCCTTGTCCCGGATCCGTTCCTCGAATCCCGTGATCTTGTCCTGGGCCTGGGCCGGGTTCATCGGTTCGCCTTCGTCGGCCTTCCAGTTGCGCCAGCGCTTGACCTGCTCCACGTCTTCGGACAGCTGGCCTACCCTTCTGACCAGCCGGTCGTAACGGTCCTTCGCGGTTTTCTCTTGCTCTTCGATCCGCTCTTCAAGCGCCAGTATTGCCTTCTTCAGTTCTTCGGTCATTGCCTTCTCCTTGTTGTTCAAGTGTTTCGATCCTCGCTTCCAGGTTCTGGCAGTAGCCCTGAACCCTTTGCACTATTTCCCAAGCCTCCTCGTATACCGCCCGCAGTTCGACGGCCTGCGCTTCGAGGACTTCGATCCGCCCGATCGGGTGTTCCTTGTCCTTCGTGTGTACCAGGGTGTTCGGGTTCATTTGCTGGGTTAGCATTTCGCGGAGCCGCTGATTCTCTGCCTTGAGTAGATCCCGCTCCTCGATCAACTCTTTATACTCCTGTATTACCTTCTCCCAGGTTTCCATCACTCTGCATCTCTTTCTTTAGGGCACTTTTCAATGGGCCCATACCTGCAATTTTTACCTACCTCACCATACCCACAACGGGAGCAGTGGTATCTCATAAGAGCCCCATGCCGTTTTTCCAGTGAGGCGAGGCGGGTTGTTACCCCATTAAGCACCGCATCGGTAATAGCAAGAGATTCACAGCATGGGTTAATGGGTTTCCCCCGCGCCTCGTCCCGCTCTTTTGCTTCGTCACAATACCTCTGGTAAACAGACTTGTCTCTAAAGCCCCCCCGCGCCTCGTCCCGCTCTTTTTCTATCCGCTTGCTCCCATCAACCACCCTGTTCAGTCTCTCCTGCATTGCGCGGTTTTCGTCAAGGGCGGCGTCCCGCTCCCGCTTCAACTCCGCGTTTTCACTCCTTAGTCTGTGTATAGCTTCAAGGTATTCGCTGTTGACCTTTTTATAATCCGCGTTTTCGGTTTGGAGTTGTTGGTTTTCAACTTGGCATTCCTGCTCGGCATTTTCCCAATCAAAAGCAGCAATACTTTTTTCCTTTAATTGTGCTTCCAACTCCCGGACCCGTTCCTTGAGTGCCGCGTTCTCGGTTTGGAGTTTTGTGTTATTGGTTCGGTAACTATTCATTTCCTGTGTTAGCTCGCTCCATCGGGTGTCCTTTCTATCACAAGAACGCTCCAACTCCCTCACCCGGTCTTTGAGGGACGCGTTTTCGTCGTGGGCGCTCTGTAAATCGTGGCACCCATGCGGCCCCACTATCGATCGGCAAAGGTCGCATATGTTCTTCTGCTGGTTCATTCGTTTAATATCTTCCTGCTTCATAACCCCTATTCTCCCTTTTTCTCCAGATAATAATTCACCACACCCGGCAAGTCTACAACCAACCAACTGGGACCAATATCTATCACATCACGAGACGAACCCCAGTGCAGGCACCGCTTGCACGGGTCTGGTATCTTACCAGCACTGTAGTCATTGACAAACCGCTTGACTGTCTGCCACTGCTGGCGGTTGCCATGCAATGGTTTGTCCCATGTGCTCTCCCTGATATTCTTTGTCCTGTCGCGATAGTAGTTGCGTCCCTCTTTCGCAAACACAGCGCAGTAAGCATGTATCATCTGTCTGTAAGTCCGTTGCCGCTTGGGGTTGTTGCGGTTGTACTGTCTCTGCCGTTTTTGTAAAACGTGGGCGATCGGCGCCCAGTCTTCGGCGTGCCAGTCTGCCTCACTCACAAGGCAGCGGGCCAAGTCCAGCCTGGTCGCTTCGTCCAGGCGTTCAGCGCTGCACACTTCAACACAGAGCAACCCGCCGAAGATGACAACGGATATCCAGATTGCAACCGATGTCCAGAAGGCGTGAGGGGTCATAGTGCCAACACCTCCTGACTCATCCGCCGCGCTGCTATCTCGCAATACTTCTCCTCTATCTCAATACCTATCGCTTTCCGCCCCAAGTCCTTGGCAGCGCGAAGGGTGGTGCCGCTGCCCATGAAGGGGTCGAGAATGGTTTGGGGGTTATCGGGGCATAACTCAATACACCACACCATTACATCTACAGGTTTTTGGGTTGGGTGATATCTTGACTCCAGGTTTTTCCTGCACATACCATTCCATAAGTGTTTTTTTATTCTAACCGCACCGCCGTAGTTTGACCATGCCAACTCCGCATCACCAAAATTTCCGCTATTATCTTTATCCCATACCAACCACGAGGTTGACGGCAACACGGGGTAATGATTCCCCCCCCAAAAACAAGCGTGTGCTCCCGCGCCAATACACAAACAAAGCAACTCCCAAGGAATAGGAGACGTATCCCAACTCACTTCCCCATAATCCCGCTTCCTTGTAGCGCCCTTGCCTTTCCCCGCGCCGCCCGTCTGCCCTGTTATTCCTATCCCATAAGGCGGGTCAGTCAATACCAAGTCAACCAGGTCAAGGTGAGGCAATACATCACGGCAATCCGCGTGGTATATGGTGACGTGGTTGTCTTGGTAGTACGGGGTCATAGCACCCCCACTATACCATGGTCCTGGAACACATCACAAAATCGGTGTGGATGGTAGCCGCTGTAGAACAGGACGGACGGGAAGGTGGCGCCCGACTCCGCCCCGCAGAACTTGATCCGACCGGACCAGAAGCAAAAAGCATAACTGCAATCCCAGAGAAGCCGAAACCAGCGGGTATCCGTCCGAGCTGCCCCTAAGAACGTGGCGTTCCCGTCCGCTGCCATGTTCTCCCGGAAAGCCAGCGCCCAGTCCATCACGGCCGGGCCGTAAGGCGGGTTGATAAAAACCTGATCGTCGTCATCGAGGTATTCACACCAGCGCCTTGATAGGCCGTCGTCCTCTTTCGTGAAGTTCACGGCGGCAAAGTGGGACTTTTTGTAAGATGACGCGCAGGGGTCCAGCCCGATCGGGTGAACTTCCCGGACCAGATCGAGGACTTCGACCGGTGTCTGCCAGTCCTGCTTCTTGCTACTATGTAGGACTTTATCCACCCGGCCCCCTTTCGCTGTTCTCTATTACGCGATCCAAATACCAGCGGGCCTTCTTCAAATCTTCTACGAAAGCGCCCTTGTGCTTCGCTCTCCAAATATACTTGATAGCAGAACCGAGACAGAAGGCTTCTCCGAAGCCGGCGGCCTCGATCGCTTCTATGCATTCTACGCCCTTGCCCTGGTAGTGATCAGGGTGATTGATTTTCGTCATAGCTTCGCCCCTATCAACTCACCGACCACCGGCCAGTGGGTTGCAAAGAAGCAAATACCACCCGCGTCGCCTTCGTCCCAGTCGCGGATCTCCTTCCCGCTCCAGGCGCTCACAATCTGGCAACACTGGCGCTTCCTGTTCTCCGTTCCCTTCGCGTTCACCCCGATCGGCTTTGACCATGTCTTTTCATCCACGAGGATCACGCGCTTCTTTGGAACCTTCGAAAACCGCTCGATCGACTCGCGCCACCTTCCCCGGTTTTCTCCCATTCCCAGGATCTGTTCCATCCCCATTACGCCCTGCTCCCATTTTCCTGTTTTCTTGTTCTTGACCTTGCGGGGAAGGTAACGATTCGAGGGCTTTTCGATGACAACGACCAGCGGGAGCTCTTTCACCGAAGCGAAGGAGACGGCAAGCTTGACCGCGTCGTCGCGGAGCCCTGATGTCTTCGCCACACCAGATTGACTGTAAACACCGTTCACGGAGATACAAAAACCAGGCAACGGGTCAACAGCCAAGATCACGCATTTATATGGCATCATCTCGCCGCCTGCTTCCACGTCTCCCCATTTATTGCTTTGGTAAGAGTGTTCCGATGCACGCCGTATTGCTTCGCTAGCTTGCCTATCATTCCGTGATACAATCGGCCCTCTTTTTTTAGTTTTCTTATTTCTATCACATCGGCTTCCTTCAGTTTAGAAACACAGTTTTTTTCGCCGTCCTGTTTCCTTCCCCGGCCTTTACTGTGCATATCTTTCATATTGTCCGAGTGATTGCCTAAAAACAAATGACCGGGGTTTACGCACAGGGGGTTGTCGCAATGGTGTAAAACCTGCATTCCCCGTGGGATTGTTCCGTGGTAAAACATCCACGCGGCACGGTGCGCCATCATATTGCGGGCAGTTCCGTCCACATGGCTGCCCACCCTAAAACAGCCGTAATTGCCCCTTTTTGCCCCAATCCATTTCCAGCACCTGTTTGTTTTTCGCACCTTCGGCCAAAACCTTTCACCCCAAGAAGCGGGGGTGCGCCCTGCTTTACTTTGTTTTGGCGGTAAAAAATCAAACATTTTTTCTTTCCCTCCGTCTCTTCAGTGCCTTCTGCTTCACCCTGGCCCGGTGCTTCTTGAGCTTCTGACAAGCGCGGGGCATGGGCTTTGCTGGTAGCTTCTTCTCCACGATGTCGATCCGCGGCTTGCCCGCTTCCATCGCCTTCAGAGTATCGGCTTTTTGTTTATGACTCAACTGGTGCCAGTAGTGCTTCCGGACCCAGCGGGCTACGCGTTCAGCCATTCGTTCCCGCTTCTTCGGGTCCTTCTCTTCGGATATCCGGTGGATCAAGAAACTTGAATACCTCCGGATCGTTCGTGCTGTTGTCTGGTTCATGGTATTGCTTCCTGTATTCTGGCATGTATGGACGCCGGCCTTGCCCAGGTCCTCTGAAAGTCCGTCCACATCTTCGGCCTGCTTTCATCCTTTTCGCTTTTCCAAAGCATGGCCATAGGAATAAATCCAGCGTCAAGGGCTTGAAACATTCTGTTTTCAGCCGCTTCGGTAGTGTCTTTCGGATAGCCGCAAAAAACATAGGAACGGAGAACTTTTCCAGCCCTTGTAAATCCTTGTTCGAAGAGCTTTTTCCCCGCCAGTCGCAACGGTTCCAGATCCTCTGGCTTGTCGTATGCAAAAAAAACTTGTTTTGGTTTCAGTTCTCGGAGCCGCTTCGCTTGCCAGTCCTTCAACCTTGCGGCTTCCAGGCCGCCTGTTAGTTGTGCCTTTTTGGGTTGTCGCTCAAGCATATCGAAAACCGCCCGGATGTGATTATCACTGCAGGCCAGCAGGTTGTCGTCCTGAACTATCCACCCGTCCCTTATGGGTAGTTCTCTTACATTCCCCTCCCGCTTCCAGACAGAGCAAAACCAGCACTTGTTCGGGCACCCCCTCGATGTAATCGTGTAACCCCTTTTTAGGTACACCCCCGGTATAAAGTCCCCGCCCCCTTCACCTGTCGCTGGCCCCCCTATCTTGACCGGGGCAACGTCAAGCCACTGTTTTGCCAGAACTTCAGCAAAGGGAAGATCCCATGTGAACGCGACTGAAATATGGACTTCGTCGCACGAGTCAAAAAAACCAGGTGGTTCAGCCACACGGACCAGCCGATCGTCCGGCGTGGCCTTCGTCCTCCGGGGAAATACGCGGATTACCTTCATTCCAACCCCGATCTTTTTGCGTGCCCCTTGGATAGAAGGCCCTTGGATTTCATTTCCAGTTCAATCTCCCGAATAACCGCCGAACGAAATCGCGGCTCCATGTGGTTCAGTGATTCGCTGGTAACCTCGATCATTCGGTTCGGGCACTTGCCGGCGTACGCTACGACGCGATCAAGGTCCCGGACATAGCCCGCGATCACCTTCCGCCGCGCTCTCCGCTGCTGTCGGTTCATATGGCCCCCTCGAGCGCCTGGATCTTCTTCTTCAGGCTTTTCGCGACAGGGCTTTGACCCTGGTTCAAATCCTGTTCCCGCTTCAACTGGCCTTTCAGGGCCGCCAGCTCCGTCTCTCTGTTCCTCTCCGTCTTCTCTTCTTCGGACATCTGGGGCGCGTCGTCCTGTCCGGGCGGCCTGTAGTAGTGGTAAACCTTCTTCGCCCACACTTTGAAGGGATAGCCGGCATTGACAAGGAACTCTTCACGGCAGTTGAAGAAGTTGCGGATCGAGGTCTCCGCCACCTTCGCGACGGTCTCCCCTTCGTCCTTGGCAATGGCCAGCAGGTCCTCGAAGGCGTCCTGAAGGGCCTGGTACTCACTGTGCTTTCGCTTGTACGGCCCGTGCCCGGTCTCCCTTGATATCCTGTCGTACCTGTCCGCCAGTAGGCCGTTATCGAAGGGTAGTTCCGTCTCTGAACCACCTTCACGAGGGATCGGATCCCGGTCCCGGTCGTGGTCCCGGTCGTGGTCCCGGTCAGGCAGGAGACTCTCCGGAGACTCTCCGGAATCCTCCGGAGGGGGAACAAGAGGCTTGCCAGGGTGGGACACTTTTTGGTGTTTATTCCAGTTATTTATATGAAAATACTGCTGTTTTTTGTGGACATAAATCCGGACAAATCCGATCTCTTGAAGTCTCCCGAGACTCTCGTGAAGTTTCCGGAGACTCTCCCGAGACTCTCCGGAGAACCAGACGCGAGTCGCTAGAAAATGCTCATTTGCCCGTCCGTTTCCGTAGTCATCGGAGAGTAGAATCAGGGCTACGGAAAGGACCCGATCCGCGTCGGGTAGACTGGCCAGCAGTTCATCTTCCAGCCATTCCGGTTTTATTGTACGGATCCGCATCAGTCGTCCTCCGAAACCAGCCAAATCAGGCCGACGATCAGCACCAGCCAGCCGGGCACGATATCGCAGAACCAGCCCAGCACGGCCAGCCAGAACAAGAGACCCATTTAGGCCGCGTCCAGGGGCGTCTCCAGCCCCAGAAGCGAAGCTGCGGAGACCTCGTTACCGGTTGCCGCCGCGAAGGCGAAAGCCGTGGCAGGTCTCTTAGCTTGCCCTGTTTTGCATATTTCCTTGACCGTGTTTAGAGATAGCCCGGACTCGCGCATCAGGTAAGTATATGCGCCGGCCCCGCCGTTCTCCGCGTTGTATTTTTCAGCCCATTGTTCAGGAGTCATTCGACTAGGATACACACCCGCCCCCTTCAGTCAAGAACCTTGCACCACTTTTTTTCTTTTACCTTTTTTCTGTCAAAGTCTTGACAGTGGTTTGAGGCTATGATATTCAATAAGAAGACTGGGACAACCCCGTGATTATGAGGGCACTACGGACTCGAACTTGAGCGATGCCGGTTAACAAGGAGAGATCAATGCTAAACGAACGACCAAACGACTACCGTACCACGGTATGTAAAGTGGACGGCAGTCCTTGTGAGGGACAAGGCACCGACGATGATTGCGACAAATGCCAGCAATTGATGCGGCGCGTGTCCGATCTGAAGCTCGCGCTTGGCGATGAAACTGGTTGGTTTGACCGGGCAATAAAGGCTGAGCGGGAGATTGAGAGATGGAAAGACGCCTCAGGGCTTGAGTGCGGTGGCGACCCAGATGGCGTTACACCAGAAGGTGCCGCTGCATACTGGGCCAACATCGAGCGCATCGCGCAACAACGCGACGATGCCGTGAAAGGCTATCTAAACTGCCGACAAGATTTGGAATATTGCAAGCGGCACGCACACCAGTCTGCGGCCTATATCTGCGCAAAGGTGGCGCGCGAATATGAGATAGAAGACAGTTCTGTTGCCGGTCTGGCATGGAGCGAGAGCGCGGCTCGTATTGAGGCGGCTAGGCGGTGTGAGAAAACTCTGCGAGACGCGACACCGGAAGGCTGGCCAGGGGGCAGGCTTGAATGGGCGCACACAAACGTGGGAGACGGGGACCTCCCACGCATAGAAGCATGGCCAGAACACCGCACAAAGCCGCACTTCACCGTACAAATGCGAAAACCGCACGGGCAAGAAATGGCGAACGCGAGCGTTGTCATGACGCATTCCGAGCCAGATATTGACGACATGGAGTATTGCATCTCTGAGTTTTCGATTGAGTTTCGCGACGATCTAGAAACCTGTTCTGCGTGCGGCGGGAACATGCGCTATCACGGTATCGCTGGCGTAATCGATTGCCCATGGTGCGACGGTCAAGGCGTATCAGTGATGGACGAGGCAATGAAAATGGTGATCTGGATTTACAATTCCTGGCTCACCACGCGAACGCTCACAAGAGACGGCATTTTGCGCTCAGCAAAAGATTCAACCCGGTTAACAGACGAGGCGGTTAACAGCGGATCGTGTAATGACGATGAGTTAGGCAAGAAATGCGATCAGAGTTGAACGGTGAAAAATGCCAGACGCGGGCATCGACAACGAGAACAAAGGGGCACGATGATGGCACGCACATACAACCCACCGCATGAAGTTAGGGAGCCTGGCAAACTCGCTAGCATGGTCGAGACACTAATGTCTGGCGGTGAGTTGCCGCCGATTATCGTGTGTGGCGAGCAGGCACTATCGGGCTCTCATCGGCTTGCCGCATGGTCTGCTTGTGACATGGAGCCGGATGTAATAGAGATAGACGAGTCAGATCTGGCCTGTGCGATGGCGCAGTGCGGTCTTGACCCGATGTACGATGAGATAGACGATTACAGCGAACTGTGCAGGTGGTTGCATGATGCGGCCACCGATGACGATGTGCTGGCGGCGCTTGAGGATCAGAGGTAACAGAAGGGCAACCCCGCAGTTATGAGACGCGGGCATCGACAACGAGGAGAGACGTAACCGACAACCCTGATTTCAGTTGGGAGGATCACGAATAATGACAACGCCAACCGGTCCCACCGTGGATCACAACAGTTATTTAGGCGGCTCCGATATCGGGGCCATAGCCGGGCAGAGTCCCTGGAGGACCGGCCTTGATGTGTGGGCCGAAAAGACAGGCAAGGCCCCCCCATTCGAGGGGAACATACACACCGAACTCGGAAACGCTTTCGAGCGGCCCGCGCTGGCAGTATACGCGAAGGCCATGGGCGTGGAGCTCTCGTTCCCAGGAACTCTTCTTCACCCGAAGGAATCCTGGGCGGGCGCCACACCGGACGCAGTCGAGAACGGGCAGCGGCTGGTCGAATGTAAGATCGTTGGATTCAATACCGCGAAGCACTGGGGACCGCCTGACGAAGGAGCGGACGGCGTGCCCTATGATACCCTTTGCCAGGTTCACTGGCAGTCGTGGATCGCGAACAACAGCGGGGTAGCGCAGTGTTCAGACGCTGTTGTGGTTGCCTTCAAGGGGACTTCGATGGATGTCTACCGGTTCGGGATCGACGAAGGTTTGATCGAAAGCCTTGTGAAGTTGGGCCGGGACTTCTGGGACAAGTACGTGATCGGGGGTTCCATGCCAGCGGTTGAGGGAAACAGCGCCGCCGATATCATAAAGGCGATCCACCCCCGCAACCTGACCGATGATCTTCTCCCTATGACTGAATATGTGAGAGCGACCGCGATGGAATACGACGACGCCAGAGAGAACGAGAAGCTAGCAGCCGCCCATAAAAAAGCGGTTCAGGCGCAACTCACCGCCCTGATCGGAGACGGTGCCGGATTCAAGGACGAAGACGGATCGAAGGCTACCTGGAAGGCCGGCAAGGGCAGCCCAGCGTGGAAGAAGATCGCTGAACAGTGTTCAAAACACATCGATTCAGCCCTTTACAAGTCTATTATAAAAGAGCATACTCCAGAGACTGGAGCGCGAAAGCTTCACGTAAATATCAAGTAGAAGCAGAACGAAAAGGGGTTACAAATGAACAACAAGAAACGCCGGTCGTACAAGACCGAATACGAAGAGACGGCGGCGCTGCTGGCTGACACAACGACAGCAAATGAACGGCTTCAAAGCAGGGTCGCACAACTCGAGCAGAACCAGTCAACAGCACTGGCGCCCGCACCGGTAACCGCGATCAACGAGACAGCGACCGCGCTGGCAGCCGCCCAGGCAAAGGCCAACGTCGAAGCCAGGTTCCTGGTCGCACTGAACCAGCGACGGAGCCCGGACGCCGCCCGCCAGGTCCTTCTGAGGGACTGCAAGCGCCCGTCATTCGCTCAGGTGGCGACGTTCTCCCGACCGGTGGGCGGTGAACACCGGGCGACAGGGCCGTCTATCCGCTTCGCTGAAGCAGCTGCGCGGGCCTGGGGTAATGTGGATGTAGACGCCCGGACCATATACGACAGTACACAAAAGCGGATCGTAGCCGTGAAGGTTACTGACCTCGAGAGCAATGTAACCTACGGCGTGGAGATCACTGTATCGAAGACCGTGGAGCGCCGGCGCCTGAAGGCGGGGCAACAGGCTATCTCTTCCCGCACGAACTCAACCGGCCAGACGGTCTATCTGGTCGAAGCGACAGAGGACGATCTTTTGGCCAAGGGCAACGCGCTTATAAGCAAGGCGATCCGGAACGGGATTCTGAGGACCCTGCCCGGCGATCTGGTCGAAGAAGCGCAGGAGACGTGCTTCCAGACTCTGAGGAACCAGGACGCGCAGGATCCGGACGCCGCCCGTAAAAAGATCATGGACGCGTTCGGATCGATCGGCGTGCCAGTTTCAGAGCTCACGGACCTTCTGGGGCATGATGTGGGCGCCTGCAGTCCGAAGGAGATGGAATATCTCAGGGGTGTATTCACGGCCATAAAGGAAGGCGACGCGGCCTGGTCCGACGTTCTGGCGCTTGCGCGGGAGTCCCGGAGAGACAAGCCGAACGGCAACGGGCGAACCGAAGACCTGAAGAAGAAGCTTGAAGAGAAGGCGGGCGCCTCAGAAGAAGGGGAAAAACAGGAAGAGCCTGAAGCCGAACAGGCCCCGGCGGCCAACGACCAGCCCCCGAACTGCATACACTGCGGGCAGTCGATGAACGAAGAAGACAGCCCGGATCACTTCCATTGCTCAGATTGCGACTACTGGGTCAAGAAGTGACAAAACCCTTTCACGATATGACCCACCGCCAGCAGCGGGAGTTCTACAAAAAGTGGATCCGCGAAAAGCCCTGCTGTTGGTGCGGGTCACATCGCACGATCGGGAGTCACGAACTAATCCACGCGTCGCACCACAACGAGACGATCCAAGGGCCTTCGGGCACTGGGCGGAAGTCTTCCGACTTCCGGGTGATCCCCTTGTGCGCGGAGTGTCACCTGGAGTACCATAATCAAGGCACGTTCAGGACTTCTTCGGGGATGCATCTGTTGCCCGAAGAGTCCTCAAGTTTTATTCAGAAGGTAACGATCGATTATCTTGTAGAGTTTATGGAACGTATGATCAACCCGGAGGTGTTTTGATGACTGACGCGGAAATTGAAAAGCGGATACGGGGAAATGTGCCAGGCTACAATGATATTGAGCACGGGGACTATGGGTGCCCATCGGCTGCCCTGCTCCGCATCATTGAAGGGTTGCGGGGGGACATCGAATTGATGAAAAAACTGATGGGTGATGTCTGCGGCACTGAACCCGAAAACGACTGCCCAGAATGCATGATAAAAGAGTTTTGCTCAAAGGGAGAGGGGATTTAGTTATGAGTAAATGTCGAGGCTGTAATGCCGAAATCCTTTGGATAGTAACCCAGAACGGGAAGCGCACTTGCGTAGATGCGAAGCCAGAGCGCCGTTATGTGGTCCAGCAAATGGTAAAGGACGATCGCGGGGGCGACGTTCCCCTGATGAAAATAGAAAAAACATACATGGCACATCACGCGACATGTCCGGAGGTCGCAAGGTTCCGGAAGTGAAAGGGGTTGGAATATGTGGGTTCTTGATGGATTAGAAGTAAAACACGTCAGCGGCTGGCACGACGAAGACGGCCTGGCCCTTTACTGGTGGAACGACGACCAGGGCAACCTGAAAAACTCGCACCACTTTCACGAAAAGGAGCGGGACGCAATATATGCTATGCTGAGAAGGTGCAGCCAGGCGATCGACCACTTCGCGGGCCGGCTTTGGACCATGGATCAGGAAGATGACGAAGACACGGGTTAGAACGACAAGCTTTGAAGCCTACCGGGAGATCCGGGACAGGGGCCTTCTCAGTCCGATGCGGTGGAGGGTGTACGCTTGTCTTTACGGCTACGGTCCGTTCACGAGCGCCGAACTTGACGAACACATGAGAAACCCGAAGGAACTCCGCCCCGGCTATCACAAGAGGCTTTCGGAACTCCGGGGTATGGAAGTGGTCCAAGAGGTCGGGGAGCGGGAATGTAGGGTAACAGGCCGCAACGCGATAGTCTGGGACGTTACCGACCGGCTCCCGGTCAAACTGGACAAGAAGACACAGAATCCACGCCCACCGAAAAAAGAACTTCGCGAAGCGCTGGAAATAATCAAACACTGGCAGCGACAGGCAACGCTGGCAGGAGAACCAGACAGCACGGCGATCCGCCGGCTGGTCAAATGGCTGGAGGTCAAATGTCAGGTCAAATAATATTAGGCGGTCAAGCGTACCCGATAGCGTGCCGGGCTCACTGGTGGAACAGTCCGGACAAAAGCCCGGTAAACCCGAAATCCCCATGGACCATCGGGAAGAACTGCAGGGCCAGAACTCAAGACATCAACCTGGCCGTCTGGCACTGGACCGGGGGCGAAGGACTGGCCGACCGCATAAAATCAACCCTACTGAAGCGCGGCTATTCAGTGGGCTTCGTAATCGAACCCGACGAAACGATCGTACAGTTCGCGGACCCTGTTCTGATCGCGAGCTACGGCGCCGGCGCTGTCAATCCTCGAGCGCTGCATGTCGAAATGGTCAACTACGGATTCAGGCGGAAGGGGAAAGCTGTTCCCAAGAAGGGCTGGGGCCGGGATTGTTACCGAACCGAACTGAACGACAAGCCCCGAAGATTCGCGAAGTTCACGCCTTCGCAGCTATCGTCCGCGATGCTACTGGCGGAACTGTTTTCAGAAGTTCTCGACATCCCCCGGCGGGTGCCCTGCTGGTCAAATGGGAAGCTTATCCGCTCCACGCTCCCGAAGACCCTGAAGGGTGAACCGATGCGCCTGGACGAACCGGACAAATGTGTCTGGCCCGACACTCAATCAACCTTCACCGGTCATTGTGGGCATTACCACGTCAGTAAAGCGAAGAGCGACCCAGGAACGGACCTTCTGATCCATCTCTGGGCGTTGTGGAGTGGGAGGCTATGAACAACGATAGACTGGAAGAACTGATCGAGCATTACTGCAGGCGGGACCGCCCGAAACAGTGCAATGCGGCGGAGACGTGCAAGGAGTTGATCATTGCGCTACTGGAGCAAAAAGCAGAGACGCGGCGCTGGCAATATGAGAAGCTGGACGACTGCGAAACCTGTCAATATCCGCTGGTGAATCAGGAACTGGAAGATAGGTTGGAAGCTGTTGAGCCCCGTCCCCGCAAGATAGACATGCCTTTCGGCTATTAGTTCTCCCCGTACTTGTCGCCGGTTTGCTTCTTCAAAAGCGCTTCGCTGGCCTTCTTCTTCGACTCCAGAACGCCGGGCGGGTAGGAACGTATGTACATGAGCGGAACCTTCGGGCGGGGCTTCTTGCGGAAGAACTGCGCGATCCGCTGTATGAGCCGCAGCGGTTCCATCACTCACCGCCCACCGGTCGGGCACGGCAAAGCACGTATTCGTAGCCGTCTTCGTCCGTGATGTCCAGTTGATAACAAGCCGCCGTCGCTTCGTTCGCGTCGTCCTTGTACTTCTTGTAAATCACATCACGCAACAGATCGGCGGCCAGCGGAGCAACAACGGCCAGGGTATCCTGGGCGGCTCCACCGCAGCCGACCAGCGCAAAAAACAAAAATGTAATCAGAGCGTTTTTCATAGGGCCTCCAAAACCTTGTCGAGCTTGCCGTCCACCTTTTCGATCTGCGCGTTCGTGGCCTTCTGCACCGTCTCGATATTCCCAAGCCGAACCTTGATCCCGGTGTTTACTTCCTGTTGTTTCTTGCGAAACTCGGTGTTCTCCTTCACTTCGCTTTCGATCACGGCTGCCTTTTTGACGTGTTCCACCTTCTTGTCGTCGTTCGGCGCCGCTACCCCGCTGATCACCCCCAGCAAGTCGGCCAACGCGTAGAGCACACCGGAAGCGCCGATCAGGTAGGCCGTGTATTTTCCGCCCTGCCTTGCCTTCGGTGATATAGAGTTCCCGTTTCCCATTTTCCCGTCTCTCTTTCTGTCTCCCCGTTATGGTCCTACAACTGCGGTTGGTTGTGGTAATGAATCCGATAGATCCTCCGGCCCGATCGAGCTGGGGATCGTCGGCTTCGCGCTTTCGATCTTTGTCTCCGCGTCGGGTGTCCAGGGACTGATCGCGCTCGGGTCTGTGTTCGGTGCGGCTCCCTGGTACTTATAGTTGAAGCCGTCCACTTTGATCCACTTGCCGTCGATCAACTTCTGACCATTGCAGCGGTATTCCTTCCAGGCTGTTTTATCTGTCTGGTAGTAAGAATCGACGGAAACCCCTGTATTTTCAGGATCTATAGTTGATAAATGATCGCTGAATACATGGTACTTCCCCGCCGCCTTTTCATATAGGTAAGCAAAAGGCGGGTGCGTTTTCCCGACCTTCGCAGCGTAGGCGATGAAAATCCACGGCACTTCGTCCGAAACGAAGGAGCAACCGGGCACGATCGGGATAGTAACCCCGCGTTCGTTCACTTCCGTTTTTAGGGTCATGACTGTGTTATTCATACTGTTTCCGGTTCTGAAACAAGCCCGTTCCAATAGCTCGCACTTGCTACCATTCCTACATAAAACAAATGAGTTGATATAATAGAATCATCAAACGGAGTTCCTGTAAAGGTTCCGTTCCCGCTGTCGCAACCAGAAACAACCATCTTCCCTGTTTTGGGATATAGATCGATCGTGATCACCGAATAGGCCGAAAACGCAACCACCCCAGAAGTAACCGCCGTTGAAGCCCCGCCGCCGGTATTTACTCGTACTCTAAACGTGTCGCCAGAAGTGTAATATTGCAAAGCACAGTAGTTTGAAGCATCGGTTCTGATGGTGAACGCATAGATCGTGCCCGCGTAAGTGCTCTTCCACTGCGGTATCAATATGATCCTGAACCCGTCATTCAGCTTCGTAACAATCTGAGAACCGATCGCAGTCCACCAGGGTTGGTCTTTCGCTTTCGTCACTCCGGATGCAACCGTTTCGATCGTCGATTTATCTGCCCCGGATTTACAGACCATAGGCTGCCACATGTACAAATACTTGCTTACATCTCCCAAGTATGTGGCGTTCCCGTCGTCGTCAAGGATTCTCATATACGGGCCGAATGCGACAGCCGCGTCAGACGTCGCGGTCAACCACAACTTATACCAGCCATTACCCGCATCAACGATCCCATAATCGTTCACGTCCGCATTTGCGTAAACTTCACCAGTGTTTAGATTGAAGTCGATTTTTGGGTTACCGACAAAAGGTCCCGCCGGAAGCGATAGCCTTCCCTTGAACCTGTTGCCCGCCTTGTAATAACAGCTTACAAGATATTCGCTAGACCCGTCCGCCGAAACAGCTGAGCAGTTTATTATGTGCCCCGCGTTGTCCGCTGTTTCATTGATCTTTTCGGCTGTTGTGTCTCCTGCTGGATCTGCGATGTTATCCGCCGTAACCGTGACATATGTTTTCGTCCAGGCTCCGTTGTCGAGCTGTTGTGAATAGGTCTGTTCTGCGGTCTCCGCTTCTTCTACAAGAAGGAACTTCTTATTATTTGGATTTGTATATATGGCAGGAACCCCGCCGGCGAACTCGTCTGTGAAGCCGCCGTAGGATAGATAGCGGGGGGACGCGTTCGTGAAACTGAAGGTAGGCCCGTCAAACTTCAGGATCGGAATACCAACCCCGCTTCCATCCATGGCTTTCGCCAGGCTGTTCGCCAGAGATCTTGACAGGTTTTTCGCAAGAGAAGGCACATTGACCCCCTTATACTGACCAGTCGAGAAAGACCTTCACGTCACCATCACCAGAAGAGAACGTGATCACGATCTGATATTCCCGATCGGCAACAAGGCTGAACGAGACTTCATCGGAACCAGAGCCGGTGGCAAGGGCGCCAGCGTTCGGAAACGTGGCTTCGTTCACGTCGATCCAGGCTTCGTCTCTGTCCGGTCTCGTCTGAAGCTTGATCGTCGCTACCAGATCGCCGGTCCCGCCGTAGTTCCAGTAATAACAGATCCCGACCGTGGTCTTTTGAGGACCCGGCCTGATTATCAAGTTATCGTCGTCGTAACTTGAATAGTTCGCAGCAAGCGCGGCCTTTTCGAAAAACGGTGCACTCTTTTTTGTTCCCATAACGGCCATTGTATTCGCTCCTTTATCCCAACCGCTGCGCGGTTGTTTCAACTGATTCAGATATGTCTGGCGCTTTGCCTATCGTGGGCATTTGCGCCTGTTCCTGCTGTTGTCTCGCTTCCTCGTGAATACCCTGGGCGGCTGCAATAAACCGGCCCTCTAAACTCGGGTGAAGCGCCCGGCCCAGAAGGATCGACAGGTGAACCAACTTGTCATAGGCCGGCTGCTCCTTTTGGCTTGCGAGTTGATCCATCAACTCCGCTTCGAGTTGCGCGAACATTTGCGGCCAGCAAACCCTCAGAGCTTCGGCTGCTTCGTTGCTCACCGTCCCGTCCTTGAAGTCGTCGATCACTTCCAGGGGCTTCAGAGCGCCCTTCACATAGCGCAAATAACGGGCCATTTCCGAATCGCTAACCCGCTGCCTGTCGTCCAGGTGCGCCAGCACGTCCGATTCCCTGATGTTCGGAACAGGGGATTTGGACTGAAGGAACGCCGCCACCCGTTGCGAAGAGTTGATCACACCCATTGCGAACTCCGGGGAAACGCTGGTCAAAGGCTCCAGAGCGGTCACCATTTTTCCTAACATGAGTTCGGGTTTGCTGTTTTCGTCGTGTAGCTTCTTCAGTTGTTCGAACTCTTCTTTTAGACTGGGTCCTTCTTCTTTTGTCCTCTCCCGAATGTAAACCGGCGGAAGAAGTCGCGGGGCAATCTTGCGCCCAGCTTCCCGGCCCTCGAAAAACGCCTTTGCAGCTTCGCGGATCTTGCTCTTCGATTTGGCAGACTTCGTGCCGATGTCCTTCACCAGCCCGACCTTCTCGCCCATTGTCCGGGCCGCGCCGCCGGCGGTCGTTGTAACGTCCAGAATCTTACGCGCACCCGGAAGCCCGATCGCTTCGATATTCGTAACGGTCTGATCGTATTCCTTGACCAGGGTGGTGAGATTGTGCGCGGCGTCGTTGTTGGCCTTGATTTGCTCCGTCAGTTGACGGTGTTCCTGGATCAGCTTCTTTTGTGCCGGCGTCGCCTTGTGTGTCAGTCCCTTGTTCTCAAGACCGGCGGACCACTTTTCAGGGCGTTCGTAAAGCTTGCGGATCGGCGTTCTCTCCAGGATGTCCGATTGATTGTAGGCTTCTTTGACCCTGTCGAAGTTGGCCGCGTAAAGTTCCTTCCATTTGTCTACTGATTTGCGGCCCTCTCCGAAGTCGGCGAAGCGTCTCCAGAAGTTATTATTGGCCGCGATCATCCCCCGACCATCGGGTGATCCCTTCCCGGACCAGTGCGCGTTCTCAATCCTCTGAATAGTGGCCGCGCCCTCTCCCCATATTTCGGGGTTCTCCAGTGATTCTCTGATCTCGTCTCCCAGCGCTTCGAGTTCTTGACCGGCCAAAACCGACGCCGTTCTGCTCTTCTGCTGGGCGTCTACGAGTTCATCGGTCATTCGTTTTGTGTCGTCCAGGTAGTTCAGGATATCTACAAGCTTCAACTCTCCGCGCTGGTAGTCGCTGATTCGGACACGTTTAGATCCTTGGATCAGGTCGTCGATCCGTGTCTCGATCACCTTTTCGGTTAGATTCTTGAGCCTGGCTTTACCCGCGATCATGCCGACTTCCGGATAGTTCTCAAGAATGTTACGGAGCCCGATCTGGTGCTTCTTCAGTGTCTCAACCGCGAAGCGCTGCGCCGCGTCCCAGGCGGCGGGCTGTCCAACTGTCGCCCCTATGTCGTTCTCGATAGCCGTCGCCATTGCTTCAAGTTTACTTCGGATATTCAGCCCGCCCTTCTCAGCCAGAAGGATGTCCTCGATCTCCGCTTGCCTGGTAAGTGCGCGGGAAGTGCTGGAAGCATATTGCGTCAGTTCGTCGTCCAGTTTCAGCTTTACCTGTTTACCCTTCGTCACCTGTTCGGCGAACGAGGGCTTTTGAATCTCGTCAATGATCTGTTTCGGTGGAGCGACGCCGCCGTGTTTCTGTATGTATTCGTCGATCACCTGTTCGGGGCTGTCGAAGATATCCCGGATCGCCGTGTCCTCCGGGAGTTCCCGCTCGTACCGAATACGGCCCCGCGTGATTCCCGCTCCCACACCGGCTTCCGCCCTCTCCAAAAGCTGTTCGGCGGCGTCGTCCAGTTGTTCCGCGACTTCTTGTTTTTCTCGCTTCAACAGGTTCCTGAGATACTGCCCCGCGCCCTTCGCCTTGCCCCAGGTTCCCTTCAAGACATTACCACCGATAATCAGGCTCCCGATAGTTGCGCCGCCCAGAAGGGAATCCACGAAAACGTCACCCGCCAACTGTTCCCCGATAAGTTCCGGGTTCTCGATCATATCCTGGAAAGTAACCCCGGCCCGTGCCATTTCAGCGGTTCGAAGGCCGGCGGACCATATCGCAGCCTCTCCCATTCCAGCAGCTACCGCAGCGGCCCGTTGTGCGGCCTTCGTGCCGCCTAGCATCTGGGCCAGTCTCGCTTCCGCAATGAAGCCCGCTTCAGCAACTCTCCCGGCTGGTGTGGCCGCCAGGGTCCGCCCTAATAGGCCCAACTGTCGCCCGCGTTCGGCTGCCTGTACTCCACGCCCAGCAAGCCCCGCAACGCCACGAAGAGCGCCGGCGCCGCCTGTTCCCAGTATTGTCAACAGCTCCGCAGTGGTTGACGTCCAGGGGTTCGCCTGCCTGTATTTTTCCGTTTCAAATCCCAGCGCTTCAAGGACCACATCAGAGCCGCCGATCGTTGCTGTTCTCGCTATCCCCTGGGCGCCCGCGATAGCCTGGCCGGCCACGTCGCCGTAATCTTCCTGAAGTTTCGCGTCAAGCGCAATCTGTGGATCGGCTATTTCGTAGCCCTGGCTAAGAACGGATCCAAGGTCTTCGACCGCAACGTGTCCGACTTCGCCGTACTGATCAACGACATTGACGGCAGTCCCCTTCGCCGTGGTCCACTGTCCGGACATGATGTACTGTCCAACCTGTTCGGCTGGAACCTGCTTCACCTCTCCGGATTCTATGTTTCTGACTTCTGGCATTTACTGACCCGTGACGGCTCCTTTTGTTACTTGTGGGGCCTGAGTTCCGCCCTGCTGGGTTCCCTTCTTGAACGCGGGGTAAACCTTCGACCAGTCGTGGCGCTGTATTCCCTGGAACGCCTTCGGCTGGTGTTCTTTGAGAACCGGGTGAAGTCTCTGCTGAATAAGAATCTCAGAGCGCCCCATTGATCGACGAAGAGCGCCCCTGGCCGTTACCGCATAGTTGAAGAACACTTCCGCCGGGTCCTCACCTCCGAGCATTCCATAAACAATCTGTTTGTCAGATTCGCTGATCGCGCCCAGGTTCTTCATGACTGCCAGGTCGGTCGCGATGTCGTTGGCTATTGCCAGGGCTTCTGTCTTTCCAGCCCCGAAGAGCCATTCTCTGCCGTGTTTGTCCCAGAGCCGATCCAGTTCGTCCAGGCTGTACTTTACCTTGTCGATTCGATCATACACGTTTTCGGCCTGCTTCTTTTCCTCTTGATTCGAAGCGTTCCCGCCGCCGCGCTTGACGTATAACTTCCGATCATACTTTTCGATTCCGAGCATTTCGCGCAACTGTTCAGCGCCTGCAGGTGCGGTTCCAGGCGGCCCGGTTCGAACCGTTTTGACCTGCTCCGATCGCTGGTATTCCTTCGTTGCCATGCGGTCGATCATGTTTAGTCGTAACTGTTCCTGTTGTGCTTCCGCTGTCTGAACGACCATCCCGGCCCGGTCTACCTGTTCCTGACTCTGGGCCATGGCCTGCATGTGCTTCGCTTTCGCCTTTACCTGCTCCCACATCAGATTATAGGCGGCGTCCTTCTGCAGAAGTTCGTCGTCGTACATCTGGTAAGTGCGGGCCAGCGCCCCCTTCATATTCTCGATCTTTACGCGCTTCAGGTTGATATTGTCCTTTTGACGCTGGTAATCGTCGTCAATGGCCTTGTTGATCACGGCAAGCGCGGTATTCGGGACACCGGTCAGGCCCTGAGCAAAGGTCCCCATTGCCATGGCGATCGCTGCGGTGATCTTCGAACCCGTGCCCTTCTTGGCCCAGTAGTCTTCGATCCGCCCCTCGTTGAAGTCAGCGATTGCGCTGTCTATCTTGTTGATCTGTGTCTGGACGGCTACAGCGCGTTCCTTCTGGATTTGTTCGCGTTCGGCCAGGAACTGCTCCCCTTCGTCGATTACTCTCTGGCGTTCCTGGACCGCTGCCTGCTGGGCTCTGGCTGCCTTCAGTTGGATCTCTTCTTCGGCTATGGCCAAATCCAGAGCCGCTTCTTCGGCCTTCTTGCGGGCTTCCATCACCTTCGCTTCGTCTTCGCCGTACGTCAGGCCCTTCTCTATGTACGGGCCTGGGATCGTGACCTGGCGCGTCGCACCCCCCCCGCGAACGACAGGGGCGTAAGGGTTCGTCAGCCTTGCAATATCAGACAGAGGAACGCCGCCCAGGGTATCAACCGGGGAGCCTACCTGTTGACCGCCAGCGGGTGCCGGTTGTGGCGCGGGTGTGCCCTGAATCCGGACAGGTTCTGCAGGAGTTCCGACGATCTTGGCTTCTTGGATCGGGACTCCGTAGTCTATCGCGGTCGCTCCCAATCGCCTCTCCTTCGCTCGTCTGGTAGCGGGAACGTCGCCTTTCAATATGTCATCTGTTGCCATGATTCACTCCATTACCCAAAAGTATTCCCGTATTGAAGTTGCACATCAGGAACATCAGGGATCACTAGATTATTTGCTGGAGATTGAGCCCCACCGGAACCTTTGAATAATCCGGGAACGAAGCCAAGTAAAGCGCCCGCCGCACCAATACCAGCGGCCCCAAGCTGCGTTCGTCTCTGCTGTTCGGCCATAGCCTGCTGTTGTCGCATTTGCTCAAGTCCCATAAGGGTGTTTAGCCTCATTTGTTCGTAACTCATTCCGGCCTGTTGCTGCCTTGCACCGTATCCGGTCAACTCCCTCATTATGGCCTGTTGTTGCTGCGCGGTGAGTCCCCGCTGTTGCATTTGCGCCTGTAAGTTCGCCAGATCAACGTCCACCCCCAGGCCGGCTTCGGTGAGCGCTGCCTGTTGTGCCAGTTGCTGACTCTGAAGGATCGCCTGTTGCTGCATTGCCTGGTTTTGCATTGCGGCCTGCTGTTCAAGTTGCGCCTGGGCCAGAGCCTGATCGGCGCTCATTCCCAGAGCCTGCAGATCTTGTGCTCTCTGTTGAGTCGTCAGTCCTCCGTATTCCTGGCGTGCCTGGGCCATTTCAGCGGCCCTGAGTTGTCCGATGTCCCTTGCGGCCTGGCCCGTGATTTGGGCTCCCGCCATGGCTGCTTCGCGCTGCGCTGCCATTTGCGCGGCCCCGCCACCCCTTGCACTGGCAGCCGCCGCCAGTTGCGCCTGAAGCCCGCCCTGGGCTACTTGCGCGGCCTGAAGTTGTGCGACAGAAGGGGCGAACCCAAGCGCGGCCTGGCGGGCCATTTGTGTCGCGTCAAGTTGCGCGGCCCGGCCTTCCTGGCTTTGCAACAGCGCTGTAAGGTCGGTTCCTATTCGTGCGGCCCCCATTGGTGCGGCTCCCGTTGTGGGTCCGACTCTTTCAACGCCCCTGAAGCCGGCCTGGGGAGCTGCGGGCGCCTGCGTTGATAACTGCCTGAACTGCCCATAAAGTATATCTTGAATGTTCTGGGCGCCCACTGGAGCCTGAAACATGGTTTTCTGTGGTGCCATTCCGGGACCTTGAGCGGACGGGTGAGGCTGAGCGGAACCGGTAACGCGCACATCACGCCCGGTTGGTAAATCACGCAAGGCGCTCTGGCCAAGGTGACTGGCTATAATATCGCCTGCCTTCTTCTTGCCAGCGATGTCCTCGCCGTAAATGTCAACAAGCTGTTGTTTTACCTGTTCTTGCTGTTCCGGTGTCAAGTCAGTGTATCGTGGCATGTTCACGCCCTTCCTTCCGCCGGCACTCTTGAAGAGCCGCGCTTTATTCCGTAGGACAACCGGATCCCGTTCAGCCGTGCCCCTTCCTTGTCTACTGAATCGGTGTCCGTGTCGATCGTGATCACGAACATGATCGCTGTACACTTCTGTTTCCTGATGTCGTTCCTCACCTGGTAAGTTGTCAGAGCGTTTAGATCGGTCCAGTCGTGGGTCCTTGTCTCCGGACTTGATTCGATGTAGTTGAAATACATCTCAACTTTTAGATCGTGCTGGTCGATTTTCTCCCCAAGGATCCACGCCTTCCAGGCTCTCTGCAGTCCCTGAAGTCCTGCCATGTTCAGCCAGGGGGTTTTTACCACAACGTCGTAATAGTAATAATCGTCCGCTTTCGTGTAGTCCCTCCAGACATCCGTCTCCTGGCGCCAAATCAAATACAAGGTGTGGCTCATCAAATAATGAACGCCCTGAAAAACAATAGACTCTTCGATCCGGTACGAGTCGCCCGCCGTGGTTACCTCTGGCGCGTAAAAATGCCAGCGGCCCTTCTCGTAGTTGTAAACCAGGATCTTCGGATGTTCCACGCCTTCGGATATCGATCCCCAGTAGGTGAAGCGAACCTGACTTATATCTCGCATCAAGTCAGCACCTATAATGTGCCGGGTTTGATCCTCTGAGTTATCGAGAACCCCCAGGATAGGCTCCCCGATGAACACGGGCTTCGAATAGTCAGGCGGGAGTAAATAGATCCCCTTGCGGCCTTCGAACATGATCCCAACGGGTGTCGAGACAACAGAGCGGGGGTTTATGCAGCCTATGTTCCCCTCGAGGAACTGTAGCTCCGTGTAGGTTCCGCCCTGTCCCTGATCGTTGGGGCCTTCCCCAAATACCACCGCGATCGCGTCCTCGAAGAACACGGCCAGCGCGTTCGCCATGGACATCGCAGCAACCGGGATATGCTCCTTGTGATTCTCGATAACCAACTGAAGGTTGAACCCTGGGCCTTCTCCGTCGATCTTCTGCTTCGAATACCAGAGATCGCCGTTTTCCGAACTGATAGCCCAAAGCCTGTTTTGGTGGACTGCCAGCCAGTTACAGGGCGGCGGCGCGTAGTTGGCCAATAGTCCCGCGTCAGTGTACAGGGTTTCCCTGTCCGTGATCGAAGAGTCGGCCAGCGTGTCCTCTATGCTGATTCTGTCACCGTGCGCTACATCGGAAATATACGTTTTGGCCCCGCCTGAGTAGTCGTTCACTCGGTAGTGGACCAGGCCGGCGCCCCCAGCGACAGAACGATACAACCCGACCGTCACATAAAAGGGATCGGAGTGCCAGGCCACGGGCGCGGAATATACTTCAACGGTTACTTTTTTAGGCCCTCCAGTGACGGTAACTGATAGCGGCTGCCCCGGCTGTGATCGGTAATAGTTCCCGTTCGCGTCCATATATTCATAGATCGCGATGTATTCGTAAGTACCATCGGCCAGCGAACCGCCCGAAGCACTGGCCGCGCTTTCGATTTCCGCCGTACAACTGAACCCGAGTTCTGCCACATGTGCTCCGTCATAAAGGCGCGGCATGGACCCGGAGATTATCAGGTTTCGGCCATACTGGACCGACTGGAGCGCGTCGCTGTTGTCCCGCTCAAAGTGTGCGACGCCCAAAGACTGAAGGATCTGGATCTCGTTGTCTTCTGTAAAAACCTTATTCGCGATCGAACAGCCCCAGTAATACTTCTCCGTGTCGTCGTCGTATACTGCGCGGGGAACCGCCTGGATTGAATGAACATCACCGGCGGTCAGATACCGATACTTTCCAGCGGGAACGCCTGCGATAGTAGTGAAAGCCATTTCCATATAGATCGGATCATAATCTGATTTCCGCAAGATCCCGATCGTCGGCCAGTCCTCGTACCCTGCAGACAGTCCGCCCACACCTCCGTGGACCAGTTGCCCGCCATACAAAAAGCCGTTCGTCCCTGTCTTCGCTCCGGTCGAAGGATCAACCCGTGACCAGTGAAGAATCGTTCTCAGCGGGTCCGCGTCCGGTTCCTCGTAAAACAAATAAAAATTGTCGTCGTTCGCGTCATAGGCCCCGCACAATCGTTTAGTCGCCAGAGCCGCGCCCCAGATTGAGACCTCGTTCAACTTCGTCAGCGTCCAGGATACCCCGGTGGTATAGCTGACGGTGCCCGCCGTCACATCTGAAGAAGTATCCGACCAGCCAACAAGGATCACCGCATAGTCGCGAGTCCTGAAGCAACAGATCCCGCCGTCCGTGTCTGGAGTGCCGGCTGATAATACTTCCGTATCCTTCTGGGTTCCGTCATGATCGAACAGATAGGCTTCGACTTTGCTGGACCCGTTGCGGAAGGCAACCACAAAACCGGCGTCGTTCTTCGTCTCAACTACATCGAAGTTATGTGATGTATGCGCCGCCGTTGTCAGGGTCGCCTCACCCTGAAGAGTCGTGTAGTCGTCCGTGCTTCGCAGCGTGTCCCAGTAGCAAACCTCACCGCCGCCTGGATCGCGAATGTAAACTATCCCGATTATGTCGTATGATTCGCCCGATTCACCCTTCGGAAGCGCTACTAAACGCAAGTATTCGGGATCATCCGGGAGAGCGTGTTCAGCTATCTTCGTGTAGCTCGAAAGGTCAAAGACGAATACCCTGTTTTCCGTGTTGTCTTCGTCCCTTGCGGCCAGGAATAAAAAGCCGTTCATTACCGCAGTGTCTGTACACACATATTCAGTGCTTTTACTGCCTATCAAAGCGCGGGCTCCGGTAGTGACTGAAAAAAGGAAATCATCGGTTGTGTGAACTTCCGGGCCGTGTTCGATCAAATCCTGGGCCGCTTCGCTGTACTCCCAGACAGCAGCGGAATCCAAATCTAACAAACAGAGATTATTTTCCCTCAAAGCGAAACGGTCGTACTTCGTCGGCGCCCAGCCGTCCGTGTTCGCGTCCGTGTAACCGTTGCGTTTCGTGATCTGGCCGTCCAGCGTCATATCACCATTGCGCACTTCCAGAAGGTTCGGCGGGCGAACAAGCTTCGAGTTCTTGCCCGCGTCCATCCCGACCACCCCGAAGGGTATATCTATTTCTCTTTTAGGAAGCGCCATTACCAAAACCTGATATCAGCCGTGCATGTGTTCTCGTTGGTTAGATGTATCGTTCGTTCGTTCCTGTTCGTTGGGGTGTCCGCTGCCAGATATTCCCGGCAGGCGTCCCCTACCGACTTCTCCACGTCCCAGCCAACCGGAGTCCGTCCCAGACCGTGAGGGATCCGGGTTGACTGGGCCGCCGTAAACTCGATTCCCTCAACAAGGCTGGAATCGTATGCAGGAATCCCGATCAACTTGCGGCCCACGTTTTCGAACTCCGCCTTCCACCGGGCCAGAAGTTCGATCAATCGGCTTTGCTCCTTTATCTCCGGTAGATTGAAAACACGGCGAGTCATTACCACACCCCATCGTAATCATAGTTCCCGTACACATCGCGGATCTTCGACGGTTCGGACTGAACCCTGGACGCCGCCTGGGTTTCGATTATGTCCCAGGCTTCCGCCCGCTCAAGTTGAAGCGCTCGCACATCTTCTTCCTGGTCGTTGCGGATCTTTATGGCGCTGTCCAAAACGATCCACTCTTCCCAGCCGAACTGACCGTCAAAGTAATCGGTATCGGCGGACAGTTCCTTGATCGCCGTTCCTCCGGTGTTGAAGCACGTCAACTGAGGAACATACTCAACCGTCACGGTGTAGGCCGCCTGGGGCTCCGGAATGAACCGGACCTGCTTCTGGCCGTACATTCGGAACTTGGGTTGACACTGGTAATAATCCCAGCCGTAGTTCCGCGTCTCCACGTCGATCTCGTCAGTCGTGGCCTTCTCTATTCTCATTCTCCGGTCGCTAGAAAGAGTAACCCGGAAGAACTTGAGCCCCGACGGGTGGCAGTCTGAGGGAAGATCATAGATCGAAGTTCCGGCGGTGACCGAGATCGTGTCACTCTTGACCAGGTGATCTTCGTCAGCCATGGCGATCAGCTTGCCGTAGAGCTTGTAAATCGACTGGTTCAGATAGCGCTTGATCTCCGCGTCCGTCCGAAAGTCTTCGTCGTCGGCCCTCAATCGAACATCAGCGATCAGTTCCGTCGTTGTTCTGGTTCGTCCCATTGCTCACCCTTTGGTATCCCAGCACTGAAAGCGCCGAACCCAGTAGATCTTCGTCCTCAGAATCAAGAGCCCGCTTCAGCTGCCTTATGGCAGCCTTGCGGGGGTTAGGGGCGGGGCGCTTGCCCGGAGAGGGGTTAGGAACTCCGAGCAAGGCCCCCAGCTTCTCTTCTCCGCTCATTTACGGATCCAATCCGCCGCCGTCAACGACACGCTCGTACTTCATTGTGAGCGTAACGTTAATTCGGTTACCGGTTGCCGCTGCTATATCAGCCAGCGCCCCGGCGGTTGCGTTGCACACCTGACAAGTTCCTGCGGACAGGTCCTGAGCGCCCAGGCTGCCCGCATACGCTGCAGCACTGGCACCCTGCGGGGTAACGTGCCCCGCGAACATGCCCTGCATGGATCGGAACTTCTCCTTGAGGGTAATGGTCCAGACGCCTGTCGCCGAATGAGCGACAGAACTGATCCAGTTACCGTAGATCCCGGCGGCTGCAGGAGCTGAAGCGCCATTCGTCGCGAAGGATCCTTCAAGGTCGATCGTCCCCTTGTGGGGTGTGGTTTTGGGGTTTCGCTGTATACCTCGTGCCATGATCTCAACCTCCTTTACGCCAAGGCGATCCGGACGTTGTCACCAGGGCTATTACAGGTCACATTTGCGCGGGTCTTGAGGTCAACCTGCCAGTTATCACCGCTGGAAGCCCGGCGGATCTTCAGGCCGTCGTCGTCGATCACCCTGATCAGTTTCCCGACAGACTGAACGGCCCAGGTGGACAGATTCAGAGCATAGGCAACGTTGATCGGACATCCTCCGTCCGACACGACAGGAAGCATTCCTTCCGGAGACACAACCTTGATCGCATCATAACCGATGTCAGCCTTCGTTCCCTTGGCCTGTATTCTGGTCAACCGCCCGGTCAGGTCAGAACCCAGTGAGATCGCGAGCTCCTGCCAGCGGACAGGGTTACACATGATCACGTTCGGTTCGGAACCGTGAAGCGCAGCCTCTCCGATAGCGTTCTGGAACGCGTTCTCGATCGGCATTCCGGCGCCGTTGTAACGTATACCAGCCAGCCTGATCACGTCCGCGCTTCTGTCAACAGTGTAAAAACTGTCTCCGGAAGTCGGAGCTGTTCCCGGAATCCACGAATCAACACCAGCCCAGCGACCGCCGCCCGCGTTGAAGTCACCCTCAACAAATAGGTAGTCGTCCGCGTCCAGGCCGCTGATCTGCGTGGTCCAGTTGCTGTCCGTCTCCAGTGTTCCCGCGTCGCGATCGATTGCGGTGATCGTGGCAGCGTTGCCGCTGTCCAGCAGTGCATGTCCGGATCCGGTTCCGTCGTCGTCAGAAGCACAGATTTCCATCCCGACCTCGAAATGGATAGAGTCCTCCGCGTTCTTCAGGGTCAGGGTGGTAGTCGAAATAGATCCGACCTGGCCCCGGCTTCCACCAATATTGCCGTAGATTTGCTGTTTGATGTCCTTCGCGATATTTTTCAGGCCGGTTTCCATCTCGTGGTCCAATGCCCGAATAATCGCGTTCTTGTCGCCCTTTGTGTCATCTACGACGTTACCCGAAATCAGGCACACGTGGTAGTTGCTTTCCCAGGTGACATCAAAGCCCTTGACCACACTGCCGGTTGCGTTCGCAACGGCGGTTACGTGGTTACGGGAACGGCCCTGTGAACCGGTCTGGAGCATTGGAACGTGAACGTGAGTCCCGCCCAAATCCTCCGGTTTACGCACGAGACCCAGAAGCGGGCACTTCGCATACAGCGCTTGCTGGATGGTCTTGTGGCGCTCCCAGCGCTCGTACATGTAGTCTTGATAGGTTGTACTTGTTAGCGTCATTTTTCCTCGTCAAAACGAGGACCGCTAACCGTTCAGGAACTATTCGCTTGATCCCTCTTATCAGCGATCCTCAAGGCGTGTTCCTGCAGTTCTTCGCTGTCAAATGGCAGCGATTCCAGATCAAGCTTCTCGCCTGACTCTGCAGAAAGTTGATTTGTGAGCGTCGTTCCCGACGCCGGTTGGTTGTTGCCCTGTTGGTTCGCTTGACGGGCCGCCTGGTTCGCTTGGCCGTTTCCATTGTTCGCTTGGGTCCCGGCATTATTAGGGGTTATTCCGCTCGACTGTAATAGCCGCGATAAAGTTTCGGGGCTGGCTTCTTGAAGCGCCTTCAACTCCTTGCCGATTCCTTCGGCCAGACGCGCTTCCGCCGCCTTCGCAATGTCAAGAAGGTTCAACTGGCCGGGATCAACACCGTCGGCCACCTTCTGCTGAAAATCCATCAAAACAAGTTGAGAGCGGTTGAGAGCCTTGATCATGGGTAGTTCTGCGGCGTTCTCGTTCACAAAGTTTACCGCCGCCGCTTCGATCTGTTGCTGTCTCTCTTGCGCCTGCTGTTCTTTGGTTTTCTGATCGCCTGTTTCGATGTGCTTCTTCAGTGCCTGGTTCTCCTGCTCCAGTCTGTCCAGACGAAGTTCAAGCGGGCTCTTCGGCGGCTGGTCTCCCTTGATCGCTAGTTCCGAATGTTCCTCATAGGAGCCGCCGAACTCTTCAACAACCTTGTACCGCTCGCTCGGGTCCTTGAGCCTTCGCATCAACTCCTCATTCTGTTTGAGTAGATCGCCTTGTTCCTTCAGTTGATCGGTTGCTTTTCTCAGGGCTTCCTCAGTTTTTGCGTGTGCAAGAGCAACCTGATCGTAGGCCGGATCGCCTGGAGCAGGCGGCGTTCCTTCGCCTTGTCCCTGCTGTCCCTGTTGGTTTTGCGCGTCCTGAGCGGCCTGCCTTTCGGCTTCCTTCTTCTGGACAGCGGCCCACACTTCTTCGCTTGTCGGTTGTGTTTCGGAGCCTTCGCCCTGGCCCTGATCGCCTGCAGGCGGCTGACCTTCTTGTCCCTGTTGGTTCTGTACTTGTCCTTCGTCGCCCATGGTTTACCCCTTTTGTTATGCGACCGGCGGAAGCGCCGGCGGTTGTCCTTGTGCTGGCAACTGTTGCGGCTGAACGACTGCGCGGCCCTCATACGCTCCAGCGCCGCCCGGTAACTGTTGCTGAGCTGCGGCGGTGGCCTGTATTTGCGCTTGTTGCTGTTGCTGCATAGCAGTGAAGGCTCTTTCCTCAAGAGCTAGCGCGTCGTCAATGTACCGAAGCAATAACTCCAGCCGATCCCGTGGAGCCTGTCGAAGCTTGAACTTGTTATAGCTTTGAGTCGCCAGTTTCTTGATCAGGTAAAGGTCGTCCGTCGGCTCCGGGAAAACATATTCACCATCTTCGATCATGGTCTCGATCGCGTCCAGTATGTTCTCGTAGGCTGCCAGATCGAGAGACTTGAAGCGCTCCAGATCGGGCATGTCCAGCAAAGCCTTCATTTCCCGCTGATTGATCAGGCCCGCCGCGTACCAGTCTTGTACCGTCTGGTAACGTCCGGCACTGTGATCGGGCAGCGCGGAAGCGGGAGAGGCTTCGATCCTGTACTCTTCGTCGTCCAGGCTGACTTCGGACCAGTTGACCATTGACATGATCGTCCGTTGTCCCTTTCGGACCTTCGTCTGGACCGGCTTCATTTCGCCCTTTTCAGACATCTCCTGCATACCGTCGATCACCAGCCGGGCACATTCAAGAGTAAAAGCGTCGTCCTCTTGAACCTTGTCCCGGAACCTTCGCGATCCAGCGTCGTTCAACTCCCTCATTGCAACCTTTGCAGTTACCCCCGCCGGCGTCTGGCCGCTTCGCTGAATCTCGTTGAAGCCTAACTGAGTATACCCGTCCTCGATAACTTCACGCCGCCAGGACCACCACTCAGTGGGAACCGCGTTCTGGTTCAGGATAACAGGGGGCTTCCCCTTGTATTTGATGACATCCCAGGGCGCGTTCGTTATTCCTTCAACGCTGGGCGCGTCCTTCATGTCCGTGGCCATTTTACCCCGGCTAAGCCAGTGCATCATATCGCGGATTCTCATGTGAATGTAGTTGATCGTTCGCTGATGACTGCGGAGTTCTTCTACTATACCCATGCCATAGAAGCCGAACTGTCTCTTTTCCCACCTTCGGAACGCCAGCGGGAACCGGTGCCGGTTCCAGTCCTCCATTGTGATCACGCCATTCTGAACCGCGATCATATGCTTGCCGTTCACCCTGTTTCCATCGTCCTTCAAATCTCCACGGTGCCAGGCTTCGATCACCATCACCTGAGAAGGATCATCTTCAAAACCGAACCAGCCGAATAGGTCGAAGACATCGCCCCGCGCTGAATCGTCGATCGTCTCTTCGTGCCCTGGGAAGGCCGCCTTCAATACGTCCTTGTGAACAAGCTTGCATTGATAGATATTATTCGGATCACAGAACTTGCCTTCACGGGGATCAACGATGATCTCCCCAGGGAAGATTCGCTCCAGCTTGACCCGCCCGCCGGCGTTGTACCTCTTGACCCCGCCCAGCGATCCTACCGTCGCATCCTTGAAGGATTCCTTCTTGAGCTCCTGAAAATCGTTCTGATCGAACACGCCCCGGATAAGGTGATCGCACGCCTTCGCCTTTCGCGTGGTTCCCCAGTCCGCGTCATTGGTAATGATTGAAGCTGTAGTATGCAGCGCCCCGATGTGAGCAACAGCGGTTCCGACGGCGGACTTTGCCATGTTGTAAGTCAGCTTGTTTTTGACCGTGTTTAGATCGTGGATTTCGCCGGCCCCGACCGGGTCTCTCTGGCCGTACATCTTCAGAAAGTGCGCGTCGTCCCGGCGTCGGTAACTCAGGTCTTCGGCGATGCCCCGCACGGTGTCCCAGAGTCTCTTCTCTGGGTCGATTCGCTCAGACCACCAACGGTCAGTCAGGTTGATCAATGTGGGCTAGTTCCAGATCTTCGTCGTTTTCATACGCCGGGGAATCGCTGCCCGTCTCTTGATCGTGGCCATACCTTGCACTACTTGTCAATCCATTTTTTTCCAGAATAGCTGCAATATTTTTTATGTGTGTATTTCCGGACAGTTCCGGGGGCCTCTCCCCGAACTCGACATGCAGATCACCCCCGTTTTCTAGGTGCAAATAAGTGAGGCCGGCCCGTGCCAGCCGGGGAAGGGCCTGGACGACCGCTTGCAAGTCCGAATCACTCCGGGCCTTACAGGGGCATTTCGTGGCCTTTTTGGGATTACTTGCCTTTCGGCTTGCTTTTTTTTGTCCCTTTTGAGCCTTTGCCACCTTTACCCCTTTTCCCTTTTCCGTATTTGCACGGCATTTTTACTGCTCCTTTGTTATCTGACCCGTTTCCAGGTCCAGCCAAATCTTCTCCCCGGCCCTGAAGTTGACCGGTTCAGATATGAAATACCACTCCCCGTTCCTGAGATTTGGATCGGCGATGACGGGGATCCGTGTGTTCATGGTCATTACCCCGGCTTCCCGGTCAATGGATTCGATGTACAACGGGCCGGGACCCTCGGAGACTGGCAGGGACACTTCCGCGCCTTCGTCGGCTTTACTTCTCCGTGGAAACAGAAGCGCCGCAACGCTGGCCAGTAGTCCGCCGATGAATGTTCTGCGTTTCATGGTGTCACCCCATAAAAACGGCCCGGAAACGGGTCAGAATCCGGGCCGCTGCTGTCATCATTCCAAAGGAGATATTCGGTGCCAATGATTCTGTTTATCATGGCTCCGGATCCTCTGTCAACTTCAAAGTCACTTCCCCGAACCTGAGCGGGCACCATTTCGGGGGGTTGGGGCGTTCTTCGGTCAGGGCCGCTTCTTCGTCCTCAAGTTGGCAACGCCAGAACTCGTTATTCATTACAGGACATTCCGTGCAGTTCTTGACCTCGATCACCTTGCTCATGTTTGAACCCTTAGCTGCGCGATGTTCCCGCGCTTGTCTATCAAATAAGCCTCTCCAGGTTCGCAGCCTTCGGCCACGAGTTCGATTTGAGCCCGCTTCCCACTGGCCAACAGAAAAGCCTTCGCGTTCTTTTCGTCGTCCGGGTGGTAGAACAACACGCCCTTTTTTGTGCTGTTCCTTACAACGTATTCGGCCCAGTCTGGTAATGGCATCGGGACCCCTAAGAGCGGGGACGGGGTTAGACCGGAGCCTAACCAGCGGGAAGCCACCCCGCCCAGCGCTGGCCGCTATACCATGGCGCGGCCAGCCTGCACGCCCTTGTTGATAGCCTGCGTTCAGTTGGCCTTTTTGTCAACCTTCGGCTTCGATGCCTTCGGCTTCGCGGCCTTCTTCTTGGCCTTCTCTTCGGCTTCAGCTTTCGCCTTCGCCGCTGCTACGTCCTTCGGTCTCCGTCCCATTGTTCTCACTCCTTGTTCGGTTTACAATACACGCCCGGGGGGCGCGGCTCACTTCCCCTTCTTCTTGCTCTTGCCCGGCTTCTTCTTGCCCTTTTCCTTCTTCATTCCGGCCTGAAGGTTGATATTACCCTGCAGGTCCTCTTTTGACATGGTCTCCCGGACGATCACCTGCTTCGTATCGTTCCTCACAAGTTTCCACTGTTTCGCCTTCCAGTCGGCTTCCCAGGTGCACTCAATCTGCCGGTCAACCATCTTATTGATCACGACCGATCGCAACTTGTCCCGATCGACCTGAATCTGGTCAATCTTGGCCTTGTGTTCGGCGGCCACGGCTTTCGCGTCGGACCTGGCCTGCTCCAGTTCGTTGTCCTTCTCCGCGAACTTCTCCGTGAACTCGTGCAGCTCGTTGTCGTCCAGCTTGCAGGCGAGTTCCCGCGTCGTTGTTGTTTTGTCTCTCGTTTCCATTCGTTCTAACCCCTTTTGGTTGTGGAGCGTTCCCGCTCAGTCATCTTCAATCACTATCGCCAGAACTATCAGGCACGCTATTAGGAAAATCTCGATCGGTGTCATCAAGTCGCCCTATTGTCCACAAGTCGATCAGGGCGTTGCGGATCACCCTGTTTATTCTCCACGCCCTGACCAGTTCAGGCAGAAGGCTGGGGCCGTATATGCGCTTCTTGTCCATTCAGTCCTCTTCGTCCCAAGGATCCCTCTGTCTCCGTCTCATGTCCTCATACTCTTCCGGATCGTCGTCCCTGTCAACCCAGGGGGGTAGGCCGTCGGTTTCGCGGCTTAGCTGGTGCTCCCGGTTCATGTAGGCCGGGCACTC
>JABAHS010047481.1_pt2 | contig 37100 bp, 25 predicted proteins | sample 7062111 | NCBI WGS metagenome assembly JABAHS01 (sample SAMN14534600, study PRJNA622989) | marine sediment metagenome | biome: marine biome [ENVO:00000428]; feature: marine pelagic biome [ENVO:01000023]; material: deep marine sediment [ENVO:00002113]; isolation source: pool of 4 deep marine... | reverse complement strand
ATGGGTTGAGTCTTTTGGAATTCCTCTTTTCTCGATGAATGAACCGCGTCAACCTTCATCTTAACTAAATACACTCCGCTTGCAACCGGATTAAGATTATCATCAAGGCCATCCCAGACTTTTTTGTAATTACCAGCAGGAGCCACATCATCAACCAGCGTACGGACTTTCTGTCCAAGGGCATTGTAGATGGTCAATGTGACGTGGCCAGTCGCTGGCAATTGATATTCAATTGTGGTTTGGGGATTAAATGGGTTCGGATAGTTTTGCAACAGAGCAAACCTGGATGGTAAGACATTTGTATCGTCAGGAGATTCAACTGAGGTGGTTTCAAAGAAAAATCCCAAAACGCGCCCCATTACCTCAATTCGATTTTCCTCACCGGTGATGGTTTCAAAAGGAAAAGCTAAGTACACCAACTTCCCGGGAATGCTGCTGTTGCCAAAAAGGCCTTGATATTGAATCGCCGCATTTTGGGAAGCATTATATGTTAGATTGACTGTGACACCACCACCAAAAGGATTGATGACATCGGGAAAATCTTCCGGATAGGGATTGACCCCATAATCAAAACTTAGCCCTTCGAATATCGTCCCCTCCACACCGGTGACAGAAAGAATCTGTGAATCATCTGCGACATAATCTGCTTTTAGATACTCATGCAAGAATTGTTCGTCGGCTGGCGTTGAAGCCGATGAAGCGTTATCTTGATCCAGATCCCAGGCTATTTCTGACCCACTTACAAATAGCCTGCCGCCGCCTTCCAAATAATCCTTCACCAAATTTTGTTCGGCTGTACTAAACGTCTCATCATCGGTTGATTCATCGCCCAAAAACCAAAATATAGCCTCATAGTCGTTTAAATCAATGATCCCATTCACGATGGATTCGTTCGGCGCCGTGTCGAAGCTAAAGCCGTTAGCAACAATTGCGCTGCCATGTATAAACACGAAGAAATGGTTGGGTTCGTTCCAGCTTCCCCCTGAGGTTCTGTCAAATCCATCGACGATTAAGACTTTCTCTGTAAATGAGCCGTTGCTCAATCCATACACATCCGACGCGATGCTTTCATTAGGTTGGGGAGCATCATCAACCGCTGTCAATCGAAAATAGACATCACGATTTAAAACCTGGTTGATGGACGTGTCCTGTTGAGTCGCATTAAGAGATCGCTCGTCCCTGAACAAAGACCAAGTCTTGTTATCGAAGCTGAAAAAGAGTCGATACCCCAACAAGTCTTCATCGGTATTGGGAAACCAACTCACAGTGAATCCATTCTGAATCTCTTTAACAAAGCGCAGAACCGGCTGGGACGGTGGGATCAAATCCGCATCTGTGGTTTCTACCGAGACGTACATCGTATCGGCATTGTTGCGAGTATCTTCGGTGAACACCATAACAACGTACGTGTCTTCGGGAATCGCGGCAGTATTCCAGAAATTGTCTCTTGTGATATCATTTGTGACAATGTATACATGGCTGCTCGTACTTGAGAGTGGGTCAAAGAAGACCCGATGTATATTGGAGTTGCTCGGCTTGGTGTCGAACTGAAAGCGAAGGCCGCCGTTTGATGGCTCAAATATGACCTCGCTGGTATCCGACGAGAGAATTTTATAGCCTATTTTGTAAGTGCCATTATTACGTCGGGAGAGGCGGGAAGTCGGGGGGCCGTTCTGCTCATCGACTTTTACGACAATGTCGACCAGCCCACTCAATTGATTTGTCGGAAAACGCTCGATTGTATTATTTTGATAAAAGCGGACAAATCGGATGATCGGGGACCAGGGATCATTTAAGGGCGTGAGGCCGCTATTCATAAGCATGCTGTTCTTTTCAGCTCCTACGAAGCCGTTGGTGAAGTGAACATGCCCTAGGCCTGAAAGAATTGTGCCTAATACCGTTTCCGAAGCAAAAACGGAATCGCCAACAGCCAGCGAAGGATTCGGGCCGATATGAACGTAGGCGACATCCTGTACGCGGACAAATGCATTGGACCCCTGTGTTGAAACCGGTCCGATGTTGGTCACGATACCATCCTTGACCGGGTAAACCGGGGAACCGTCTGGCTTAGGGATATCCGTGCCGTTATGAAAATGATCAGCACTGCCGGTGTCGCGAAACTCAGCGAAATTTCCGGTAATTTGGTGACTCTGGTTAAATGGTGTGACCGGCCAAGGAAATTGAGGCTGCGCAAATATGAATTTGGCTGAACCTAATAAAATTAAAATGAGACAAAAGCGTGCTTTATGATATCTTTTCAAGCTCATTTGTTGGCCTCATAAATGCGGTAGGAATTCTCGAATCCAACTGTAATGTGCCGGTGGTCGGGCGATAACTTCAGGGCCGGTTTTCTAAAAATTTCATCTTTTATTGCAATGTCTTGATGGAGAGCCCCGGAGCGATCCAATACCCTTAATCGGGAATTTGTAAAAACAAACCCACCCTCTCTAAACTCATTTTTGGCAATGAGCAATACAGCGACGTCTGCGTTGTTTGCGAGGCGCACGGCCGTTATCATCCCTTGCTTGCGGGAAACGTTGTCGCTCCACACAGTGCGGCCTGTGGATAATTCTACGACATGTGCTTTGGTATTTTCAGCTAAGATTAAAAATCTTGAATCAGGCGAAAAGTGGGCGTATTTGAAAAGTAAATCAAAGCTGGCAATTCTTTCTCCATTATCATTAAACAGCAATGACTGTTTCTGTAGATTACCTTGTGTATCCACCGTGTAACTGTTTGCGATGATATGGTCGCCATTCTTCGAAATAGCCGTGGCTGAACTGTTGAAATCTGGCAATGCCTTTCTCCAAAGCTCATCTCCGTTGTGAGTGAAGAGAAACAGGTGGGGCTCGCCTGATGGATGAGGCGCTTCAGAACCTAAGTGAGACGCCCCGCGTTTGCTGGCGACTACGGCAAGGCGTGCGCCATCTTCGCTTAAATCCAAATGCAGAATTCTCTCCAAATCATATGAGGCATCCGGGAATAACTCAACCTGCTTGCTGAGTTCACCATCTTCGCGGTAAAACCAGAGTTTACCAACGCTGTTTTTTCCCATTATTACAGAACCATCCAAATTCGAAATGACGATCGAAGGGATGGAATCATCGTAATATTGATTTCTATTTAGTGAGTAACGTTTTTCACCCGAAGAAGTATAAATGTCTATTTGCAATATTTTATTTCGATTGTTCTTCTTAGGTGGTTCGATTAAGTGAATGACGCCAAAATAATGTCCAACTTTTGAAAACGCCGTATTTAAATACCCCTCCGGCAAATCGAGCATCTTAGATCCGACATCGTTCATCCATCTAATTTGGTTTTCTTGAACTGCGACCATTGCTGAGCCGCTGTTCTCTTTTCCTTTGGAAAAAACCCACGATTTTACAGGTCTCGCGAACTCCTCGGATCTGATCAACTCATATTGCCAAGTGCGGGTGATGCGCTTTTGACAATATAACTCGGAGAATAATGGAAAAAAGAAAGAGAACATAAGTGCTTTCGTTAGAAGAGAGGCCATTTAGTTTCCTTAAATTTGGTTGTTACGAAACATTATGAAATGAAACATAATGGGAAAAGATAAAATTGTCAACTATCCTACGCTGTATTCACAAAAACTTTGGTCCTAAGATGCCTGATAAGATGAAAATTGATTTAGTCGTCCCTAGCTTTAATCATTTGGTGTTGCCCCAATGCCCGGTTCCTGGGGTAAAATCAACTTGCCTTGTTCAACCGTGACTCCGCTGAATGGATCGTTATCGATGAGTAGGTTGCCATCGAGGTCTGCGTAATCTACCAGGGGGCTCAACTGTGCAGCGGCTGAAACCGCCACGGAGCTTTCAATCATACAACCGAGCATGATTTTCATGTCCAGGCTTTTGGCCAGCCAAATCATGCGCAGCGTCTCCTGAATGCCACCGGCTTTCATCAGCTTGATGTTGATGCCATCGAACGCCCTCGCGAGATTTGGAATGTCGTTCGCGCGTATGACGCTTTCATCGGCGATGATGGGAAGCTCCGCACGCTCCCGCAACCAGGCGATATCGGAAAGCTGGTCTGCGTGCATGGGTTGCTCTACGAACTCGACGTTTTGGCCCTGCAACCATTGCAACTTTTCGAGTGCTACGTGTTTGTCGCGCCACCCTTCGTTCGCGTCGATGCATATCGGCTTGTCGGTCACGCTCCGGACGGCAGCAATGACTTCCTCATCATTTTCGAGGCCCGCTTTGATTTTGAGGATTGGAAAATCACGTGCCTGCTGCACCTTCTCTTTTATCTTATGTGGAGAATCGATTCCGATAGAATAGAAGGTTACCGCTGTTTTTAGTGGGTCCAATCCGAGGTGTTGATACAACGGAATGGCATGCGATTTACAGAACCAGTCCAGAAGAGCAATGTCGATCGCAGCTTTTGCGGAAAAGTTGCCCGACTCAAGGCCCGAAATGGCCGCGTTGACATCAACCAAGTGAAGCCAGTCATTCTTTTCCAGCACCGGCACAGCCTTTTTGAGGAATTGCACCACGGTATCAGCGCTTTCCCCGTAGCGAGGATTGGGAGCGGCTTCGCCGTAGCCAATGACGCCATTGCGTTCCAACGTGACAAATACATTGTCCCGATAGTCAGAGGAGCCGCGAGCGATGGTCCAGGTTTGCTTCAGGCGTAAACGCCGAACTTCAAAATGGATTTTGGTGTTTTCGGCCATATCAAATCAATCGTTTAGCGGTTAGTAAAGTCTTGTGCCGATGTTCGTTATAAAAGTCGTTTGCAGGCTCCAGACTATTTATTCGAACCCTGCCATCTGCGTGAATGTAGAGGCTGTCACTCATATAGATGGCAACATGGGTGATCCGATGCTGGGTTTTACCAAAGAAAAGCAGATCTCCGGCTCGAAGGTTATCGTAACTCCCTATTGGAATCTCCTCGCCCAACTCGATCACCTGGTTGGCGTCGCGAGGCAGGTAAAGTCCTTGCAGTCGAAACACGGTCTGTACCAGTCCGGAGCAGTCGAAGGCCTTCGGTGAGGTGCCACCCCAGAGATAGGATACACCCAAGAATCTGCGCGCCGCAGACACGATGGAGGCGCCGGTTGCTTGGGGCGGCTTTGATCGTACCTCACCGTCTGTTTGAGAAGCCGGGATATACCCGCGGCGACCGTCCGGCAACTCGACATGCGAAAACTTTTCCAGGCTACCCCGTTCTTTCAGATTCGCAAATAGAACCAAATCCGTGAGAGGCTCCGAAGACAAATCCGCTTTACAACGAACCCAGCCGTGGTCGGCAATAAAAAGCAACGTCGCTTCATTGTGCCATTGTTGAGCCTCATCTCTCGGTTTTAACACGAGAGAGGCTTTGCTAAGCCAGCCACGGTAGCCATCCCAATTCTGGACGAGGTAAAAATCATTTTGCTCTTCGAAAACCGGAACAACCGAGCCCAGGATGAGTTGGTCGATCAATTCGGATTGAAACAGCGGGTGCTGGCGCAGATTTGCAACGCTGACAGTGACAATCCCGAATTGCGTTACGTCAAATCGAAAAGGATCTTGTTTCGGAAACATCAATAAATCTTCAACCTAACAAACTTCCAGAAAGTTTAAATATTGCGGCTCTGTTGCGCTATCAATAATTAGGTTGGCCAGTGATTGGCCGAAAAACTCTTAAAAGTTTGTCATTGCAAGGGAGGAACGACCGAAGCAATCTTCTGCCGTACCCAATGCCGTACCTAAAAGGAGATTGCTTCGCTCAGAAATGCTCGCAATGACATAAAAAAATGAGTTTTCGGTCAATCACCAGCCTGGTTAAGCAACCTTCTAACTTTTTGAAATCTCTTGTACCGGTAATCGTTGTAAAGCGGGTGTTCTTTGTCAAAACTATTTACGTGTACAGAAAAAGATGAGTGAATGTAAAGCTGATCGCCTAAATAGATGCCGATATGCGAGATTCTTTCCGGACGTTTTCCAAAGCAGACCAGGTCGCCAGGTTGTAAATTTTCGAAATCTTCACCAGGCTCAACCGCGACGCCCTCGTTGGCCTGCTGGCTGGCATCACGTGGCAGGGAAAGGTTATTCAGTTTAAAAACAGTCTGAACAAAACCTGAGCAGTCGAAGCCTTTTGGGGAAGTGCCGCCCCAGAGATACGGCGCCCCAAGAAAACGTTTTGAGGTCTGAATAATCCGGTCCCGAGTTGCCTGGACAGCTTTGAGCGCCTCTTCTTCGATAAGCGATTCTTTTTTCACATAACCAATTCGCTTGTCCGGCGTCTCAACTTTAATGAAGCCTGCGTGCCGGCCTAACCGTTTTAATGTCGCACCGGGCACAAGATCGACAAGCACTTCTTTCCCAGATCCGTCTATGTGGACAACAACATCGTAGTTCGCAATGCAGATCATGCGATCGGCATTCTGCCACGTGGCCACCCCTGCAGAATCAACAAGCGTCAGCGAGCCTTTGCTCATCCAGCCAAGATACTTATCTTGGTTTTGCACAAAGTAGAAGCTACCTTCAGTCTTAAAGACGCGCACAATGGTACCAAGAAAAGCCTGATTGACCAACTCTGCCTGGTAGCGAGGTTCCCGTCTTTGGTTTGCCACGCTGATCTTGACGATGCCAAAGCCGGTCCGACTAAGTTCTCCCTCAGGCAGGACGGCAATTGAGTCTTCAAAGTTCAGTTTTGGGAAAGCCTTTCTAAGACTATCTAAAAGAGTTTGGGAGACGTCCGAGCTCAGAACTTCTCCCGTCAAGGTTATACGAGAGCCTTGTGCCGTGGCTTTGATATCGAAAAGACCATGGCGTTTATCCGGGACGAGTTGCTTGCCAACGCGGTGTACGACGGTCTGCACCTGTTGCAATTCCACTTCCAGAGACTTGCAGCCAGGTAACAAGAGAACGAGAATCAGCAGGTAATTGAAAGACCGGCCCATCTGTGATTTATAATTTGACATTTTCACTCCCTCTTTTAGTCGATGGATCAAAATTGCAATTTTAGAATGGTCGTATGACACTATTTCAACAAGATCATCTTTCTGGCATCAACAAAATTCTCAGCTTTAAGTTTGTAGACATACGTTCCGTTTGCGACTTGAATTCCCTTCTGATTCTTGCCGTCCCATTGTACGCGATGCTCTCCTGCGCTCAGGATTTCATCTGCCAAAACGCGCACAACTCTTCCGAGGATGTCATAAATTATCAATATGACACGTTGTGCTTTATTTGCAACCGTAAATCGAAGTGTGGTTGTCGGGTTGAATGGATTGGGATAATTCTCACTCAATTCAAACTGGTCCGGAATATCAGAAGAACTTGAATGCTGTTCCTGTCAACCCCTTCTTGGTCTGACCGAATGGACGGACCAAGATTGTTGAAAATCCTGAATAAACTGAGCAAATTGAAATGGATTATGCGGGATGTAATTGCCAACGGGCGGCTTTGCTCCCCATTGCTCGCGGCTAACGACAGCGGGTTTGGGAGTGCTATCAATTTGCACATACCGAATCCTCTTTGGAACTCGCTGAGGAACATGGCCGTTTTTTTCAATTGACTTGATATAAACGCCTTCGACGGCATAAATCTCTATGCCCGCGGGCGGCCTGATTCCGCGATTAACAAACCGGTATTTGATTTTTTGTGAGGATGTGTTCTCGAGATCAAACTTGGCCCAAAAGCGTCCATTTTCAAATATTTTCATCTTGCCATCCAGCCACTTGCTCCACTTACCGTCATCCTGTTCATAACTTAAGTGCAGAGTCAGATTGGTGTTGGCAAGGGTGCCGTTGAAAAGGGACCCGGTTAAAGGGTTGGCTGCTTTTTTGCTTATCGGGGATTCATACAGAACGTCTTCCGCCGATTTTTGCAAAGTACTACGGGTGAGTTTCATCTTTAAGTTAGGCTTTTTGTCAAAGAGTAACATTTCGCCAGATTCCTGGGCATTTGCAAACGAAGAAAGCATCAGAGTGATGTGTAATAAGAACCAAGCAGTAAATAACTTCATTTTAGTCCTCAAAATTCAAATGAACATTTCATTGGTTAAATCCTAGCCTGTTCCTGACGATTTAGGAATCCCAATGACCTACTCTCATCCTTCGTTCGATTTGACAAATTGGGGTTTTTCGCTCGTCAGGGCTTCACTTTGGTGGTTTCAGTTATTTGAAGAAACTGTTTCTTCTTCCGGTTTTGAGAGACCGTCAAGGAAGGTTCTTCTTTTGACGTTCTTTACTCAAGTTAACGGTTTCGTAGTTGTCGTTAATTATAACATAACCTGGATAATTCATAAATTCTTAAAAAAACAAACAATAGGAGTTCCCCTTGTAATTTTTTATTTTGGATAGACGTAAATAACCTAAACAAAGGAGACCTATGAAAAACATTTTAGGCAAACAAGACCATAATTGCAAGCAAAATCTCAAGAACCCAGCAGATTCTCAACTCACACTTGAGCTTCCGAAGTCGGGTTGCAAGCCGGTGTATTTTGAATTTCAACGGGGGCGCTATAAGCTCCGATGCCGGGTTTTGAATATCAAAGAGGTTGACCGTCAAATTGGCTCAGTCGAAAACATGAATAGAACCTACGACGCAGGATTAGAACTCGTTCTGAGATTATTTACTTGTAGTAGGGTATGAGATTCCTTGAGGTAAGGCAGTAGATGTAACTCTTTGTCACATTAAGGTTCCCGCAGAGCTCATCGATTGTATTGAGTCGTTCTTTACCCATCAGTGGAGATGTTTCCTTCTCCCTGATGCACTTGCTAAATGGGATAAAATAGTATTAACTTTTGTTAAAATTGTGGTGGAAATTCTATATAAATTATATAATATTTTATTGATTATCTTTAACAAATACCTCTCGTTAACTCTGCAATATTCAATTCAAAAATAACTTATAATTTTAGCTATAAGTCATATTTAGTTTAGTTATTTCATTATTCGTTGAGTGCACTAAAGATATTCATGGTTGGATTTATGAAAAGGCTAATATTTTTCTTCCTTCTTGTTTGTCTGACTTGTTCGCTTATTTTTGCAGGCACAACCGGAAAGATATCAGGAAAAATTGTTGATTCCGAGAGCGGAGAGCCATTACCTGGTGCCAATGTTGTGATCGAGGGGACCACAATGGGCGCTGCGGCCGACCCGGAAGGCAATTATGTAATTCTGAACGTCTCGCCTGGCGTATATACAGTTAAAGCGACTATGATCGGATATAAACCTCTTATCATCAAAGATGTGCGGGTAAATATCGACTTGACCACACAGTTAGATTTTAAAATGCAACCAACTGTTGTTGCTTTGGGTGAAGAAATTACGGTTGTTGCAGAACGACCGGTTGTCCAAAAAGATATATCTGCCAGTCAAGCACATATCGACGCAGAACAGGTCGAAACTTTACCAGTCCAGAGAATTCAACAGGTTGTTGGGCTTCAGGCCGGGATAATCGGCTCTGTTGATTCGGGCATTCTAATCCGTGGCGGCGATCAAGATGAAACCGCATTCATGATTGATGGCTTTACATTAAGAGATGAGCGGGATAATACACCTTACACCTCTATACCGTTGAGTGCAATTCAGAATATTCAAATTCAAACGGGTGGGTTTAACGCTGAATATGGCAATATTCGGTCGGGTTTGATCAACGTGGTCACGAGGGAAGGGAGCGCTTCAAGGTATAACCTGACAGTTACTTCAAGATATAGTCCCCCGCGGACTAAACATTTCGGCCCTTCTGTTTTCGCTCCAAACAGTTATTGGGTACGGCCTTTTTTAGACCCGGAAGTTGCCTGGACGGGTACGGAAAATGGGGCGTGGGACGAAAATACGCAACGACAATATCCTTCATTTGTAGGGTGGAATGCGATTTCGGAACAGACGCTTCAGGATGACGATCCCAATAACGATCTCACGCCACAAGCTGCTCAGGACCTCTGGAAATGGCAGCATCGCCGGCAAGGTGATATCGATGATCCGGATTATACAATTGATCTTGGTTTTAGCGGACCGGTCCCTGTAGTTAGCAAACAACTTGGAGACTTGCGGTTCTTCTTTTCACATCGCAGAGAACAGAATGCTTATCTTATCAAGCTCTCCAGAGACACCTTTAACGATCAAATATATCTGCTAAAGCTTACATCCAATCTGACATCGAATATGAAGTTGACTTTATCGGGGCTTTACGGGCAAATAAATACGGTCAGCCGGTCACAAATTGGCCTGCCCAATTACTTTCGAAGTGTCGGCAGTGTTGCCAGTGAATTAAGTCGCCGGAGTTTCATTGACGCAATTATATGGGTTCCGGATTATTTTGCGCCCACACGTATTCGTCGCTATAATGTTTCCGCAAAACTTACACATGCGCTCAGTTCTAAATCATTTTATGAAGTCAAATTGGAGAGACAGGTTAATTCTTACCATACCTTTCCCAGAAGACTGCGAGATACCGAAACCATTGTAAGGGTATTCGGCAACAATTTTGGTGTTGATGAAGCGCCGTATGGTTTCATGCCATTTCCGAGTTCGGGAATTGGCGGTTTGAGAATGGGGGTAGGTATGAGCCAGTCGCGAGATTCAACAAAAATCACCACGACATCGTTCAGCTTTGATTTTACCAGCCAGGTCAATCAAAATAATCAAATTAAGGCTGGTGCCGAAGTGATCGTCAACGATCATAAAGCAAGATTTGGCGGGGTGGATTTAACGTTACCTGCGGGTAGACCCAATGCCAGTTGGGACAGAACGCCGGTGCGTGGAGCGGTTTATCTACAGGATAAAATGGAGTTCAAAGGGTTGATCGCCAACCTCGGTCTCAGACTTGATTATAGTCATGCCGGCGGTGAATGGTTTGATCTAGAACTCTATGAAAGAGACTTTTTTAGCAGCAATTATATTGTGGGGTCAGATTCCGCCTTTAATCTGGTACCAACTAAGAAACAGCTTTACCTGAGTCCCAGATTAGGCATTTCTCATCCAATTACTGATAACTCGAAATTATTCTTTAACTATGGACATTTTTACTCTATGCCGGAGGCTGAACGACTCTACAATGTTCAAAGGACGAACGACGGCAGCGTTCAAAGAATGGGTAACCCAAACCTGAAGATGAGTCGCACCAAAGCTTATGAAATTGGGTTCGAGCAAAGTTTATTTGATAACTACCTGCTGCGAGTTGCCGGCTATTATAAAGATATTGACAATCATCATCCTGGCTTTGGAAGCACAAATGAAGTTAGAATTATCAGCGCGGACAGCAAAGTGAATTATCGCCTGGCAGAAGATAATTTTTACGAAGATGTTCGTGGGGTGGAATTCACACTACAAAAGCGAGTCGGCAAAATTTTCACCGGGTTTATTAATTATACCTATTTGGTTCAGAATTCCGGGTTTTTTGGTAAACGGAGACTTTTTGAAAATCCGGCGGAGCAGCGTGCTTTTGACCGGGAAGAGAATACCCAATTCAAGCCGACTCCTCGCCCGTTTTTGAGGAGCAACCTGGTCTTTTACACCCCTGAGAGTTTTGGCCCCAGCTTTTTGGGATCGAATCTCCTTGGAAATTGGCGAATAAGTTTTTTGATAAACTGGCGCGCTGGCAGTCACATCACCTGGGCGCGCGGTTTGGATCCCAATGATGCGGCTATTAGAAACAATGTGCAATTACCGGATTTTTTGGGAGTCGACTTGCGGTTGAGCAAAAATTTTAACATCAGCTCGCAAAAAATCAGGTTTTTTGTCGATATCAATAATCTACTCAATAATAAGATTTTTAGTTTTAGCTCTGCCTTCTCAGATGGCAATGATGTGCGCGATTACCTGGATTCACTGCTCTGGCCGGAGGAAATTGGCAGACCGCTCGGATATACCATGTTTGGCAATGACAGAATTGGGGATTTGAGACCAGACGACGTAGCATACGATCCACTTGAGCCTAATCCGAACGACGATCCGGAAATTGCAGCCCGCAATCGGGAGAGAAGAGAAACGAAATCTTATATAGACAACCCTAACCAGAGATGGCTCTACTACCTTAATCCACGAGACATCTATTTTGGGTTGACTTATCAGTTTTAATGGCAAACATTATTTGTTCCTTTGCGAGGGAGAGGATGAGAATTAGACCAATCCAGACAGGCATAGGGGGGCTTTTGGGGCTCATCTTACTACTTGGAAGTCTTCACTCTGCTTTTTCTCAGGAAGTCAAATGGCTCAAAGTAGGTTCGTTGCACGGTTGGTTTCGAGAAGATGGCGCTGAGCCGGAAGTTGGGCGCACGAATTTGCAATCTGACCAACAGGATGGATTGCGCTGGCCTGCCCAATTTCATGGAGCACCCGATAATAAAGTAGACAATCTTGCCGCCAAAGCATTATGGATTGGCACGGCTAATTACACAGATGCAGAGCAGTACGGAGGTGTGACTTACGCGCACAAGGTTGTTCATTTAGGACCGCGCGGCTGGGATACCGAACGCGAATTCATACCGATCGAATTTAAATTGATTGGGAGGTTTGATCACCCGCAAGTATTGGTTGATGGGTTACAGGGTTCCGATCTGCAGTTCAATGACAAAGTAGACGAAATTGATCCAAACCTGCCGGCCGACAGGATGATTTACAATGTTGTGAACACGTCTATCGGCATAACCATGACGCGCAAGGTGTATGCATTTACGCATCCCGACCACGACGACTATTTTATAACAGACTATATTTTCAAGAATACCGGCAATGTTGATGCTGATGAGGAAATTGAGCAGAGCAAAACCCTTGAAGATGTAAATTTTTTCTTCCAATATCGCTATGCCACCAGCCGCGAAGGCGCGGAAATGACGGGCCTCAACTCGCCGAGGTGGGGAATTAATTCGATGCTGAGTACGCGTGGAGAGGCGAAGGCAGAAGATGGACCGCAATACGGCGGCGATTATGAAGATTGGCTCAATGGGAATGAAAACGCCGATTCCTTACGCTGTCAGTTCGCCTGGATGGGGCGTCACTCACAAGCACCGGTCGACCTGATCGGGGCGCCCGATTTCAAGTTTGAGACCGGTAGATTTATGGCGCCGCAATTTATCGGCGTTGCCACTTTGCACGCAGATAAATCCGCCACAGATAAAAGCGATGATCCGCAGCAACCGACCACCACTTCATATCAGCAGTCAGATGATCCACCCACAAGGCCAAATGATCAATTTAATCCAGCAAGAATGGATGAAGAGTGGGAATGGATGACGCGCGGTCACAGGCTGCCGCGTCATGATGAAGTTGTTGGAGACGGATTCCCAGACCAATTGGAACAGACGCCTGGTGGCTTTTCAAACACCAACGGTTACGGCCCCTACACTTTGGCACCCGGTGACAGCATAAGAATTGTTGTTGCGGAAGGTGTCAACGGCCTGGATCGACAAAGTTGTATCGACCTGGGCAAACAGTGGATAGAGAATAGCGCTCCCTTCACGCTCCCCAACGCTTCAACCACAAACGATAGAGATGTGTTTAAAAATGCCTGGGTCTTGACCGGTGAAGATTCCCTGATGAAAACGTTTGGCCTTGCAAGAAGAAATTTTGAATCCGGGGTTCAACTTCCTCACCCACCGCCACCCCCCGACTTTTTCGAAATAAACTCGGGTGGAGACAGAATTTCACTCTCCTGGTCTAATTCTGCTGAAAGTTGGCCTGGTTTTGCCGGTTACCGTGTCTTCAGGGCTGTGGCGAGACCGGACACCTTCTACCAGGAAATATTTGCCTGTGGTCAGGGGACCGGCAACCCTACAATTGTCAATAACTTTGATGATACGTCGGCTCAGCGTGGCTTTGATTATTACTATTATATCGCCTCTTTTGATGATGGAAGCAATAGCAACGGTCGTATATTGCAAAGCAGCCAGTTTTGGACACGGACTCAGGAACCTGCAAACTTAAAACGCCAGGCAGGCACAGAACTTAGCCAGATAAGAGTTGTGCCCAATCCATATTATCGAAACGCCAGAAACCGGCAATTCCTGGGTCGCGAAGATGATATCGCGTTTTTTAACATCCCGGGAGAATGCACAATCAAGATATTTACCGAACGTGGCGACCTGATCAGGACAATCGAACACACGGATGGCAGTGGTGATGAGTTTTGGAATCAAACGACTGAGTTTGGACAAATTGTCGTTAGTGGCATCTATCTGGCTGTTATAGCAACTCCTGAAGGCGCCACGCATAGGTTGAAGTTTGTCATTTTGAGATAATCTCTTGGAGCTTCAAAAAATGGAAAGGCGAAAAGTCGGTCTGGCCTGTGTTCTGACGCTGTTTGTTCTTACCATCAGGCCAGCATTCTCTCAGGAAAAATTGGCTCAAACCGGGTTTCAATTCTTAAGTGTTGGGACGGACGCCAGGGCGACCGCTCTTGGCGAAGCTGTTACGACTGTTGAGGGGTCGCCAATGAATCTCTTCTACAATCCAGCCGGGATGGCGGGCGTCGAGTCGTTTCTGCAATTTTCCGCAAACCACCTGCAATGGCTTGTGGATATCGATTATTATTCCGGCGCGCTGTCCATTAATCCCGAACATGGTAGATATGGTGTATTCGGACTTTCGTTTTTGTTTGTCGATTATGGAACTATTATCGGCACCGTTGTTGCTGCAACTGAACAAGGGTTTGTTGAAACGGGAAAGATTGAACCCAATGCTTTTGCCATTGGTTTGGGTTATTCAAAAGCGTTGTCTGACCGGTTCTCGGTTGGCGGTCATTTAAAATTTGTGAAGCAAGCCCTGGGAAATCTTGCCTTCCCGGAATCGGACACTACATTAAGTGCTGTGAATTTTTCGGAAAGCGCAGTCGCAATTGATTTCGGCACCATTTACAAGACCGGTTTTAAAAGCCTCACTTTTGGAATGACCATCCGTAATTTCTCTCGTGAAATTAACTACATTAGTGAAGACTTTGAATTACCCTTAACTTTCAAAATTGGCTTTTCTATAAATACATTTGATTTTTTAGGTGAATCTCAAAATCAATCTTTAGTGATGTCTTTCGACGCTGTCAATCCTCGTTCTCTGGAAGAATTTTTTAGCATAGGCGGTGAATACACCTTTATGGATGTCTTATCTTTGCGAGCAGGCTATGTGGCAAATCAAGATGAGTATGCCTTGACAGCTGGATTTGGCATCAATGCGTATAAGATGCACCTGGATTATTCATATACCCCCTTCGATTCGTTTGAAGATATACATCGATTTTCAGCCAAATTCAAGTTGTAGGCTAATTTCTATTGAAAAAATGAGAAGCGTAATACTCACAAAATTGCCAATTTGCGTCCTATCATTTGCAGCCTTGTTATGGTTAAGCTGTGGCCAAGACCCCGCGGACAGTTTGTTTGATCCAAATCTGCAACACAGGCCACAACCGGTGATCACCAGTCTTGTTCCTGCCGACAGTGCCTTAGCAGGAGTCGGCCAGGTTTTAATTAATGGGCAGAATTTTTCCAAAACTCCCGAAGAAAATCTGGTGTTTTTTGATGAAGAGACGGCCGAAGTTCTATCGGCAACTAATCAGCAGTTAACTGTTAAGACGCCACAGCTCTTGGGAGACTCAATTAAAATCAGAGTGGCAGTACGCGGCGCTCAGCTATTTAGCAAACCAGCAATCTATAAATTGATTCCGGCGGTATCTGATTTTAGCAAAATATTTGAAGGCGCCATTGTTTATGGAATCGCTTCAGATTTATCCGGCAACGTTTATTACTTTGCCAACAGCGAGAGTTTTGGCCCGCAAATATTTAAAGCCAACCCCAGTGGAGAGGCTCAGCTCTTTGCAACGCCAAACATTTTAAAAGCGAATGCGATGAAAATAGGCCCGGGGGAGACTCTATATGTTGTGCCTTCAGGACGGGTAAGAAAGATATCAACTTTTGCACCTGACGGAACTGAGAACACCTACACGACCTTACCAATTTCGCCTCAGGATTTAGATTTTGATAGCAATGGCAATATTTGGGTTGTAGGTGGTTCCAGTTTGGCGAGAGTTAAACCGGATAAGTCATCACAAATCATGGCGACCGTTTCAATCGACGGGCTGCTCACCGTCAGAGTTTACAGTAATTATGTATATATCGGAGGCGTCAATTCGAGCTCGGATGAAAAGAAGATTTGGCGTTATGAAATTCAAGGGGAGACTTTAGGTGTGCAAGAACTGGTCCTGGACGTTACATCCGCAAGTTGGCTGGCCGGTGCGGCCGTACAGACCTTTACTTTTTCAGAGAATGCTGACATGATCCTGGGTACAACCCACCCAGAAGGCCTGTTTATCATGACTGTGGGTGGTTCTGATGGACAACCCCTATATCCTGGATTGTTGCTACCTGAAATATACGCCATGACCTGGGCTGAGAGCAATACCCTTTACGCTGTCCGGCAACGACGCATAGAAGGGCAAAATTCTTTTGATTTTTCACAAATCTATAAAATAACTATGACAACTAACGGTGCACCTTATTATGGACGCCAATAATTAAGGACTAAAACTGCTCGAAAGGAGGGTACCTGGTCAATCTGTTTGCTTCGATTGAGTTTTTCGTTGAGAAAAATTAATAATTGATTAGATTGCGAACCAAATGAGAGGAGGGATTGCCATGAATTCAATTCGATACGCACTCATTCTGTGTTTTTACTTGCTGTCACTGGTAGCTGTGTCTCCCCTGTCTGCGCAAAATGCCAGACTGCAACTCATTCATAATTCAGGGGATATTGATGCCGCTAATCTTGAAGTGTTAGTAAATGGCGATTCGACAACAACAATTGCAGCTCGCGAAGCAACCCCCTTTACGGACTATGCACCGGGCGACTATATTTTCCGGTTTGTTGCGACCATTGGAACAGAAACGGATACATCTGCGGCAGACACGGTCACATTAGAAGCCGGCATAAGTTATGTCGGAATCGTCGGTGGCATCACAGCCACTAATATTGACGCAGGCAAATATGATAATCCTCACGGTCGCGATATCAGCATGAAACTGTTTGTTATCGACAATGCTCGTGAAGCGGCAAATGACCCGACAAGGATTGATTTTGTTGCTTTCCATGGCGGCACCGACTCGCCTGCACTTGATCTCGTAAACCAGGGCACCGGTACTCCCTTAGTAGATGACTTCGATTACGGGGAAGCAACAGCGTACATTGAGATCATACCTGCTGTTTTTACGCTCGATGTGACCCCGGCCGATGACAATGCCACAGTTATAGCTTCCTTCGAAGCTGACTTAGCGGATCTGGCTGGAGAAAGCCTTGTCATTTTTGCTTCCGGATTTCTCGTGCCGGAAAATAACGAAGGAGCGGCAAAATTGGGCTTATTCGCTGCCAGGGCCGATGGCGAAGTCTTGACTTTTGAAGATGTGACGCCTGGTGAACCTGGGCCGTGGATGGATGCCGGACCNNGTCGTCGTCGATAAATTTAATCGTATTTGGATTGCCAACTTTTTTACGAATATACGCGTGATCTCACCGGAAGGCGTTGAAGCAGATTTCTCTCCTATCGATAGTGTTTTTGTCGGTGCAAACGAAATTACCACTGCCGGGGGCCGCGGTCTGGGAATTGCAGATGATGGCAACATTCTGTTTGGACGTTCTGGTGGCGATTTCGTAAAGATCAACGTAGAAACTGGTGAAGGCATGGCCTACTACAGTCATCCCGAAGGCAGTGTTCTGAAACCTGCGGTGGATGCGGCCGGCTTTATTTATGTGGGTGCGGTCTCCGGTATCAATCCGATAGTTGTTCTCGATCCAAGCTTTTTTACGCCTGTTCAGGAAATCAATCTGGCCGGAGCCCCCAGTTTTGGTCGTGGTTTGGAAGTAACCGCTGACGGAAGAACGATTTACACTCCTGATTTAGGCGCCAGCGGTGGACCGGTATTTGTGTGGACTTCCACCGACCTGGTGACGTATACCAAGACCGATAGCATCATGAACAACACGGAAGGAGAACTTATTTTTGAGACGCAAAGAACCACCATGGACTGGGGACCGGACAGCACGCTCTGGGTCTCTTCCGATAATGCCTATGCAGCCGGAAATAACGATCCGAATGGTTTTGTTATTCTTGACTTCTCGGATATGACTTACAATTTCTTGCCATCGCCTGAGATTGCAGAGGGAGTTGGAAACGGGCCACGCGGCGTTGCCTTTAGTGCTACTGGCGATACCGCTTACGCCGTTTATTTCAACGGAAACCGTATGGCCAGGTTCGTGAGTGGTACAGCCACTAGTGTTGAAGAGGTGGCCAATATTCCTGATGGCTATGAACTCCTGCAAAATTATCCGAACCCATTCAATCCGTCTACAACGATTACTTTCAGAATTGCCCAGCGGGAACCAGTGACTTTGAAAGTGTACAATACACTGGGTCAAGAAGTGGCTACGATTCTCGATAAGAAGGTCATGCGAGCAGGAAAGCATAGCATTACATTTGACGCTTCTAATTTGGCTTCAGGTGTGTACATCTACAGGCTGAAGGCCAACAAACTGGAAGTCGCCAAGAAGATGACGTTTATGAAGTAAATTAGCTCGCTAGCTAACCGATGAGGCCGACGAATAAACTCGTCGGCCTTTTTCATAACTATGAAATGAGGATGAGGAATGAAACGAATTGCGGTACTGATTTTCTTGTGCATCTTGCCTGGTCATTTGGTTTCTCGAGGTAACCAAGAGTTTCGAGCAACCTGGATAGTGGACACCCAATGGCTCTCCGTTGATAAGACAGTCGAAGAGAACAAAGCGTTGACGCGTTTGATTCTCGATAATCACGTGGCTGCGAACATGACTTCCGTTTTATGGCAAGTCAGAAGATTTGGTACCGCCTATTTTCCATCGGAAATTGAACCGTGGGGTCCCCAAACTAACTTTTTAAATCCCGGTTATGATCCATTACAGTATGCCCTTGAACAAGCGCACGAACGCGGATTAGAATTTCACGCCTGGTTCAACACATTTGAGAGTCGCTACCAGTACACAGGCAGTCCCTCGCAAGTCAACCCCGACTGGATTTGCCGGGACCGGGATGGTGTTGCTATGCCGTCGGGTATCGCATGGCTTTCTCCTGGTCTTGCAAGTGTACGGGAGTATCTGGTTAATGTGGCAATGGAAATTGTAAATAATTATGACATCGATGGCCTGCATCTGGATTTTGTGAGGTGGAATGAACATACGAATTCCGGACTATCTGTGGCCTTAGCCAAAGAAAACCTGCAAAAAGAATTGCCTGACGGAATAATTTCTGAAAAGCAATTGGCTGAGTTGCAAAGCAATGCTGCCGGTCGCTATCTGTACGACGTTGAGCATGCATTCAGTGCCGGGGTTCCGGATGGATTTAGCAGTTGGGAAGATTGGTGGCGCTGGAGTGTGACCGAGTTTGTTAAAACGCTGCACGATTCAATTCAGGCGGTCAAGCCGTGGGTTCGTCTGTCCCCGGCAGCATTAGGGCGTTACAACTGGGGCGGTTGGCAGGGATTTGACGTTGTCTACCAGGACGCAGCACTCTGGTTGAACCAGGGCTACATTGATCAGCTAATCGGAATGCATTACCACTGGTCTCTTCCTTTTGAATTTAAAAGCGTGCTGGTGAGCGGTTGTCCGAATTGTTGGAGCCAGTATATCCAGCCAGCTATCTCAGCCGGGCGGTTGTATACGGTCGGTTTGTTTTCCGATAACTTTGCAGTGAAAAAGATATTCGGACGCCATACCTCTATTATCGATGAAGTGAGAGATATTTCCTGGGTCGATGGATTTCAATTTTTCAGTTATGCTTCCTGGCGGGATAATTTGTATTGGGATGAAGCAAGCGCCGGGTTCTTTCCCAAAAAAACCAAAATACGCGCCACCGGTTTAATCGATGATGTGCCGCCTGAGGCGCCTTCAATTGTGCTAACCAAGTTGGACTCGTTGAACTATCAGATCAAGGTTAAGCCCACGAATCCGGTGGAGAATAAGTATTGGTTTGCAGTCTATCGCTCGGAAGATGAGCAGTTAAATGTGGATGATGATGAAATTATCGATGTGCATTTCGGAAATAGTGATTATTCATATAAGAACGCAATTACCGGCAAACAGGATTTTAACGGCACGTATACATATTTTGCTACGGCATTTGACCGATATTGGAATGAATCGAATTCCTCAAACTCCGCTCAATCCGATAAAATACCGTCATTTGCACCAGTAGTTGAAAGGAGTCTTCCTGCTGAAGGCGATACAATTTCAGTGAACGGCAGAATTGTCATCGAGTTTTCCAAGACCATCGACACAGCTTCGGCAAATTCTGCCATTTCGATTGAGCCTTCCGCACCTGTCCGTCAACGCGTGTGGTCAGACGACAGCAAAGTCCTTACCATCCTTTTTGACGGCAATTTACAATTTGATACAGATTATACATTGACCGTCTCTCCAGCGCTCACTGACATCAATGGCAGGCCAATTGACGGGAATAGCGACGGAATGGAAGGAGACGCCTTTGTATTGCATTTCAGGACCCTGACTGAGGATATTTTTGCTCCGCAGATTGTATCCAGTTTTCCCGATCTGGCAGGCGCTGAGGAAAATTTTGCCATCGATGACGTCGTCACCTTTGTTTTCAATGAGTTGCTCGACGCCGGTTCGGTATCGACCTCGAGTATACACCTGACAAATTCAAGCGGCGACGTTCCTTTTGGTTATCACATTGCAACCGTTGGGGACAGGTCTGTCCTCAGTGTTCAAGCACTTGACCCTTTGCAGCCGAATGATGAATATACAATCACGCTGGCGCCTGAAGTAGCCGACACGTCCGGGAATCAAATCGGCTCAGAAATAAGTACGACCTTTAAAACGTCGCCGGAGCATTATTCGGAATTGATTTTGATTGACCAGTTTTTGTCGCTTACAAACTGGCGGCAGCCCAATTTCAGCGGCTCTACCACAGGCATCATTGTACCAAACACCACATTTAATATGACCACAGGAGCCTATTTGCCGTCAGCGATAGTGCGGCAAAGAATATCGCCGACTCTGGAATATGAATGGGATGAAAATGCAAATGAGTGGCTCATTCGATTGTTCCTTGCCGAGGGCGCTCCGCTAAGTGTCGAATTTGACACAACCTACATTCTGCAATGCTATGTTTTCGGCGACGGCAGCAACAACAAGTTCCGATTCGCCATCGATGACAATTTGCCGACCACCGCAGCAGGCAATCATGAAGTCTCGAATTGGATTACAATTGATTGGATTGGTTGGAGAATTGTCGAATGGAAGCTAAGCGATCCCAATAGTGTCGGTATCTGGATAGGGGATGGTGTTCCGGAAGGACAACTGCGCTTTGATAGTTTTCAACTTACGCACGAAAGCGGTGATGCCACAAGCGGCAAAGTCTATTTTGATAATCTCCGGCTTGTCAAGAAATCATCTACGCCGGTGACTGTAGCATCCGACGAAACTCAAGTTCCGGATAGATTCCAATTATTCCAAAACTACCCGAACCCGTTTAATCCTACGACCGCTATTTCTTTTGATATTCCTGAAACTGGTTTAGTGACTCTTAAAGTATATGATATGCTCGGTCGGGAAGTGGTCACTGTTTTAAAGGAAAGAAAAGCCCCTGGAAGTTACAAAATTAATTTCGATGCCTCCGGTTTAGCTACTGGAGTATATATATATCAGATGACCATAAACGGCAAAGCGTTTTCACGCCGGATGCTTTATGTGAAATAATCATCTTGGTTAATCTAACGGTAACTCAAATCCTGCTAACCCCGCACCCAAGTCATTCATATTAATCCGAAGCCGCAACACGGATTCGACCACAAGATTTCAAAGATGAGTCAAAAGTTTTGCACACCTGTTAAAGCGGTTTTTTTGCAGGTCACTTGGTTGGTATTTTTGTCACAAGTCGCTTTCGCTGGTGCATGGACCCAAAAAAAGAAAGGTTATTTTCTTAAATTGTCCGTAAACTACTTGTTTACCACCAAAGAATTTAATCATGAGGGCAAAAAACTTGATATCTTTCAGGAAAGAATCATATATGAAGACACCTCTTTTCGGGATGTTAATATTACGGCATATTTTGAGTACGGACTATTTGAAAATCTCACACTTGTTGCTAACCTTCCTTTTAAGATATTAACTTCCAAGCGTACGGAAATAATTGGCGGCGGGCTGTTGGCGAGAATTGTCACTATTCATACAGAGGGGTTTTCTGATTTGTCGATTTCAGGGCGATATCGATTATTGAGTAAACCAGTTTTTTTGTCTTTTCAAGGAGGGTTCAAAATCCCCTTGGCCTATAATGCGGCGCCAGCGGATGATGGGGCGCCTTTAGGAACAGGAAAATTAGATTATGAGGGGCAGTTACTTGCAGGTAAAAGCCTATACCCACTGCCTCTCTATTTCACAGCGGGAATCGGCTACCGTAAACGGACCGGCGCTTTTCATGACCAGGTGTTCTATGCTACGGAATTGGGTTATACTTTAGGAAAGGTATTGTTCAAAGCAACATTTGACGGCCTTAAAAGCACAGTGGCGCCGCCCGATATCGTTGGACAGCCGGTGGTCACGCCGCTTCCTGGTGGCGGCGGAGCATTACCCAATATCATCGTTGGCGACCAGGATATTTTTAAATTTAGTCCGTCTATTATTTACCACTTTAGTGAACGTTTTGCACTACAGGGAGAGATTTTACATGTTTTTGCTGGAAAAAATACGGTAGCGGGTACTACTGTCTCCCTTGGAGTGATTCTGTCAAAATAGCATAGTTTCTATAATTTCTTGCTCAATAAGCAAAGACTCGAAATTTCAATTTTCTAAACTCAAACCTGAGTCAGTGAGTTTGGGTCATTGTCAATTAGGGCTTGAGATTTATTTGGGATTTTGATTCTTGCGATTTGGGAGTTGCGATTTATTCGGGTTAGGGGTATTTCAGAAATTTTGTGTCCGGTTCCATGACCTTCCAGGTTCGCCAACGTGTCAACGTCGATTGGAACTCAGGTAATTTTTTATCCGCAAACTCACCAGCGATACAGGTCAGGCCATTTTCGCCTTCGAGATGGTACCAGAGACTCTCTGTTTCATAATCGTACAAAACAAACGTGAGGTCATACGTCCAACCGCTTGCACTCAACGTTAACACCTGGCCATCAATTTCTCGACTGTACACGGCAGTCAATCCTACTAGCGGTCAGTAAGCGACCGCGACATGTGTATCGCGAAACGTCTCGTCGACTATTTCGTGGCGGGATAAAACAGATAAACTGTAGGCACGTGGTAAGGAATTAAGACTGGTTCCAAGCACTGTAAAACCGGCGTTATCCTCTGGATACCCTGGTTCCCCGGGGCTGATCATTTCAGGATTTAGAATCGGCGGTATCGCATTGGGACCAAGCCCATGCTGAAATCTTTCCGGTACGAACCCGTATGCATTCACCGCGTGCGTAATGTCCCATCGTTTACCGGTTTGGTCCGTAATAAAAATTTGCTCCTTCTCGTCTACAAAATCATCCGGGTCGCCTTCAATATCTTCGGACAGTGATACAACCTCTATTGAATCTTGACATGCAGTTAAAAAAAGAGGCAGACAAACGAGAAGACATATGATTTGTCGCGCCAGCATCAAGTATAAGTCCTGTTTTGATAAAGTCTCAAATTCAAATTGAAATAACAACATTAATTAGTCAGTTTATTCCAAACTTGGAGCATAGGAGAATAACGGAGAGTTTTGTAGATTGCTCGGCGTTTCGGTACTCGCTTTTTTCGCTCAACGCATTCATAGCCTTGTGATTTGAGTCATGTGGATTATGAACAGTACTACTTCAACATGATCATCTTTTTTGCATCAATAAATTTTTCAGCTTCGAGTTTGTATATATATGTTCCGCTGGCCACTCGAATTCCGTTTTGACTCTTGCCGTCCCACCGTACACTGTGCTCTCCAACGTCCATGATATCATCCGTCAAAATTCGCACAACTCTTCCGAGCATGTCATAAATGACCAATTTAACAGGTTGCGCTTTATTCGCGACCGTAAATCGAATTGTGGTTGTGGGGTTAAATGGATTTGGAAAGTTTTGAAAGAGAGTAAAATCCGTTGGTATCAGATTTTCCGTTCGTTCAGAAACACTTGTCGGCAAGGCTCGGACCAAACGTAGATCATCAAAATAAAGGGTGCCGATTTCTGCGGCACCTGCTTGATAGGTGAGTTGGATGCTGTCAATTCTAAGCGTGCCATCTAATCGGCCATCGCCAATCCAACTCCCAACCGGGTCATTGCTCAAATCCCAGGTAATGAGCCGCCAGCCAACCCAATCGATTGTGTACCAGATACTGACTTCATGGTTGCTTGCAGCCGCGGTGGGAACTCTGTCATCGAGTGCAAAGCGAATCTTGTTGTGGCTGCCATCGCCAAAGATGTACATCTGCAGGCTGGAGGTATTATCGAAGGTGACGCTTCTCGGCACGCCGCCGCTCAAAAAATCTCTAATCAACCAGGAACCGGCACTTGTATCCCAACCATAATTTAACTGCATGGACTGGTTGCTGTTGCTGACTAAGTTGACAAATTCGCTATTTGTTCCGCGAGAAGTTTGTTCGGAAATAATCCCGCCAGTAGAGCCGCTTTGCTGTGGCGCCCACCAATTGTCTGTCACATTTGTTTCGAAATTATCGATTGACAGCATCTCATAGCTGAGATTGTCAGTGGTGAAATGTACCATTTGCTCGGTCTGGATGGCATTTCCGAATTGGTCAGCTAATCCTGGCTGCAACCGAATGGTGTACTCCGCAGCAGTTTCCAAAACTTCTGCCGGGAAGAAAGAGAGAAGGCTGTTGTCATTCACGACATAATGTTTGAGTGTACCGCTTACAGCAGGCTGGCCTGTCCGTTCAAGTATAATCGAATTCTGCGATATGGAGTCGTCATCGAGGCGTTCATCAAATAGAAAATTGATAATAGGAGGATTTTCGATCCCGGTTGCATTCTCGGGTGGATAAACCGAGCTCACCACGGGGGGCATAATATCGACAGGCTGTGTAGTAAATCTAAAAGAAAAGTCATCCCCACCAACACCATCTGCGTTGCCATCGAGGGAATGGTCAAAGAGGTCTAAAGCGCTACCATTAATGGTAACCGTGTATTCTGTCAAGTTCATCAGAGTATCTGCTTTGATAATCAGTGTCCGGTTTCCATTTGACCAGAGGGTGGTAAAATTCACTTCCGGTTCGATTGAGATTACCGTATCGCTTGCAGTACGGTTCATCCTTCTGCTGAAATCTATTTTCATGTCCTGCCAGATTGGTACCAATGTTTTATCGTTTTCAGGGATCGTTGCAACGACAACCGGCGGAACGGAAGAAATCAAGTCAATATCGATAAAAGTAAAAAACGTATCAACGATGACGACCTTTCCCGTGTCGCTGTAAAAGCCATCTGCTTCAACTATCATTTCAAGTGTATCGTTTGGCAGGCCTTCAATGAAATAAAAGCCATTTTGCAATTGCTCAGGATCGGTGCTGTATTGATGAAATAACGATTCATAGGTATCTGTAATGTATTCATTCCCGTTGATTTTTACATGCGCACCGTTCACCGAGCGTTCCTTTTCAACATCATAAATGAAGCCTGTGGCGATTCCAACAGGCGGGCGTTCGATTTCATGAAATTCTAAGATTGACCAGAAGAAAGCATACGCTTCCAGCCGTTTCCATTCTTCGTTCATATTGCGCGGGTTTTGCAGCGGGCTGGTGTGAAAGCCGGCCTCGCTAAGCTCTGAAGGCATGGCGCTATTGCGATTGACGTGGAGATAAGGCCCGGTAAAGGTGCAGCCGTAAAAAGAGCAGTCGCCAATCGAGCCGCGCGAGTCTGTTCGCATGGCCTCGCTTAAAATATCCACCATGATGTCGCTCAGGGCCTTGCCGCCGTTTGGGGTTTTTTCCAATCCATTTTGCAACTGCCCCCAGAGAAGCAGCGTGCTGTTCAATTGCGGCGGCCCGGCGTCGCTATGAATGGAATGAAACCAGGCCGCACCCAGTCTGTTCGCCTCATCTGTTCGTTGCGTTAAGGAAACAGACTCGGTATCGGTAAAGCGCGAATTGTAAACTGTGTCAATGTCGGTTTTGGTCAACAGCAAATCTCTTAAATGCAAGCCAACGCGTAAATTCTTTTCAGCTTCGGAGTATCCGAAGATTCCCATATTTTCCGTTTGACTGTGTCCAGGGTCCAGGTAAATGTCCCAATCGGAAAGCCCGGTTACTTGTGCAAATAACGTTGCAGAAGACCATAACATCAGGAACGAAAATGTCAATGTTCTCTGTAACAATTTTGCTCTCCTCGGCTAAACGTGTTCATAAAATTCAAATCTAATTGGATTTTTCGATAGCAACAAGGTAAATGGCGCCTTCGACATAAGTATCGAAGGCAATCCTTTTGCTGACTGGCGACCAGTTCGGATTCATTTCCAGAATATTGTTTGTATCGGTCAATTTGGATTTTTCGCTGCCATCTATTTTGATTGCGTAAATGTCAGATTGCGTGAAGCGATGGCCGTCGTCTTCAGTAATCATGTAAACGAGATACTGGCTGTCCGGTGACCACTGCGGCCGATATCCGGTGCCGAGATTGACGAGGTTTGTGCCATCTGAATTCATGACGTGCATACTCCCGCCGATTACCTCAAATGCAAACTTGGTTCTATCCGGTGAAACGGTCAAGTTGATGTATCTCATCCCTTTTATGGGCTCATAAACATGTTTGGATTTCAGTTCCGCTTTTTCAACAATGATTTTCCCTGATTTTAAATAGTACATTTCATGGTTGGGTGAAATGCTTCTCTCAGAAGTTACTTTCATACCAGATTCAAAAACGAAGAGGTTGCGTTTACCCAAAATATAAATGAATTGATCATCGTGAGACCATCGAGGCAACCCTCTGAAACGCATTTTGGAATCCGAAATGACGTGGCTGCTTTCATCGACCAAATCGAACACTTTTACCTCATTAATGCGTTTTCTGCCTTCGAATCTCGCCACCCTGCTGGCGATCGCACTGCTGTTGTTTGCCCAGCTAAAACCAAATCCAGCGGCGGGTTCATCGGAAATCTGTTTAAGTTCACCGCTTTCGACATGTTTTATCCAGATGCCTTTGTATCCGGGTTTTGTAAAAGCAATCCACTTGTCATCCGGTGACCAGACCGGACGTAAATAGGTCTCCCCATCTCCGCCCACAAATTTAACTGGTTTTGTAGATATCTTCCAGCCTGGGAGGACATCTGTATTTGGATACAATAACAACATAAGCGCCAAAACAGTAGAATATTTACTCTTCATTTTAGTTGACTCCGCGTTAATCATACAACAGGTACTTTTGCCGTGTCGCCATGAATTCTGCCAGCGCCGGCTGCCATTTTTCGACCAGGTCATTGATATCATCGTTTCGCATCACCGTTTTTCGGACTCTGCTGGTACCGCTTAGCTTGTCAAAAAATGAACTTCGCCACTGCAAGCTGTCGGGATACATTTCGTGGATTAAGCTCACCAGTTGAATGCCCATCGAAAAGGGCTTGAACTTTGAGCGGTCTGTAACGGTGATCACACCTCCCTGACAGGCCCTGTTTTTGTACTTGGGGTTCGTCGATGCGCCTGGTATGGAAATCGGCGTAAAAGACGTGTCCCTAAAGATAACGCCGGGTAGTTCAAGCGCATTCAGATTTTGTGTGAACCGCTTTGCATCAATCCAGGGAGCCCCAAAAAGCTCGAAGGGCGTTTGCGTGCCTCTGCCTTCCGACACGTTGATTGCCTCCAAAAGGCAGGCTCCCGGGTAGACGGTCGCCGTGGTCACAGTCGGTATGTTGGGGGATGGCTTAATGAATTTCAGTCCGGTCTCGTCGTACCAGCTTGAACGCTTCCAATGTTTCATTTGAACGACGGTCAAATCGGCTTTGATCCCGTTGGCGAGCCAGCCTTGTTCGTTGAACATGCGGGCAAGCTCGCCGACCGTCATGCCGTGCCGCACCGGTATCGGGTAAAGGCCGACAAACGAAGCAAACTCCGGCTCCAAAATGTTGCCTTCAACGTGAGCTCCAGTGATCGGATTCGGTCGGTCCAGGACCACAAAGGGCTTATTCTGTTCAGCCGCAGCTTCCATGGCAAGCGCCATCGTGTAGATATAGGTGTAAAAACGCGCTCCGATATCCTGGATATCGAAGACGAGGAGATCGACTTTGGCCAGCATTTCCTGTGTCGGTTTTTTTGTTTTGCCGTACAAGCTGTAAATGGGAATGTCTTTTATCGGATCGGATCCCGATTCGATTTCTTTGCCGGCCTCTTCATGTCCGCGGATGCCGTGCTCAGGACCAAAAAGTGCCGTGACCGTCACTCTTTCTAATCGTCCAAACACATCCACAATGTGCTCGTTTTCTGAGTTGTAAGCGGTGTGGTTCGTAATGATCCCAACCCGTTTACCTTTGAAAAGATGGCGATATTCTGAAATGCGATCCAGACCGGTTTCAACAGTCGGCGTTTGGCAAGCGCCTAGAAATAGAATCAGCATAGGGATAATTATGTGATACCCTATTCGAAAATCCGAACCCGTCATTCCCCTCTTTCGCGTTCCGGTTCCCGAATCTCGTCGTTCCGAATTTCGATTTTCCATTTCCGATTTCTGAGTTACAACCATCATATTTTGATGAATATGTTTTTCCGGTACAGAATTCCCATCATTGCCAGCCAAAACAGAATGTTTGTCACAGCAAATGCCAGCGAACCGTTAAGTGGTCCTGCCCAGGAAGCAAACAAATTTTGGTAAACCCAGCTCTTCAACGAAATCGAATTGCCGTTTGCGGCGTCAACTTTAATAAGTTGCATGATTCTGGCAGTCAGACCGGAGAGGACAAAAACCGCGATAGAATTCATGCCGTAGATGATCGCAAAATGTGCCCATTTCTTGTAGCCCTTTACGTCGATAAGCCAGTAGCAAAATCCGAGAAATTGCAGTGCTGCGCCGGACGTAAAAGCCACATATGAGCTCGTCCAGATACTTTTGTTGATAGGGAAAAGGATGTTCCAGAATAGACCGATTATAATTGCACACCAACCCGCAACAAACATCCAGGCTGCGATCTCTCTTTTGTCCAACCGAGAGCGTAATAGATGGCCGGTCAACACACCGGTCAAGGTCGTGGAAATTGCGGGGATGGTGCTGAGCAAACCCTCGGGATCCCAGGTCTCTTTCCACATGTGGCCATGCAGTAACTTGTTGTCGATATAGGCAGCCAGATTTCCTTCCACACTGAGATCGCCGGCCCCAAACCCAGGAACCGGTACCAGTTTCATTAGCCCCCAGTACAAAAACAGCAAACCGACCGCAATCCCGGCCTGTCCTTTAATGCCGGTGTTCAAAATGATGATGGAGGCGATAAGATAGACAATGGCGATTCTTTGTAAAACGCCGACAACGCGTATGGTTGAAAAATCGAAGTAGGGAAATCCACTCAGGAACAGGCCCAGGCCGTAAATGATCGCGGCTCTTCTGAAGATTTTGAGATAGATTTTCCGTTTATCCTTTGGATCCTCCAGCCGTTTAAACAAGGAAAAAGTCATGGCCACGCCGACAATAAAAAGGAAAAATGGAAAAATAAGATCCGTTGGCGTCCAGCCATGCCATTCGGCATGCAGCAGTGGTGAGTAGACATGACTCCAACTGCCGGGATTGTTTACCAGAATCATCCCTGCAATTGTGATACCCCGAAAGGCATCCAGTGAAGTTAGGCGCTCTTTCAGGATTTCACCCTCCTATTTACTTTTGAATAAATCGGGTATGGTCATATTTATCCTTACTATGAGATGTCATACTCAATACTTGGATGCCTATTTCGGGGGTTATTGTAAGAATCTCTCTATCCATAAACTAATACTTTTTTGCCCATTAACAAACCTGATTTTTGCGTATTAGAGTCATTGCGGGAAAGTTTTTTGAAGTGGGATTTTGGAAATCAGGCCTGAGTGGTAAATTCCCTGCGATAGTCTTTAGGACACAGATGATGGCGCTCCCAAAATCGTCTATTGAAGTTTGAAACATTATTAAAACCAACATCATAACAAATTTCAGCAATCGTCAAGTCGCTTTCTATTAACAATCTGCAAGCATGGCCGACCCGTAATTCATTAACAAAGTCAACAAATGTCTTGCCAGTCGACCGCTTAAAAAAACGGCAAAAAGCAGTTGTACTCATAGCAGCAACGGCCGCCGCATCTTCTAATCTAATATTTTGCTTATAATTTTGGTTTAAATATGTACAAATTCGGTCAATACGGCTTTGTTGATTCGGTTGCAAATTGTGAACAAATTCGATACTAGACAGGGTCTTTTTGTGATGTTCATCTGCCTTGCCTAAAATATCCAGAATAATCAGCAATTGAATAAGCCGCTCTATGCCGTCTAAAGAATTCATTTTTATCATTTTTTTGGCTACGACTTCTCGTGTTTTGCCTGTTATTTGAAGACCTCTAGCGGATTCTTTGAACAAATGATAAATGGCTTGAAATTCTGGTGCATCTTTAAAATTTAAGCCGGCAACATTTGAAGTAAATTGAATCAGAATCGCTTCATGTCTGGTGTTTTTGCCCACGAATTCGGCTGGCGAATAAATTGTATGTGGCAAATTTGTTCCAATGAATACCAAATCCCCTTCTTGATAAAATGAAATGTTATCGCCTACAAAGCGCTTACCTCTGCTTTTAAGCAGAAGCATAAGTTCGTATTCCGGGTGGCGATGCCAGTTAAATGGAAAAGAATCTCGCTTTATCCATTTATATTTGAAAGAAGATTGCGGCGACGTGGTTAGTTTCGCAACTATGGGTTTCATTGCAAAAAGGTAAGGGTAGAATCAATCAGTCCATCTTAAATGTCAAGATAATATTCTAATATATGATTACAGATGCCAAAAAATCAATGGAAAATTAAGAAACTTAAATTTTTATTCGTTAGTGATTCTGTACATGAACTCAGGACAAGATAGTATAAGTATTTGAAAAAAAAAAGGTAGAAATTAAAATTATTTCCCCTGATATTACCTGAGCTGAGTAATCCCGAACGCGGCAAAAGCCGAAAATCCAATCAATCGTCGAAAAACTAATGTACTTTCTTGGTGTAGATAGCGGTGGAACCAAAACTACAGCTCTGCTAGTGGATGCGCAGACATATAATCCGGTGCGGACAATCATACTTCCAGCGGGCAATGTTGCTGTAATTGGAAAAGAGGCAGCACAAAGGCTGCTCTCAGAAATCTTAGCTGCTTTAGATTTAAAAGATAAACTTGGCCACATAACGTGGGCTACTTTTGCACTGGCGGGAACAGGAAGGGATGAAGAAAACAAAACTGCAGCAAAGATCATTCAGTCTGCCGGCATAGAGAACTTTTCACTCATGACGGACGCAGAAATTCTGAACTATGCGGTCTTCGAAGATGAACCGGGTATTTTACTCACTGCTGGCACGGGATCAATTTGTGTGTTCAAAGACAAGGAAAACCAATATCGCCAAATTGGCGGTTGGGGGTATTTGCTTGGCGATGAAGGAAGCGGTTTTGATATTGGCAAAAGAGCCATAAGGGCAGCAGTTAGTGATGCTGAGTTGAAAAAGCAGCCATCAAAGCTTACCGGAGCCTTGCTGTCATTTTATGGGCTAAACAGCCCTCTGGATTTAATTACTTTAGCTTACGCTTGTGAAAACCCGCAAAACAAAATCTCATCCTGTGCAAAGTTGGTCTGCAAATTGGCTGAAAAAGGTGAGCCGAATGCTGTAAAAATCATAGATTCGGCTGTAGAGGCGCTTTTGCTTCTGGGAAATCGGGCAATTGCCGAATCGAAATCTCCAGCACCATACAACGTAGCTTTAGCTGGTAGTGTCCTCACGGAACCCTCGATTGTAAACACAAGATTCAGGGATAGAGCAAAGCGTATGGGCATTCCATTTCAATATATGCATCAGGAATTGCATTCAGCAGCGGCTGCTGTGCTGTATGCCGTCAAAATGAGCGGCCACCCTGTTTCTAATATCCTAAAGAATAGATTGAAGCAAGTGACATTTCAAGAAAGGGACTGAGAATGACAAAATACATCTCTCTTTTCACAGTTATTTTGCTGTCCGGCTGCGCAGGGACGCTCTGGAAAAAAAATTCAAACTCGGTTGATGAAATACTTACCGACATGACGATTGAGCAAAAAGTTGGGCAAATGATGGCAATCTCGTATGTGCCGCGTTTTTATAATCAAAATAACCCGCAATTTCTCAGGCTTGTAAATCTCGTGAATAACTATCAGATTGGCGGCGTCATGTTCTTTAAGGGCATGCCTTACGAAGTAGCCAGGTCGATTGAAAGATTACAAGCAGAAGCGGCTATCCCTTTGCTTGTTATGGCGGACATCGAATGGGGCCTAGCGATGCGTGTAGAACAAACCACCGACTTTTTACAGAACATGGCTATCGGGGCCACCGGTTCCGAAGAGTTCGCTTACGAAATGGGAAAGATAACCGCCACGGAAGCAAAAGCCATCGGCGTGCATATCGGCTTTGCGCCTGTTATGGATGTTAACAACAACCCGGATAACATCATCATCAACACACGTGCATACAGCGAAGAGCCGAAACAGGTTGCCAAATTAGGTGCCGGGTTCATCCGCGGCATGCAGGACCACGGCGTTTATGCGACAGCAAAGCACTTCCCGGGTCACGGGGACACGGATGTTGATTCACACTTGAACCTGCCCGTTGTGACGGCTTCAAGAAAGAGAATTGAAAACACAGAGTTGCCGCCATTTCAGGCGGCTGTCGCTGCAGGTGTCAAAGCAGTGATGGTTGGACACATCAATTTCAGCGCCTATCCTCAGATGGAAGGGCGGCCTGCAACGTTAGATTCCTATTTTATTCAAGAGGTGCTCAGAAAGGAGATGGGGTTTAAAGGGCTGGTTTTTACGGATGCTATGGACATGGGAGGCATAACAGAGAATTATTGGTCCGGCGAGGCTGCGGTGATGGCAATGAACGCAGGGGTTGACATGCTGCTGCTTTCGCCAAATTTTGTATCCACATTCAATTTTGTTGTTAAGGCCGTAAAAGATGGCCGCATTCCTCTGCAGCGAATTGACGAAGCAGTCCAACGGATTCTTCAAGCAAAGCTGGAGTTGGGCTTGAGCAAAAAACCAGCCTTGGAAATTGAGAAGCTTGAGGCGGTGCTGGCCAAACCTAAATTTTTACGAAAATCAGAAGAAATCGCCAATGCATCTATGACTTTGCTTCGGGATGACAAGAACGTACTGCCATTTCACGCTGAGAATATCGATAGCGTGCTAGTGGTGACCATCACCGATGAAGAGTGCGGGGCTTATCGAGGGTCCTCCCTGAACCGAGAGGTTGCAAAAAGAATCCCGATCGTGAGAACAGCTTATGTTGACCCGCGCACAACAAAGGAAGAGCTACGGGAAATAATGGCCAAAACCGATTCCAGTCAGGCTGTGATCGCCGGTGCTTTTGTAAAATGGGGTAGTTACAAAGGCTCGGTAACTTTGCCCGATACGACTGTCAACCTTTTAAGCGAGTTTTTTAACGTTGAGAAACCTATGGCAGTGATTTCATTTGGCTCACCTTATGTCTTGCGGCAAATACCACATGTCCCATCCTATCTTTGCGCGTATGGAACCAAGCCCCTGTCTGTCCGGGCTGCGACGCGCGCCGTCTTCGGAGAGATCCCATTGACGGCCAAACTTCCTGTTTCCATACCCGGCTTCCATAAGATTGGCGACGGTCTGGAGAGGCCGGCGCGTAAAATGGAGTTGGTCAAAGAAATCGATGATGGAGTTTTGAAGGACGCCTACGCCGTGCTTAACCAGGCGATCCGAGACTCGATTTTTCCGGGTGCCCAGGTCGCTGTCGTTCAGGATGGTAAATTGATCGCCAGCCGTGGTTTTGGCAGGCAGACCTATAGTCCAACTTCTCCTGAAATCGACACTCAGACGATTTACGATCTTGCCTCGGTCACCAAGGTAGCGGCAACCACTGTTTCGGCGATGCAACTCTGGGAAAGAAAAAAGCTACTCTTGGATGTACCGGTCAAAAGCTACCTACCTGAGTTTAAAGGCGGTGAAAAGGATTCTGTGACATTGCGGCACCTGTTCACGCACTCCTCTGGTGCGCACTGGTGGGTAGACCTCTGGAATAAAGCTGACAACAAAGCTGATGCGCTTGACTATATTTATGATTTGCCACTGGACTATACGCCGGGCGATTCGATGATCTACTCAGACCTGGGCCTGATCATGATAGGGGAAATTCTTGAAACGATCACAGGCAAGCGAATCGACAGGTTGGCCCACGATCTGATTTACAAACCGATGGGGATGAAAAACACGATGTTTAATCCACCGAAAGATCTTTTGGCAAGAATTGCACCCACTGAAATCGGGGGCGGCATGAATCGTGGCCTCATTCATGGAGACGTGCATGACGAAAACACCCATTTCTTCAACGGCGTTTCGACCCACGCGGGTCTGTTTTCAACGGCGGAAGATCTCGCTGCGCTGGCACAAATGCTCCTGAACGGCGGCATCTATCGGCACAGACGCTTCTTCTCACCCAAAACTGTGAAATACTGGACGACCCGTCAGGACCTGCCGGAAGGCAGTGCTCGCGCGCTCGGCTGGCGAACGCCAGAGAACGAGGGCTCCTCTGCCGGCGACTATTTTTCCAAAGGTTCTTTCGGTCACACGGGATTTACTGGTACCTCAATCTGGATAGATCCAAACCGAAAAATTGCAATTATCCTGCTCACAAACCGTGTGCACCCCACTCGCGAACGAGGCGGCATGTACGAGGTGCGGCGGGATTTTCATAATTCGGCGATGAAGGCATTGCTGACGAAGATGGGGAAAGACATCGCAGGGGAAATCCCAAATTCCAAATAACTAAATCGCAATATACATGAGATCCGTGATTTGAGATGGAATAAAACTAAGCGAAAGTCGAGTGGATGGGATTTTCTACCATAGACATGGCGATTGTGGTTGTCTACATGATGGCTTCTGCAGGTGTTGGCGCCTGGATTGGCCGGCATCAGAAGAATACAACCGACTACTTTCTTGGCAACCGACAAATTCCCTGGCTCGCTGTGACGTTTAGCATCGTTGCCACAGAGACGAGCGTGTTGACTTTTATCAGCATTCCGGCGGTCTCTTACCAGGGCAATCTGACCTTTCTACAAATTGCATTTGGTTATGTTGTTGGACGCATTTTGGTGGCACTCTATTTGATTCCAGCATACTTTCGCGGTGAAATGAACACCGCGTATCATTTCTTAGGCGAGCGCTTTGGGCAAAAGATGCGCAATACAGCCAGCATCACTTTTATGGCGACTAGGGTGCTGGCAGATGGCGTGAGGCTTTTTGCAACCGCGATCCCGCTTGCATTGATCATCAAAGGCAGCGGTGCTTTTATCGGGCTCAGGGATGGTCAATTCTATGCAATCTCGATTTTGCTTATTGGTGTGCTCACCATCATTTACACTTACGTAGGCGGAATTCGCTCCGTTATCTGGATGGACGTTGTGCAAATGACAATTTACATAGGGGGCGCAATTTTGGCGGCAATCTTAATTTTAGGTAATCTGCCTAACGGGTTTACTACTGTAACAGAATTGGCAGCAAGTGATGAGAAACTAAAGTGGTTCTATACAGGCTATGATTTAGCGTGGAAAGATTTTATAAAACAGCCTTATACATTTTTTACGGCACTCACTGCCGGGGCGGTTTTCAGCCTGGCCTCTCACGGCACCGACCAGATAACCGTTCAAAGGTTACTAACCTGCAAGGACAAGCTGTCAAGTCAGAAAGCGATCTCTGCAAGCGGTTTTGCAGTGCTGGTGCAGTTTCTCATTTTTCTCATTTTAGGGAACATGCTTTATGCCTACTATGGCGGTGCAAATTACCAGGAATTGGGGTTAACGCGTGCGGATGGTATCTTCCCTAAATTTATAGTTGAGGAAATGCCAACGGGCGTCAGTGGACTTATTGTTGCGGCATTATTCGCTGCCGCAATGAGCACCCTGTCAAGCAGTCTCTCAAGTTTATCGAGTGCTGCAATCCTGGACATTTACCTGCCACTTGCCGGCAAAGATAAATCGGAGGCTCAGCTCTTAAAGATATCGCGGCTCGCCACCCTTGGCTGGGGAATTGTACTGGTGGTAGCGGCCCTGGCTTTCATCGGTTTGAAGGGGACTGTCGTGGAAGTTGCTCTGGGAATCGCCTCCTACACTTATGGCGGGCTTCTTGGCTCGTTCTTGTTGGGCTTAGTACACAAAGATGCTACTCAAAAAGATGCCATAGTTGGATTTGCTTCGGCAGTCGTCGTTATGACTGTCGTGATCGGTATGGTGCAGATTGCCTGGCCGCTTTATACTGTGGTAGGAAGCCTGACTACAATTCTGGTCGGAATTGGCTCGCATAAATTTTTCGCTGGGGGTAGAAATGCAGGTTAGTGTTCTGGATTGGATTTTTGTGCTGGTTTATTTTGTGTTAGCACTGGGAATTGGATTATATTTTTCCAAAAGAGCTCGCGGCAATATCGTGGAGTATTTCACCTCTGGCAGGAGCCTGCCGTGGTGGCTGGCCGGAACCAGCATGGTCGCCACAACATTTGCTGCAGACACCCCGCTAGCGGTTACCGAGCTGGTCGCACAACATGGCATTGCTGGTAACTGGCTCTGGTGGAATATGGTGATGAGCGGTTTGTTGACTGTGTTTCTGTTTGCGAGGTTATGGCGCCGTGCTGAGGTCATTACTGATGTAGAGTTTACTGAGCTGAGATATTCAGGAAAACCGGCATCTATTTTACGCGGCTTTCGGGCTTTTTATTTAGCCATTCCAATTAATCTCATCATTCTTGGGTGGGTAACACTGGCAATGGTGAAAATTATCGAGTTGTCCATTGGCGTAAATAAATGGGTTGCTGTCGGTATTTGTGTCCTGGTGACGCTGGCTTATAGTGGCTTGAGCGGTTTGTGGGGTGTGGTCGTTACAGATTTTTTGCAGTTCTTTATCGCCCTGACCGGCTCTTTTGCATTGGCTATTTTTGCAACAGATGCAGTGGG
>JABAHS010130360.1_pt2 | contig 37137 bp, 31 predicted proteins | sample 7062111 | NCBI WGS metagenome assembly JABAHS01 (sample SAMN14534600, study PRJNA622989) | marine sediment metagenome | biome: marine biome [ENVO:00000428]; feature: marine pelagic biome [ENVO:01000023]; material: deep marine sediment [ENVO:00002113]; isolation source: pool of 4 deep marine... | reverse complement strand
GACTCAAACGGAAAAAATATTCGTGCGTTGGGGCCACAGGGCTGGGCCCCGGTTTGGTCCCCAGATGGTAAGCAAATTGCTTATTCAAAAGACCCTCGCTGTGGCGGTATTTGCAGCGGATGGGATATTTTCATGATGGATGCGGATGGCAGTAACAAAAGAAATCTTTCTAATGACGATTACCTTTTTAGCTCCTCCCCTTGCTGGTCTCCCGATGGGACAAAAATCTTGTTCACGGCTACGGATGGAAGTGTACAACAGGAACGCGACCTCGAGGTCATCAATATCTATCGCATAAACATTGATGGTTCCAGGTTAATGAAATTAACTGAAGGAAATTTTATCAATCAAAGTCCAGATTGGAGGAGGTGATGAATTCAAGCACAAGAATGAAACAGTGAAGTCAATATTAAAATAAGGCAAAAGGAGGTGGTAGGTGGCCGGTCTTTTAATTTAATGAAACAGACTCTTGCAGATAAAAAGGTATAAAAGGAAAAAGGAAAGACTCTGGCAACAAAACCCTCGGTCGCAGTCGGGTAAGGGCCAAAGCTTTCCTCTTTCAAGACCAAATGTATTAAAACTTGTTGAGGAAAGCAACCCCTTTTTCTTTTTTGGGCTTCTCTTCCCATCTGCATAGAGTCTTATCTTTTAATTTACCAGAACCAAACAACATCTAAACGGAGGTTAAAAGATGAGAACTCTTTGGAATTCCAAAAGTTTTTTGGGGGCGGTTTGTGTTCTTTATTTTGTGATTTTTCTTCTTCCTGCTTCGGCTCAAATCACACTGATAGATACAACCGATCAATTTGGCGAGGAAGTTAGAATCGAACGCAACCAACTCACCGGTACAGCACATCGCATCTGGTACTCCAATCCTAATATCGAAATATTCGGGACATCTCATGCTCAACTCAATCAACAAAACGTGGCTGAGTTAGCACGAGCAATTCTGACCTCCTACCAGAATTTGTTAAAAGTCGGTCCTTCACATTTAGTAATAAATACCGCTGAAACCGATGGAGAGAATTGGTACATCTCTTTTGAACAGCGCTACAAGAATCTGCCTGTTTATGGCGCTTCCGCGGGTGTGACCATCAATGCAGAAGGAAAAATTATTTCCATCGGTGCCGATGCCTACCCGGACGTACAGGTCTCCACGGTTCCGAATATCAGTGAGCGGCAAGCCGAGGAAACCGCGAGGACGGATTTTACAACCGCCGAAATGGATACGGTTTTTCTTCGAACGCCCGTTCATCTTGTTATTTATCCGGACATATCGGATAACACGGTAACTCATCATTTGGCCTTTGTGGTGGAGCTGGAAAGTAAACCCTTGAATGGGCTTAAGTATTTTATCGACGCTCATTCCGGTACCATAGTGGCAAAGCAGGGAATATTTGTGAGTGGGACCTGGAATATCAATGGCAATGTTTCGGGACAATACTGGCCGGAGGTGCAAAACGTCAACACCACTACCGAAGCCCCAAATTATTTGAGTTCATTGACCATTTTTAATGTTTCAGGCCAAACGGTGGCCACGGGGAACATCAACAGTAATGGCGATTACAGCATCACCTTCAACGCAGCTTACGGTACTTATTTCTTAGACAGTCAACTAAAGGGCTCATGGATCAAAGTGAAAAATGTAAACCATTCATTTGGCTTCACTTCCTCTTCCAACACCGTGCACAACTTTCAGTTTTCAGCCGATAACGATGGCTACAACGTTTATCATCATGGTAACGTCATTCACGACTTCTTCAAAGGTTCGCCGTTCAATTATAATGGCATGGATTACCAGATGGAGGCCGATATCAATGCGGGTAGCAGTGTTAATGCTGCTGCGAATGGGATTGATATTTTTTTCGGATCACGAAATGGCATCTTGTGGTTGGGCGCAAGCGATGTCACCTATCACGAATACACTCATAATACCATTTACCATTTGTATGGCAATAGGTTTATTGGTGATCCGAACGATTGCCCAAACACTGCCCAAGGATGTGCTATGGACGAAGGACTATCAGACTATTTTGCGGCAACCATTAACGGCAACAGTTGTATTAACTTAGCAAATCGAGATTTAGCTCCAAACCAACAATTTCCTAATAATTTTAACCAAAATGATGCTACGGGACACAACAATGGCTTGATTATCGGAGGTGCTGCCTGGGATTTGCAAGGGTTGGTCGGCACAACCACTGGAAGAAAATTAACCTTTAAAGCTTTGCAAATGACGCCTCATGCTTTTAATTTTACCGACTTCGTCAACAATATCATTGTTGCTGATGATAACAACGGCCAGCTCTGTGACGGCACGCCAAATTACAACCAAATTATCACTGCCTTCCAAACAAACCATGGTATTGTACCAACGTTAACCGTTGGTCAGCCATTGTCAGTGAACATTACTGGCCCCGGCAGCTTAGGTTATAAAGAGCAAGGAACTTATACCGCAAATGTTACAGGTTGCAGTCCGTTTTCATATGAATGGCGCTACCGCTATAACGGGACCGGTCCCTGGTCGAGTGTGGTGGGGACATCGCAACAGTACTCCAGAACCATGCTAGATACGGATTTCGAATTGCAGGTTAAAGTCACGAGCGGAGGTCAAAACGTCTATGACACGCATTATGTCTCTTATGAAGGATTAGCTAAGTCAGGTACTGAAATCACAGCTCAGATTCCAGAGCACTTTTCGTTAGAGCAGAACTATCCTAATCCCTTCAATCCCACCACGGAAATCAAATTTGCACTTCCTGAGCACGGTCATGTTATCTTGAGTATCTTCAATGTGGCAGGCCAGAAGATACAGACTGTAGTTGATGAGCAAAAAACGGCTGGCTATCACAACATCATTTGGGATAGCAAGGATCAGTTCGGAAACGAAGTAGCCTCTGGAATTTATGTTTATCGTATTCATGTGCGCCCAAGTAAAGCTGGCAGCGAGCCCTTTGAATCGGTCAAAAAGATGACGCTCCTGCGGTAATACAGGCAACCTCTCATTTCGAAAATAACCCCAGGGCTTTCCATTGGCTCTGGGGTTTTATCTTTTTCAAAATCCACCATTCTTTTATGATAATCTTTTTACCTCTAAAGCCATGTTTTCTTCATGTTTTCTATTTCCTCCATGTTTTGTCTCTTGACAATACTCTGCGAATATGGTATTTTAATAGGCGTATAACTTTTCATCATCGTGCCAAGTTTAAGTCCGAGACGTTGGGATTTGAACTGGTAACAGTTCATTGAAATTCGTTGATGTTATCCAGTGGGAAAGCCGACGGTTTTGATGCGTGCGGAAGGCAGCAGTCCTGTGTGCGTAATGGCGAGCACAGGGGACACCACCGGGGTCTGAGAGCGGGGCATGTACACACACTGGGGTGGCAACACCCCGGTTCTACCCGGTTGGCGGACTTACACAGCCTAGCTAGGCGGAGCGCTTGGATTGGCTATGTATCATGAATTTAGACCCACAAAGGATGTGGATGCATGGTGGACATCCGATGCGAATGAGGAAGAGCGTGATAAACTCATTCAGGTGTTGAAGGACACATTAGAACAATTTGGCTCTGTAGAGGAAAGGCGATTCGGGGATGTGGTTTGTTTAGATTTACACAAAGGCGGCCAAGTTGTCTTTAACTTCCAGATTGCAAGAAGAAGTGCTCAATTACGACCAACGATTTCGAGTCCATGGAAACCAGTTGCGCTTGACTCTTTTGAAGACTTAGTGGCAAGTAAGATGACTGCCTTAGTGGAAAGAGGCATCCCGCGTGATTTTTTGGATATTTACGAAATCTGTATTAACCATCTTTGTTCGGTAAACCAATGTTGGCAGTTGTGGAAGGCACGCGAAGAAAAACGTGGCGCAAAGAGCATCGATTCTAAAGTTGCGAAAAATGCTGTCCTGATGCACTTGAAGAGAATCGAAAGAATGCGCCCCCTAGATTTAGTCAAAGATAACAAAGCAAGGGAGCACGCTGAGACCGTTAGAGAATGGTTTAAGAATGAATTCTGTTTCCAAAAAGACTGATTGGATTGACGGCAGTCTCTATCCTGAACAGCCGGTTCCGAAAGAGATTACCACATTAGCCGAGAAAGTAGACTTCGTGGTGAGGCTATGTGCGGCGTGGGACTTTGGACTTCCGCCTAGAGGCGTAACTTTGGACGAAGTCCTGAAAGACGAATGGAAAGAAGCCGTCGAAGAGACTCAACTGCTTACCTCCTGCGCCTATCATTTGCTGCGAGAATTTCATGGCTTGAAACCTCTGCCCTACATGGGCCCCGAATTTCCCGATATTTTAAACGACCCGTATTTGGAATACATATGAAATTTCCGGCATGAAAAGCGCCCGGAAAAATGTTGATTTGGGACAGTTTCGTTCAAAGCTGTGGAGAACACTTGAGAGAGCTTTCCGGCGAACATGCAAAACATAGAACTAAAAGCCAAATACAAAGATCTAGTAGTTGCCGAGAAGATCGCCCGGGAAATTGGTGCGACATTTGAAGGCACCTTCAACCACATTGACACCTATTTTAATGTCAAAAACGGAAGATTGAAATTACGGGAGATCAATTCAGAGGGGAGTCAGTTGATCTTTTACGAACGTCCTGATCGGCTTGATGCCAAACTCAGCAATTACCAAATTCATCCCGTTAGCGATCCTGCTCAGTTGAAGCGGATGTTGGAATCGGCGGTGGGAATTTGGTGTGTTGTGGAGAAGCGCAGAAAACTCTACTGCTATGATGAAGTGCGCATTCATCTGGATTCTGTAAAAAATCTTGGAAGTTTTATCGAATTTGAAGGCGTGCTGATGAAGGAACACAAATCCGAGACAACCAATAAGGTCAACTGGCTCATCACTCAATTCAATATTTCAAAGATAGATTTCATTGACGGTTCTTATTCGGATCTGATAAATGACTGAACGAAAATTTGTTTTGGAGGTGACATTCCGGCAATGTTTTGAGCCGGAATCTGCTGATTTTGGGTAGTAAAGAATGCAGGAAACGACAGTGACACCCATTTACGTCATACCAATTATAGGCTTGCTTCGAGCACTTATTTGTTACGAAAATTTAAGTTTTTTGTTGACATTTTAATCATTTTTCATCTATATTCTCACAAACAGACATGTGATTTAGACTATGCTACATGGGGCCTTTTTAAGAAAGACTCTGTGTTGCTTTAGACATTTCATCTTTTTAGCAACAAAGCATCTCACAATTACTTGCATTTCTTGTTGGTTTAAGACACGCGTTATTCAAAGGAGGGCTGACTAGTCTAGGAGGGAATCTTTGTGTCAGTGTTTTATTTCTGACTGAACGTACTGTTTTATAGGAAACTTGCGCGGTAATGGAGTGAGAAAATCAGTCCCGACGGGTGCGGGTCGGGAGATTTTTGCCTTTTTGGGGAGTTCCTTCTTGTAAGAATACGTTCGCGATGCTCGCTGATTTTTACACTCCGGTTACTTCTTGTCTCACTATGTTCAGCCCTTTCCTGGTGAAGCGTTAGCGCTGAGTCTGAAAGGTGCATAAATTGAATGCTGCGGTGCAATTATTTGCACGGTCCTTTATTTTTAATATTTTCTAAGCTATTGTTTACATTCTATATATGGCTTCAAAGGTCCTGTATGGTATAAATATTGCCTAAATTAGGAAAACATTCCAAAAAGTTCACATCTCTTGGATTAACTGCTTTATTTCGCACACCTACAAAGTTCATTTAAAGGGAGGGCGGTCAAATGACATACCTGATTGGATTCACTTAACCCATTGATGTTTTTAACTTGTCCACATCTGCAATTTTCATAATGAGTCTAATTACGAGAGGGTCTAAAGATGAAACGACTATACATTCTCATGCTGGCGCTATTAATTAGTGTCTTCAGTGCGGCTACAGTTTGGGGCCAAGGAGCAGCCCTTGAAATTGAGGGTACCGTCACGGAAGAATTGACGGGTGATCCTTTGCCCGGTGCGAATGTAGCTTTGAAGGGGACGAATTTAGGTACGGCAACGGATGCCAACGGTGTTTTCAGCTTGCGACTGCCGAATTTCACCGAGGCGACTTTGGTTGCGAGTTTCATCGGATACAAAACCCGGGAAATCACGGTAACCGAAAGCACGCAGAATCTGAATATCGTTCTGGAGGAGGACGTATTGAAAGTCTCCGAAGTGGTGGTAACGGGTTTAGCCACCTCGGTGAAGAGGCGCAATCTGGCGCACTCGGTGGGGACCGTGTCCTCTAAAGAATTGATTCCAGCTCCTACTCAAACACTGGAACGTGCTTTAAGTGGTAAGATCGCAGGTGTTAGGATAAGCCAAAACACCGGAGCACCGGGAGGTGGCATTTTTGTGAATCTGCGGGGTACCTCGACTCTCAGGGGGGCAACCGAGCCCCTTTTAGTCGTTGATGGGGTGATTATCAGTAATGCGGCCATTCAGTCCGGAATAGATATCATTACCGAGGCCCCTTCTCAAGGCAATCCCAGCGCACAAGGGCAGCCTACCAACCGAATTGCCGATCTCAACCCAAATGACATTGAGAACATTGAAATTCTAAAAGGGCCCAGTGCTGCGGCAATTTATGGTTCAAAGGCCAGCAATGGTGTGATCATTATCTCCACAAAACAAGGTATTCCGGGTAAGACGTCGATTGACGTAACGCAACAGATTGGTTTCAACAGTATACTGAAAAAACTTGGCACCCGTCGATTTGCAGGTGATCTATTTGTCGATTATGAAGATGAATTATACGGTGAGAAAGGCCTACTGGCTGAAACAACCCTGAGTGTACGCGGGGGTTCGGAGCGAACGCAGTTTTATGTGGGTGGCCTGTTCCAGGATGAAGATGGTATCATTAAGAATACCGAATATAAGAAGTATTCTGGCAAGGTCAACGTAAACCACAAAATCAGTGACAGATTGCGAGTCAGTGCTTTTACATTGTTTTCTCGCACAGAATCTGACCGGGGGGTAACCGGTAATGAAAATGCAGGCGGGGTTTCGTTTGGCTTTACACTTGCTTTCCTGCCCAGTAATGTTGATTTAAGACCACGCCCGGATGGTTCCTATCCTCCACCTCCTGGTTTCCCCCTTTCAAATCCCTTGCAGACCAGAGACTTGTTGGTCAACAACGAAGTGGTATATCGTACGATAGGCTCGTTAAAACTCGATTGGAACATCGTCAGGACGCAAACACAGAACCTGGATTTTATTCTGCAAACGGGTGCGGATTTCTTCTCAATGGAAAATGAAGTGATTTCCCCACCAGAGTTGTTTTTTGAACAGATACGTGGGGCAGACGCTGGGCGCTCCATTGCCGGTGAGACAGAAAGTACCCTTTCAAACTTGTACCTGCATTTGAATTATAGTTATACTACCCCTTCCAACCTGTTCTTCAGAACCTCCGCAGGATTTCAATTTGAGAATCGAAACCGGAATAATGTTCTGGTGAGTTCATTAGGTTTGCTCTCCACCCAAACTAATGTTGATCAAGCAAGTAGCTCTTCGGTGCAGCAAGCGAAAGAAATACAAAGAGAGCGTGGCTTTTTCGTTCAGGAAGAGATTGATCTAAACGAAAACATCTTTCTGACGGCTGGTTTAAGAGGAGATGCGAGTAGCGCCAATGGCAACACGGACAAATTCTTTTTGTTTCCAAAAGCATCGGCATCCATTCGCTTGTCGCAATATCCGTTCTGGCAAGGTCTGACATCCTTTGTTCCTGAGTTTAAGCTAAGGGCTGCTTATGGTGAAACAGGCAATTTACCACCTCCAACGGCCAAATTCACTTCGTTAGACCAAGCGAATATCGGAGGGCTTGGAGGGGTCATACAGCCACAATTAGTGGGAGCTGAAGATATCAAGCCCGAAAGATCAAAAGAAATCGAGGTTGGCTTTGATGCGACTTTTTTCAACGAAAACGCACTCCTGGAGTTTAGCTACTATCGACAAAACATCAAAGATTTAATCTTGGTTGCTGAAATACCAGGCTCTTCCGGATCCACACAAAAAATAGACAATCTTGGCGAAATGAGAACGCAAGGCGTGGAAGTTTCATTAGGTGTGAATCCAATCCGTAAAAAGAATCTTAACTGGACCTCCCGAGTAAACTTTTTTACCTTTGATTCTGAAATTACCGAATTAGAGGTCCCCCGATTTTTCGTGAGTGGATTTGGCCTGGGTTTGGGACAGTTCCTGATTCAGGAAGGGAAATCGCCACACACCATTGTAGCACAAGTGGATGAAGTCGGTAATTTTGAAGAATTCGGCAACGAAACGCCCGACTTCCAGATCTCTTTCAACAATACGCTTTCCTTTCTGGGTAATGTTGAATTGAGCTTTTTGTGGGATTGGAGAAAAGGCGGAGAGGTGATCAATTTGGGTAGATTGTTAACCGACCTGGGCGGTACCACAGAGGATTTGGATACGCCAGAAGGTCAAGAGCGAGTAGCCGCAGCTACAGGTTTGGGTTTTCTCAGCGGTATACCCTATGTAGAAAGCGGAACATATTTAAAACTGAGAGAATTGAGTCTTTCCTATTCCTTGCCTCCGTCTGTTGTATCCAATATCTCTCGTGGTCAATTATCGTATATCAGATTTGGCCTAGCAGCGCGGAATTTGATCATGATTACGGATTACGAGGGCTACGATCCCGAAGTCGGTCAATTTGGAAACATAGCCGTTGGTCGTGCCGTTGATGTTATACCCTTTCCATCTTCACGCAGCTTTTACTTTAATGTTGCTCTTGGGTTATAAAAGGAGAAAGGACGTTAAAAAATGATTAGAAAAAATGAACTGAATAAGGTAGACATCGTCAAGAGGATGGCAATCTTTTGTTCGGTGTTTCTATTGTTGGTGTTCATGGGTTGTGAGACTCTGGACTTCAACGATCCCAATGCTCCTACCACGGAGAATGTGGGAGTTCAAAATTTGGTAACCGGTACCGAAGCTGGCATGCGACTCGAGTTTCAAGGATATTTGCGAGATGTAGCCCTAGTCGGTCGGGAAGCTTACTTTTTTGCGGCCGAAGACCCAAGATTTTCAACGATCTTATCAGGGCCCCTTGCTGCTGGTGGGCCTTTCCTTAACAGACCGTGGAATGCCAGATATCGAGTCGTGGGCAATGCCAATTTCCTGCTTGATCTGGCTGCCGGATTTCCCTCGCAAGTAGGCGCCGGCGTGGCTGGATTTGCTAAGACGATTATGGCATATCAGCTTTTGTTGAACTTGAATCTGACCTATAACAACGGCATCAAAATCGAATTCTCGGAGGATCGTAACACGCCATTTGTATCCAAAGAGGAAGCACTTGCCGAAATCGCCCGCTTGATCGATGACGGGAATTCTGACTTGGCCGCTGCCGGAGATGCGTTTTCTTTCATCTTATCATCTGGATTTGCAGGATTTAATTCTCCATCTGGATTTTCGCAATTTAATCGAGCATTGCGGGCAAGGGTTACGGCTTATGTGGCCAGTGAATCAGGGAGTGCACAAGACTGGCAAACCGTTTTGGATGTTTTGGAGGATTCGTTCCTGGATCCCGCAGGCGATCTTAATCGTGGCGTTTACCACATTTACGGCACCGGTCTCGGTGATGAACTCAATCCGATTTTTGAATCTCCAACAGCCGCTGGCATTCAATTTCGTGGACATCCCAGTTTCGAAACCGATGCAGAACCTGACGACAATCGCTTTTCTTCTAAGGTGGTAGTTCGGCCTGATTTGACCGAACCGGTTTTTGATTTGGTTAGCACTTTGGCGATCAATGTGTCGAAGAGTATCACTGACCCGTTTCCGATAATCAGGAACGAAGAGCTCATTCTACTCAGAGCCGAAGCAAATATCGGTTTGGGTAATTTTGCGGCTGCCGACGACGATATGAATATCGTACGCAACGCTGCCGGCTTGGTTGGCTACGGGGAACCGGGAGGTCCACCTGCCTCAGATGCCTCGAATGCCCTCGATCACTTATTGCACGAGAGACGCTATTCGCTGTTTATCGAAGGCCACCGATGGGTAGATATGAGACGTTATGACAGATTAGATCAGTTACCGCTTGACCGAGCCGGGGATGTGGTTATTGAATCACAGCCGCGCCCGGTAAATGAACTGCCTGATTGAGTTTCAGTAAGACAATGTGCATCTGGGTAATGAGTGTCTGAACGAAAACTATTAATTTAGTAGTCTGCGAGGCTTTTTATGCCGAAGCAATCTCCTGCCGCGGCTAATAAGGAGATTGCTTTGCTGAGAAGTGCTCGCAATGACATAAAAAAGCGAGTTTTCGTTCAGACACTAATGAGTAAGGCTATGAAAAAACGACACGCTGATCAGCCCACAGGAATATCCCGTCGCGCCTTCTTAAAAGCCGGTGCGTTGTTTACTGCCGTTGGTGTATTTGATGTTCTATCCGTTTTCAAAAAGAAAGCCCTTGTTTCAGCAACCTCGATAAAGCAGACACCCAAAAAACCTGAGGTAGTGGTCATCGGGGCGGGCGCCTTCGGTGGCTGGACCGCTCTTCATTTATTGAGAAAGGGTGCCCGAGTTACGCTTGTAGATGCCTGGGGGCCTGGTAATTCGCGAGCCAGCTCCGGAGGTGATACCCGTGTGATCCGTGCCATCTACGGACCGGATCAAATATATGTTAAGATGGTAGCTCGCTCGGTGCAACTTTGGCGGGAAAATGAAAAACGCTGGAATCAAAAGCTCTACACGCGAACGGGCGCGCTTTGGATGTTACAGGAAAATGACGAATTTGTGCGGACATCACTGCCCTTTCTGCGCGAATATGCTCTCAAATTCGATGAGCTGTCTCCTATGAAGGCTCGAAAACGCTTCCCACAGATAAATTTTGAGGGGGTGAAATGGGTCTTCTTTGAGGAAGAAGCAGGATATATACCAGCGAGACACGCTTGCAAGGTCGTTCTTGATGTTTTTGTTGCCGAGGGCGGTAAATATTTGCAACTTTCGGCAAAACCAGATGTCATCAAGCACGGCACATTGCACGATATTGCACTTTCGGACGGTTCAACGCTCGGCGCTGATCACTTCGTTTTTGCCTGCGGTTCCTGGCTCGGTAAAATATTTCCCAATGAAATCGGGGACCTCATAGAACCCACCCGACAGTCCGTGTATTATTTCGGTACGCCGCCTGGCGATCATAGGTTTGTCGACGAGAATCTTCCGATATGGATCGATTTTGGAGAAAGAATTCTGTACGGCATTCCCGGCGACGGACGGCGTGGATTCAAGATCGCAGATGATACGCGTGGCGACCCAATTGATCCGACTTCAGATGAAAGAAAGCCCTCACACGAGGGTTTCGAAATTGCACGCAAGTATCTTGAATTTCGTTTTCCAGCACTCAAAGGCGCACCGCTGCTGGAGGCTCGTGCCTGTGTGTATGAGAACACACCCGATCACCACTTCATCATCGACCGACATCCCCGGGCTCGGAACCTGTGGTTGGTAGGTGGAGGGTCTGGTCATGGCTTTAAGCACGGTCCGGCGCTGGGTGAAATGGTGGCGGAGGCTGTGGTTGCAGAGACACCCCCCAATCCCTTCTTTAGCTTGACGAGATTTTTTTTACATGAGCAAAACTAGTCTGGCGCTATCGTCTGCTCTAACGTTAACTCTCATTGAATATAATAAATGGATGGACCACTAAGTTTGTTTTTCTGCAAAATCATCAAATAATTTTTTGGCGGTACGATAACACCCTCATAAAGTATGATATTCGATATGTTCATCAGAAGTGTTTTGGCAGGTTTTGTTTGCGTTTTGCTTGTGCTTTGTAGTGGCATGAGCGGATCGTCAGCGGCTACGATACCGAATTCTTACGAACAAGGCCTGGCCCACCGAGACAGCGGCGATTGGCAAAAAGCTATCGAGACCTGGCTCGCAGCCAAAGACTCCACCCGACAACCACGCGAAATCGATCCGAGAATCGGCTTCGCCTTCATTGAGCTGGTCGCCGAGAAAAAGGCGGAGCCGTACTATGACAAGGCCAGCGAGATGTACCTCTGGGCTTTCGAACAAGAAGATTTGAAGCAATATGAAGAGACGATCCGGGAAGAGATTGCCGGGCTGTCGCCGATCATGAGCAAAGACGAAGGAACCGAGTGGTTAGAATTACTCGAAAAGGGGGACCCAAAACTGAACGATAGAATAAGGGGATTTTGGACCAGGGCGGATCCCATTCCCACCACGGAGACGAATGAGCGACTTGTCGAACATTGGCGCCGCATCGCCCATGCTCGTGAAAAATATACCAGGGAAAAAACAACCGTCTACGGCACCGATGATCGCGGTTTGGTGTTCGTTAAATACGGGCCACCCGACGTTGCGGCTGAAGGCAAATTGGGGGTCGACCAATTCGAACTCATGCGCTGGTTTCCCACCGATTTTTTGCTTCGTCAAGAAATACAGCGTTACAATACCTTGCCCGAATTCGAAATATGGGTCTATCATAACCTGGGCCGGGAAGAATCGACCGTCTTTGTATTCGGCAAACGATCGGGGCTTGGGAAGTTCGGGCTAAGATATGGCATCGAAGCGTTTATTCCTAACCGCGCTTTCAGCCGCCGGAGCACCAAAACCACCGATGGGGTTTTGCCCGGCGCCATGCTGCAACTGATGTTTTACAGAGAACTGATAGATGTGGACATGTTCTTTCTCAATCGCTATCGAGAACTCGAGGCCATCTGGGCCAACAGCCGCGCTGGTGGCTTGTTGAGTCCCAATTACGACCGGATAAAAGGCATAATCAACCATTATAAAAATGAAGATAAGGCCACCATCGATTTCGAATTCATGCCCGCGACCAAGACCAATACGTTGGAGGGGTTGGAAGCCCTGGAGTTGAAATACAAGCGCTTTCGACATCTCGACGAAGCCAACCATCCCCTCCTGACTTTGATGACGGCGGCCACTTCTCTGCACTACGGCGATATCGACCATACGTTATTTTTTAGAGAGGCGAGAAAATCAAAGTACAAGCAGCGCCACTTCTTGGTGGTTCATGATGAGGCATGGCACAGAAAGGAGCGTCACATTGGTTATCCTGCCATGCACAATACCAACACTTCCGTATTCAGCCTGCAGCAAAACAGCCAAACCGACTTTTATACATTGGTGGCTGAAAAAACCGTGTTGGAGCATCGCAGCGAAAAGCTGCAGGCCGAAGACATTCCGGATACCGCCTCCGTGGTCGGAATCGGGACGCTGCTTCTCGGCGAGGTTCCACCGTTGCAAACCGACAGCACAAGATTCGAAATCAGCGATATCGTTTTTGGGGTGGAGACTCCGGGTCACTTGGATCGAGCTGAGTACTATCCTTTCCCGGTAATCCCGAAAGATCCGGTCAAGCGCTCCGACTCGCTGAAAATATATTTCGAAGCGTATCACCTAACCACGCCGGTTTTGGTGGAATACCGCATCGAAGAAAAGAAAGAAGGGGAAGATGGGCGTGCCGTGCTCACCGGACGGGTTGAATTAAACCGCAGCAGAGAAAACGTTATCGACTTGGACGTGAGCCACCTTTCTGCCGGGGACTATATTCTAAAATGCTCCGTCACCTCGGCGCAAACCGGTGAAAAGAAAACCCGTAGCGCCGCTTTTCGAGTCATTGGCTAAGGTGTGGGTTGCAATTTTGATTTTTGTCCACTAAATTTAACAGATGAAACATGCCGAAAGAAGAAAATGGAAGGATAGCACATTATATTAATTGGATTGCTATTAATAGCTTTGTGGGGAATCTTCATGGCTTATCGAGAAGACCACCCCAAGAAAAAGATTAGCTAGGATTATCCAGCCTTGTAGCAGCTTCAAATTCTGCTTTTGGCTTGTCTATGCTTTCCCGCCTTAGAGAACACAAACATCTCCACCTTTCACATAGCGCAAAGCAGCAACCCGACAAATTATACGCTTGTAGTGGAGAAAACCCTTTTGGATGAGAGAAGAGCCGAGCTTCAAGAATCGGATATTCCCGACACAGCCGCAGTAATCGGAATCGGCTCCGAATTTCTTGGAGAAATATCTCCCCTTGACACGGATAGCACCCAATTTGAGATGAGTGATTTGATCCTCGGCGTCGCCAAACCTCCTCATGTTATCCAGTCGGAATCTTTCCCCTTTCCGATCATACCTAAGGATCCCCTCAAACGCTCCGATTCTCTAAGAGTCTATCTTGAATTTTACCATCTTGAGGACATGGAGACCAACATTCGTTTGGAATATGAAATCAACAGGGTTAAAGATAAGGATGGGTCAGATACCAAAACGGAGGTATTGTCAAAAAAGTTCGACATTGGTGTAACCGAGAACAACATGGACACGATTTTCATCATTGATTTGGGAAATCTCATCCCGGGCGATTACGAACTCATTTTGAAGGCCTCACCCAAGAAAGCCAAAACCACGCGAACAAGAAAAGCATCATTTCGGATCATTAGTTAGTTTAGTCCCTGTTGCAAAATGTCATTCCATCCGGCCCCGGATTAGCGTCAATTCATTACCATGATCACAAGAGGTGATAATTTCGATTCTGGGTGTAATCTTCTACAACCTCGATCCTCATTAGAGAATTGGGTCGCCTCCAGATCAGCTATTTCTTTCCAGACATATTCTTGATGTTTGATTTTCGCCTTCCGATTTGATGGGAAAAAATTTTGGCCCGGCAAATCAAAGGTAGATATGCGCAAGCGTGATTTCGTTTGGCATTAGGGCTAAGCACATTGTTTTTAGTATCTTGCAGCGGTTATTCCCAAACCCAAATCACATCTGATGAGTTCCATCAACCCTTGACTTCCGATAACCGCACATGCGACCAAAAGGATTCAAAGAAACGTGATTGGTATTACACCGGATTAGAAATGAATTACGTGATGCGGAATGCTGTTGATCTGTTTACAACATTTCAAAGTCTCGACAAAGGTACCAAACAAGCCAATCCATTCGCCAGGTTGTTCATCGATAACAAACCACTTGCAGTAATCGTGAAAGGTGGGATCACGGCGGGTGTCCTGTTCGGCCTCGCTCAAGTCAAAAAAGAGGACAAACGAGCAGCCGTCATAACGTTAGGATTGCTCGATATCATTTACGGTATTGTTGGGACCAATAACATCGGGATGTATTTACAACTAAACTGACCTGAATTCTTCATGAAGCCAACTAGCGACATGAGCAGTGGTTTGATATTGGCAAGGACGTCAGTGGGAAAGAAACGAAGCACGAAACAGGGGGGCACCGTATCTACGGCAACATTCGAATATAGCGTGCCTTCTCAGGGTAAGGCATTTTGCGAAATCGTCGGATTTCATGCACACGATGCTGAGGGGGGAGGCCGTCCAGGAAACGAGTGAATTTTTCACCCAAACGATTTGTCTCAGAATAGCGTTCAGACAATGTGGAGTGTTGATAAGCGTAATTGTTGCACTCGAACAAATGAAACCTTAACCACAGGCGATCAAAATTCTCCAATTGCTTGGATGAATTGAAATAAGCCATAAAGAATTTTAAAACAAGATAGGTGTCAATTTTCGCCAGAAGTTCTAAATCACGGACAAACTCTTCTCGTCGAATTTCTTTCTCGCCAGCCGTAAACTTCAGGGCCGCATGGATGCCGTGATTGATTTCCTCTATGAACACAATGAACGGATAGATATTCCTTTCGCTTAGCCCTCTGCGCGGGTCATTTTCTTCCAGGGTTGCAATCATTTCTTTCGAAAAATAAATGGCCAGGTACAGTTTATCCTGGATAATGCGAAAGAACACGCGAGCTACATCAGAAAGTTCTTTGGTTTCGGCCTGACTGATTTCGGACAGGTCCAGAAACCGCTTCCTGCCAATAATAAATTCCTCCAGATTGATACCCGTGAATCTCTGGTAGGTCCGTTCCATAATTTGCTGTAATTCTTTTAAAAGAGACATGTTTATGCATCTAATGAATTGCCCGTATTCCCGTAGAAGATTTGTCGTAGCATTTTGTCTAGCTCGTCTGGCTTTTCATCTACCACCATATAGTCATCCGCTAGTTTGTTCAGAGCGATTCTGACGTTCCGAAAATAATGCGCAAGATTTGCCAAAATTTCCACCAGGCTATATTTGATGGCCATTTTGTGTTGCGAAGCCCAACGATAGCTGCTGCTTCCCATTTCTTCGTAATAATCGATTCCTGGTGCCTTTCTCCCATAGGTAGATTTGCGATAGACATAATCCGGGAAAATACCGGTCAAGAAGAGTGCATAATTGCCAAGATGACTTCGTATCAGAAACGCTTCATAAGACGAAGCGCTGGTAAAATCAAGCATCATATCGGTTAAATAAAAGTATTTTTTTGAATGATGTTTCGAGACGGTGTGAGCACGTTTGACGCCACCGAACTCCGCCAGCATGGAAGCGACGTAATCCGCCATGTTGCGGTCGTCCAAATTGAATTCGGTGAAGACCCGGCGCGTTAAGACATAGAAATAAAAGTAGGGCGAGATTTTGCTCACCCCGGATTTTTCCAAAACCCTTTGGAAAAGCAGTCGATCATCCAGCACTTGATCCCGTGTTTCAGCATCGGTTAGCAGTTCGTTTAACGCGATTTTATTTTCGCGGTCGCTTGCAAGCACATCGACGATGAAATCAAAATCTTCCGCGGTAAACTTGTCTCTGCAATTGGCTCTGATCATCGGTTATCACCCACCTTGCTAAGTCAAATTCACTTTTTATTATGAACGCGAGTGCAATAGAAAAAATTGCCGAAAATTGTGCGGTTACCCAAAGGGCCATATGCTGGCCGAGAGATCTATTCCATTATCGACGGTTTATTTGTTTTAATAACAAAATAATTTAAATGGCGAAAAAATAAAAAGATGACCTTACTTAACGACACGAATATTCTTGATTTTCCCTCAACGCATGTATATATTTGTGCAACTTTTACAGACCTTTTAATCGAGCCTTTTTATTTCAGCTATTACGCGTAGATGTTAAACAGTCTCAAGCGCCTCACCAAACATTCTGCTATTTACGGAATCGGGCATATCACCACCCGATTGGTAAATTTCCTGCTTCTGCCAGTCTATACGAACCAAATTCCGGCTGACGAATTTGGTGTTTATGCCGTCGTGTACATGTACCTGGCGTTCATGACCATCGTTTACACTTACGGCCTCGATGCGGCGTTCTTGCGGTTTTTCGTCCTAAGCGAGGATACCCAAAAACGTCGCCAGATATTCAGTACCGCCTTCTGGGCTGTGGTCGTCGTTGGTTCGCTATTGACTGCTATAATTTATTTAAATGCTGCAACAAATTCAAGAGTTATTATTTCGGAAGGGCTCTATCCAAATTTATTTCGTTTAGTCAGTTTAATCCTCCTGTTTGATGCTTTGACCTTTTTACCCTTTCTCTATCTCCGGGCTGAGGAAAAATCTCTGCACTTTGTCACGATTAAATTCGTAAACGTACTCATCAATGTCGGGCTGAACATCTATTTTGTGGTTCATCTAAAAAAGGGTGTAGAAGGGATCCTACTGGCGAACGTTTTGGCCTCCGCCATTACATTCGCGTTGCTGCTGCCTATCTTGTGGCGTCATGTCTCGTTTGTTTTTGTGGGAAGCGAACTAAAAGAGCTTCTGCGGTTTGGGTTGCCCTATCTTCCATCCACCCTTTCCATTGTGGCGCTCGATTTGATTGACAGGTTCTTCTTAGAAAGATTGGTCGGGTTGGAGGTCACCGGTATTTACTCTGCCGGCTATCGGCTTGGAATTTTTATGAATCTATTTGTTGCGGCGTTCCGCTTTGCCTGGCATCCGTTTTTTCTTTCAACTTCAAAACAGGAAAATGCCAAAGAGGTATTTGCAAAAATTCTCACCTATTTTGTCTTGATTGCTTCCGGAATATTTTTGATGATCTCCTTTTTTGTCGATGAGCTCGTGCGCTTTGAAATATTCGGGTTCACAATATTTGGGGAAGAATACTGGGAAAGTACGAAAATTGTGCCGGTCATCCTTCTGTGTTATTTGATTAACGGCATGTATGTCAATTTCATTGTCGGGATTTATTTGGAAAAGCAAACCAAGTACCTGCCAATTGTTACGGGCGCGGGTGCAATCGTCAACATCTTAGCAAATTTGCTACTCATTCCTCTGCTTGGAATGATGGGGGCTGCCTACGCAAAGTTTTTGGCCTATGCCGTTATGGCCGTCTGTCTCTATCTGTTTGCACAGAAATTTTATGCCATTCACTATGAATTTGGGCGTCTACTGAAATTGGCTGTCGTGGCGGCAGGCATTTTCTACTTTGGCTATTTCTTTCAAACACCTTGGCAGAATTGGCTTCAGCTTAGCTTAGTTGTGGCATTCCCGCTAATCCTTTTCCTGACCGGTTTTTTTGAACGGCGCGAGCTGGAAAATGTGAAGAAATTGTTCGGTGTTAAAATACATGCAACAAGCGACTATGTATGAGCAAATATGAACGCTGACTCAGAACGTTTGACTCGAAAGTACTTTTTAACAATTATAAGCCTGGGGTTTATTTTGCGTTTTGTGGGGATCTGGTACGGCTTGCCGGATCTGTACAACTCGGATGAACCGTTCAATGTTGCCAATGCACTCAGCTACGGCACAAAAAAGAGTCTCGAACCCACGTACTTTGTCTATCCCACGTTGTATTCTTATTTTCTGTTCGCTGTCTACAGCCTTTATTTTTTGGTTGGAAAAGCAATCGGTGTGTTTGAGAGTGCATTGGATTTTGGTGTCAGCTACTTCCTCGATCCAACGGGGTTGTTTTTTGTAGGCAGGCTGGCAAGCGTGTTATTGGGTGCGGCAACCATATTTTTTGTTTACAAGATTGGACGACGCTATTTCTCAGACCAAGTCGGGTTGCTGTCAGCGATAATGCTGACGTTAAGTTACACCCACGCAGACCGCTCCCATTGGATTTTACTCGAACCCGCGGTGGGATTCATGTGTGGCCTATCCCTTTATCTGATGTTTAGATTCTCCGAGACGAAATCTATAAAATGGAACGCGATGGCGAGTCTGGTTTGTGGGTTAGCCATTTCCACAAAATACAACGCGGGATTCATTGTTGTGCCGTTGCTCGTTGTTATCGTGACCGCCTTCAAGCACCGTGCCTCGACTTTGTTCTTGAATTTAGCTTTGAGCTTCTTGCTGATTTTAGGTGGATTCTTACTGGGCACGCCTTATTGGGTGAGTTCGTTTTCTTCATTTTGGGCCGACTTGAGATACACGATGGCACATGTCGGCGCCGGAATGGCGGGACACCTCAGCGCTATTCCCTTGATTTGGCCATTATGGGAGTTGAGTTTTCAGGATTGGACTGTGGGAATCCTCATGGTAGCTGGCCTGATCTACGCCTTCTTTCAAAAAGACAAAAAACAACTTCTGCTGCTAATGTTTGTGTTGCCCACATTGTTATTGGTAGGCGTGTGGAATCGCGCCGGGATTCACTACATTATGCCGATTTTCCCTGCGCTCGCCGTTCTGGGAGCGGTGTTTTTGAACGACATCTTTAATCAGATTCGCAATAAACACTTCCGAGTCGCGTTGATAACTGTTCTGATGTTCCCGGCGTTCTATAAGATTGCTTATCAAGACATTCGCTTAACGCAACCCGATACCCGAACCATCGCTAAAAAATGGATCGAATCGAATATTCCACACGGCAGTTCGATCGCATACGAGAATTATGTTTATGGTCCAAATCTGTTTGATGCCAGGCGTTTCTTGAGAAACGAGTCGGAAAGCGGTGTGCTGCCGACGGAATTAAAAGAAAGGCTGCTGCAAGAACAGAACCTCCGGCCTTCATATCTTTTGATCAATCTTAGGAAAGACTTCAAATCGCGGATTTCGAGTGAACAGAACCACGACACTCGTTCCAGGCGGAATCGCTATATTCGTCAGCTTTTGGACAACCGGCTACCAAAGTTATCCTCGGTCAAAAAAGCGGGAATTTCTTATCTTTTGGCATCAAGCGACAATTATGCTCGATATTTCGAAGGCACGTCTCCCGAAAAAGGCACGGCGTTGTGGCTCGCTTATCAAAATGGCAAACGGTTTTACGAGAATGTGTTTAATTCACCCGATTTAGCATTGCTCAAGGAATTTCGTCCCACAAAATGGAACCTGGGGCCAATCATTCGAATTTATAAATTAGAATGATTGGCCCCAGGTTCCATTNNGTGAACGCTCCGCCCTCCTTATCGTACCCGTTCAAATGGGACGGACTCGAAGACTTTAACTATCCGGGGGATGATCGAGGCATCCCGAAGGTAAACGCAGGAGGAAGGTTCGGTTTGTGCTACAATCCCATCACCATCGCCCAATACGGACTCTTTTGCCTGCAAAGGTACGCAGAAAGCAATGACGAAGAAGGATTGGAGAAAGCAAAGAGCACTGCAAACTGGCTTGTCGAGAATTTCCGAGAGTGGAAGAACGAAATTGGCGCCTGGGTTTTCGACTACGATCTGGAGTTTTACGGTCCAAAAGCTCCCTGGATTTCGGGCATGGCACAGGGGCAGGGCATTTCTCTTTTGCTCAGATTTCAACAACTCAGTTCGGTAAAAGACGTGCCCGAAATAACGCATCGGGCGTTCAAAGCCTTTTTGCATCCCGTTTCTGAAGGAGGCGTGGTTTCTCATTTCCCCGATGGCGCACTTGTTTTCGAAGAATTCCCTACGGAGCCGCCATCGCTGGTCTTGAACGGTCACATGTTTGCATTACTCGGGATTTACGATTATGCAACGTATTGGCAGGACAAAGCTGCGAAAGATCTATTTGGAGTGGCCATCAATGGGCTTCGTCAGAATCTTGAGAGATATGACATCGGATTCTGGAATCTCTACGACTTGCATNNACTTGCATCCGACCCATAGGTTGGCTTCACCCATGTATGTGAAGGTTCACGTGCAACTGCTTACAATTCTTGCCGAATTATCCGGTCAGTTGATTTTTCGGGACACGGCTACAAAGTGGCAAGCTTACCTGGACAGTCCGGTCTGTCGGGTGAGATGGCTATTCGGAAAAATTCTGGAAAAAATTCGTCTTAGATTTTGAAAAAACTACTGATCCTGGCCTACTATTTTCCACCATTAGGGATGGGAGGCACCCAGCGCGTGGCGAAATTTGTGAAGTACTTACCCTCCTTTGAATGGCAACCTTATGTGATTACGGTCAAAGATATCGCCTACTACGCAAAAGATGCCTCGCTGCTGACGGACGTTCAAGGAGCGAAGGTTTTCAGAACCGGCTCCCTGGATCCGCAGCGCCTTTTGGCTATTTTGTTTGACAAGAAAGAAAGAGAAAGAAACAACAAGGAGTCGGCTGCCAAGCGATGGATTACGTTGCACAAATTCTTCACGTGGTTTTTCATTCCCGATTCCAAAAAACTTTGGGTGCCGTTCGCCACAATGAAGGCTTTGAAGATCGTCAGGAAGGAAAGAATTGACTGCCTGTTAACTACGTCTCCGCCTCACTCCATTCATTTGGCTGGCAAACTTATTCAAGCATGGACCAAACTTCCTTGGGTTGTTGACTTTAGGGATGACTGGTCGCGCGGCAACTTTCAATCCGAACCGACTCCATTGCATAAATGGGTCAATGCCAGACTGGAAAACTGGGTCATAAAAAGCGCCAACCGGATCGTCGGCGTTTCCCATGGTCTGGTTGAAAAAATGTGTGAGAAGGTTAGTGGCGACCCTTCCAGGTTTACCGCCATAACAAATGGCTTTGATGATGACGATTTCCAGGCGTTTCAACCAGGGCTGAGAAATCAGAAATTCACCATGACCTATTGTGGCACGTTGTCTTCCATTGCCCCGGTGAGCGGATTCTTGAAAGGACTAAGTGGATTGATAAGGAGGAAGCCTGACCTGAAAGCTAACGTCACGGTCAAATTTGTTGGGCTGAACTTAGCTGCGGAAATAGAGAGGGAGATTTTCAAACTCGGCCTTGATGACATCGTACAATGGACGGGTTATGCACCTCATCGTGAGGCGTTGCAGCATATTATGCAGGCCGATCTGCTATTATACCCAATTGCGGACTGGGCCAGTCGCGATTTCATTCCGGGGAAGACGTTCGAATATTTGGCCAGTGGAAAACCCGTGTTGGCAATCGGGCCTTCTGTGGAGGGCGTCGAGATTTTGCAGGAAACCACAGCTGTCGAACTCGTGGGTCACCACGATCTGCAGGCAATCGAAACTGCAATATTTAAACAATATTCGATGTTTGAAAAAGGGCGGGGGATTTCTGTCTTGGGTCAGTCCGGAAAGTCACAATATGAAAGAAGGGAACTCACGAAGCGTCTGGCCGAAGTATTGGATCGCACAGTGGAGAGTTAAATTTCTACAGGGAATCGTTTTTTTCGTTTGTATAATTGTTAAAAATTTAATTAATTACAGTGTGAACGAAACCTCCCCAATTGTTCGAGCCCGGTGTTACAAGTTATCGTTTCGATGTTGCACGGATGTCGAGGGACAGTTAAAGTAGATTTCGTTTTGGCTCGGTTAGATAAAGGGTCCCGGGAGCAACCCCTGTTTCAGATCAATTTCATGCAAGAACTATTTACAGAAAAAACCTTAAACTTTGCGCATAGAGGGTACACCGGAGAAGCACCGGAAAACAGTCTGGCTGCATTTCGTGCCGCAATCGAATTAGGCGTGGATGGCATCGAGTTGGACGTCCGCACCTGCAAAACCGGGGAGGTGATGGTATTTCATGATCCAACGCTGGCTCGCATGACCAACGGTCGTGGTTTTGTGAAGAACAAATCGCTGTCTGAACTGAAAAGTCTGACCATAAACAGCCAAAACTCGAAATTGAAGGAAGCGCTTCCAACCCTGGAGGAAGTGATTGAGTTGGTAAAAGGCAAGGTGTTCCTAAATGTCGAGATTAAAACCAAAGGCCTCCCCAAGGATCATATTGAAGGCAAAGTGGTCGAGATTCTTCGGCACTACGGAATTGAGCATCAAACGATCGTGTCCTCGTTCAATCCTATTGTCATTCGGAGACTCAGGAAAATCGATGACCAAATCATGACCGGATACTTGGTCGACAAAAACTTCACCTTCCCAAGTTCCGAAATTCCTTTGTCCAAACTCGCAGGAGCCCGGGCCATCCATTTGGAAGAAAGTCTCGTTAAAGATAAACTTATCGAGAAAATACACGATGCAGGTTTCTTAACGATCGTTTGGGGCGTGAATGACTTTAACATGATGAAAAAGCTCATCGAATTGGGTGTGCATGGGATTATAACAGATAAACCGGATCAATTGAAAACCATCCAAGCGAGCCAATGAAAAAACTCACTATTCTAATTCTTGTCATGGTAGGTTTCTTGACGATTAAGGGCAGGCCGCTAGCTTCCGAAAGCTCTTCGAGCAATTCACCCAGCTATTTATGGCCGACGGACGCCAGTAGATATTTGACCTCCGCATTTTGCGAATATCGCGGCCGGCGGTTTCATGGTGGTCTGGACATCAAAACCCGGGGCAAAACCGGCTACAACGTTTTTGCAATTCGTCCCGGGTATGTTTGGAGAATTTCGGTTTCCCCCTATGGTTACGGCAAAGCTCTCTACCTGAAATTGGACACCGGCGAAATCGCCGTGTACGCGCATCTTTCCAATTTCTCAGAAAAAATTCGTTCCTTTGTTGAAGCCGAACAACAACGCCTTGGCAAATACCGAATCAACACATTTTTGAAGCCAGGCGTTATCCCCGTCTCAAAAGGAGAAATCATTGCGTTTACCGGACAAACCGGAATCGGCGCCCCACACCTGCATTTTGAAATTCGGGATGGGGCGAACCGACCCATCAATCCGCTTTCCAAGGGGTATCAACTTCCCGATCCCGTGAAGCCAATTGTGAGGCGAGTAAGCTTTTCGCCGCTCGATGCCACGTCGGAAGTGAACGGTGATTTTAAGCCGCTTATCTTAAGGCCGAAATGGGTGAAGCCCGGAGAGTATGTATTGGATGAACCCATTTCCATGTGGGGAAATGTGGGTCTCGGCATTTCCTGCTACGATAAGGACTCGAATTCAGCCAACCGTTTCGGCGTGTACAGCTTAAAATTGTTTGTGGACGGCGTACTACGTTTTCGATACAGTTACGATCAATTTTCATTTAAGAACAATAAAATGGTTGATTTGGAACGCGACTACCGCCTGTCCAGAAGAGGCCTGGGTAGATATTACAAATTGTACAAAGATAAACACAATATCAGATCAAATTACAGCCCCAATAAGCCCTGGGCTGGTGTGCTCAGGAGCGCCTCACTGGAAGCTAGACCAAGTCTCGAAGCCAAATCCAGCACCGATGTTAGGTACAAAAGCTCGGGATTTGAAACGGGCTCCTTGTTCCCGGGAATTCACGAGTTCAGAATCGAGGTATCGGATTTTTTCGGCAACCTGAGTACGGTTCGTGGGCAGCTACAGTTTGGCGCCGCCTTTGATTTTGAACCCTTGATTTCAGAAGTGGAAAACGGCGTCCTCATGCTGAGCGATTTTTTAACGTACGACGTCACCAAAATCGAGAAACTATCGGCATTCTTGTTGTATAAAAAGCGCTGGCGTTCCATCCCCCTGAAATTTGGCGACAGTTCAGACGATCTGTTTGAGAAAGGCGGCGACAGTGCCATTTCAGAAATGGCCACCGTTTCAACGCCATTCTTACTCAAGAAGCCGGCGTCCAATCCTTTGATGCTTAAGTTTGTGGCGTTCGATCAGTTTGAAACACGTTCGTACCCTTATTTTTATTTCGATATTCAGCCGAATCAAACTTCAAGTCCGCCGGAATTAAGCATTAACTACGACTACTACGATGACTATCTTCGCCTGGAAATCGAGTCAAGGAATCTGCTGCCGGAGGTTCCAAAAGTAACACTGTATCCCGGTCGACGAGATTCGGTCGCGGTTGACATTTATCAAATCGACTTGAAAAAATATATTGGTCGAATTGAATATTCGAAACTGCACGGAGAACATCATCTCCTGAGGGTGTCGACCAAGAATTTGAACGATGAGCCTTTCTCCATTTGGGAAAATTTTTCAGTCAAAAAAATAAACCCTCCGCATTCGAATCAACTCATTTCTGAGGATGGACGGCTTTGGGTGAATTTCTGGCGTGGTTCGTTGTATCGTCCTCTTTATGGCCGCATAAGCGCCGACAGCGTGACCTATGCCAGCGATTCAAAAATTGTCGGCAGAGTCTACGATGCTGAACCTCAGGATGTGCCCCTTAACGCCGGAGCACGGGTGTACTTTCGCTATTCTGAGAATGAAACCCAACCGGAAAAACTGGGTGTTTACTACCAAACACGCAGAAGGTGGGTGTTTATCGATAATAAACACGATGCAACATCCCGAGCCGTTTCCGCCAAAGTCTTTAGCCTTGAAAAATTTGCCCTGATTCGAGACGACGTGCCGCCGGAAATCAGACGCATCCGACCTCGTTACAAGGCCAGACTGAGAAACAACCGACCGTTTATCTCCGTAAATGTACGAGACCGATTGTCCGGGATCGCAAGCGAGAGGGATATTGTCATCCGACTGAACGGGCGAAAACTCATTGCAGAGTACGATCCGGAGCGAAACCGCATTTTCTATCAAGTTAAAGAGCCTCTGCCACAAGGCCGCCATGAACTCACCGTCTGGGCTCAAGATCGTTCAAAAAACGATGCCTTTAAGCCATCCGTCTTTTGGATTGAATAGCAGATGATCCCCTTAAAGGATGATAATCCCAGTAGCGTCACGCCGTTCGTGACCATTGCATTTATCGCCATCAATGTTTTGGTCTTTTATTTTGAGGTCACCATTGGCTTTGAGAAGGTAATTTCAAAGTATGCTTTGTTCCCAAGTGATATCGTGCAAGGCAAAAACCTGGAAACGTTAATCACGTCCATGTTTTTGCACGGCGGCTTCCTTCATCTGGGTGGCAACATGCTCTATCTCTGGATTTTTGGGGATAATGTTGAAAGCTACCTGGGCCATTTTCGTTTCATCTATTTCTACCTGATCTGTGGTTTGTGTGCCGTGGCTTTTCATATTTTTCTAGGGGGTGTCTCTCAGGTACCGATGGTTGGGGCGAGCGGGGCAATTTCGGGAATTTTGGGGGCTTATTTGATGAAATACCCCAAGGCAAACGTGTTGGTGATTATCCCGATATTTTATTTTATAACTATCCGGCGCATTCCTGCCTTGATTGTGCTTGGTCTCTGGTTTGTCATGCAGCTCTTTTCCGGGTTTGCGACAATAGGATACAAAGGAGGCGGCGTGGCCTTTTGGGCACACGTCGGCGGATTTGTCGCGGGCTTGCTTCTGATTCATCTCTTCCCACCAAAGCGGCGACCGACCGGGATTTCATTTGAGTAAAGCCCCTTATTCTCTGTAGCCTCTCTTCCTTTTGTAGATTGACCACACTGTAAAAAGGTGGGAACGATCCAGGATTATAAAGCATCTCAAACCTGGCTTTAGCGTATTTGGGAAGCGAGGAGCATCCCCAGTGTGAGCCATAACAGAATGGAAATGATCGTTGCCCAGTTGAGTCCTGTCAGCGTCGTCAGAGACCTACCCAAACTTTCTTTCGATCGCCCTGCCGATCTTCAATTTCAATTCCGACAGGTCCACGGGCTTGATAAGTAAATTGTAGGCGCCGTTTTTCATGGCGTCAATGGCTGAATTCATCTCCCGGATAGCCGGTAAACGTAATGACCTCGGTATCCTTGGGAGTCTCAAATCGGTAACGACCAAATCGACAGGGGTTTCTTTGAACTTTTCGAGGGCTTCTTCTGCATGCATAGCTTTGATTGGATTGTGCCCCAGAGCGTAGACGTCTCCGTCATCAGGTCGACAATGTCTCTCTCGTCGTCCACAACCAATACAGTTTCCATAACAAACCCTCGGTTTCGGGTGAAAATGATTGCCTTTGTGGTTTATCGGCGAGAACGAATTTTACTGGAGAGTAACGTACGTTAAAGAGGAGTCAATATTTTGGGTTGCGAGCTGTAGAAAAAACTTGACTTTAGGGAAATATTTATTATATTATAAGTCTGACATCGCGGGGTGGAGCAGTCTGGTAGCTCGTTGGGCTCATAACCCAAAGGTCGGGGGTTCGAATCCCTCCCCCGCTACTAAGGTAAGTTAAGTAAAACTAATAAGAAAAGCCTGGCTCATTGTCAGGCTTTTTTTGTTTGGTGTTCTCATTTTTGGACATTTTTTGACACGTTTTAACGCAACTTTAACGCAACCCAAAAGCCCAGTATGTCGAGCTACATTCGTGGCTGGATGGGTTACTATGCTTTGTCAGAATATTACCGTCCGCTTTCGGAGTTGGATGAGTGGATTCGCCGTCATGTTCGTATGTGCTATATAAAACAATGGCGCCGAACTCGAACCCGGATTCGCAAGCTTCTCAATTTGGGGCATCCCAAACGCAAGCCATACCCGTGGGCATGAGTAGTAAAGTCCCGACGGGTACGGGTCGGGATTGCTCGGACGTATGCCACGCAGCTCGGGATGAACAACGCCTGGCTCAAAGTCCCGAAGTTTCGGGATAGTTTCAGTTCGCGACCTCTGGATTGCGTTTCACTATCCCAATGGATAGCTGAACCTGTGCTGAACCGCCCCGTGCCTGTTGCGTTAAGCATCAAAAACTGTCACCGATATTAGATGCTCACGGAAATCAGATTCTTAACTTAAAAGTAGGTAGTTTGCGATTCAGATATAAGTGGCATTCAAAATCAAGAAATTTTCAAACACATCTGGGACGTTTGGAGTCATGCAACAGAATTACGAAAAGATTAAGTATATCACCACATGTCAGCAACATTCTTTTTCCGACTGAACAAGTAGAACCCAATTTACTGATACCCGACTATATCGCTGGTATCTTCCATTCTTTGAATAGTCTACATGTTCAACTGCCATCGGGTATGCAAGAGAATAAGATACATAGTATAGCCGAAAGTCTTAAACATTCGGAAAATTTGTCATTTGAGTCGGTTAACTTCGACATTGATTTTCCTGATTTTGTGTATGAAATACAAGACCAATAGAATATAATTTGATGTTCAAAGCCTCATCAGTAGGAGCAACTCTATCAACTATGACAATCACAACTGATATGTGATTCAAAACTGTTACAGGGTATTTTAGTCATGGCAGATAAAACTTATCTACAACTAGACGAAATTAAGGGAATCATTGAATCGGCATTTGCTCCATATAGATGTGTTATAGAATTTTGGGACTATGATGAAAGAGTCCGCTTCAAAGTTTACGATACCAGTAATGTCCAGATTATTGCCGTTCCAGAATTAGAAATACATGAGGTTGATAAAGCTGAACTAGAATCAATTTTGTATCCATATCAAGAAGAAATAAGACGCAAGGGATTCAGTCTTGGCTGATCGTTAAAAGTTTATTGACACGGCTTTGGTCTAACATTTCATCATCGTGCCGAGATAAATTCGGGTCGTTGGGAGATGACTAAAGTTCATTGAAATTCGACAATATTACCCAGTGGGTGATTCCAGCTTAAGTGAGCCAAGGTGGGGTTGAGACACCGGCAAGAGCGAAAGCGCCGGCAAACGGTTGAGTCAGCACCTAAAGCGAGCTAAGAGTGGAAGAGTCCCATCTGGCCTAAGATTAGCCATCAGGCCAGTAGCGAACCTCACGTGCAAAGCCGGTAACGGACGTACGAAGCTGAGGGAAGCGAGGGTGCAGGGTCTGTATTGAGCCCCGAAATATGTATAGTTGTGGACATTGAGATAATTCCGGCAAGCAGCTGGCCGGGAGAAAGCCGACGGATTTGATGCGACCGGAAGGCAGCAGTCTCATTAACGCAATGGCGAGTTAATGCGACACCACCGGGGTCTGAGACCAGGTCATGTGCTCACAGGGGTAATCCGGGAACTCGGGAGAACCGGATGTTCCTTGAAAGATACCGGGGATTGGGAGAAACCGGTGACCAACCGTCCTGCCGTTATCGATTGCGTTACCCGGCCGTTACTTTGATGCTCTGGGCTTGCCACGTTTGTACGTTCCAACAACTTAACCAGCCGAACCGCCTTGGTACGTGCTCCGTATGCCAGGTGGTGTGGGAGGAGCGGGGCTGCAAAGCCTCGCCCTATCCCGATTATAACTTTCGAGAATAAGGCACCATCTATTTACACCTCTAGACTTTAATCAAACAAGAAATTCTCAAGAAAGCGAAGCCGAGGGGATGCAAAAACCTAATTCCCTCGCACGCTTGAAATAACATAACTAACCGCTTCGATTATGATTTTGGGATCGTCGATTTGAATCTTGTGCGTGGCTTCTTTGCTAAGAAACAGTTTGCTATTGCTGGACAGGTTTGTCAATTCACTTTGCAATTCCATCCATTTTTGATTGCATTCTTCAATAGGGAAATTGGGTATGCCAGCAAATTGTCCGAAACTGTTTTCGGCCGTGACAACTGCTAATGGCATGTTACCGAGCGGCTTTGTTGCAGCGACTTGCCGAGAGGTCAGATCGAGCACGGCCATTTCGCCATAAAAAGCCTGGTGATATTTTGGTTGAATAATTGTAGCTTTGTAAGCCGCTTGTAACCCATCGGGCAAGCTTGACGATGGTTCAATTTCTTCAAGCTTCATTTGGCCAGTTCTCGATAGTTTAGAAGCACCTTTCAAATCACTCAACGCCTTTTCTACTAACATGTTTACGGCGGGTGGCAGGACCTGCCATTGCCGTTCGTGTGCAGACTCGACTAATACGATTCCCACAACTTCTTCAGGATAGAGATCAGCAAAGACGCGGATGGTGTGCCCACCAAACGAATGTCCTACGGGAACATAAGGCGGTAGAATGTTTGCCTTGTGCAACAACACATGCAATTCTTCGGCAATCTCCTTGGCGGTTCTAGGAAACGGCGAGGCATCGCTCCAGCCGTAGCCCGCGCGGTCATACGTCACGACACGGGTCGTCTTAGCCAGTTCCTTTTGTATTTCATTCCAGAAGATTGACCATGCGCCAACGCTCACATCCACAACCACAGTTGGGCTGCCGTCTCCTTGACTATTGACATGTAATTTGTAACCACCAATGTCGATGAGATGACCGGGGGCGGAACACCATTTTTCTCACCTGGAATGGCAGTGGGCGGATGAACAAGTTCTGAAACAGCTAAAACTGGGAAAAACAAAATAATTGTGCAGAGCTTCAGGTTTTTCATTTTGGGTTCTCCTTTCATTGAAATTCTGAAATTGTCATAAGGTTCAGCCTTAGACTGATGTCCGAATTTTTCGTAATCCAAAAAATTGCAACAGCGCGAATACAAGCACAAGGTCGGCAATAGTGAAGATAAGCCATCTGCCTGCTTGAGTAAAAGGGATGCTTAGAATCCACAGGACTACAGCGCTGCCGACCACCCAGGCGAAGTCCATCGCAACAGCGATCGTGGCTCGCTTTACGTCAATTTCTCGTTGTAGAGAATTTTGCAACAAATCGATTGCAAACGCCAATAAAGCGATGCCAATGATGATAATCGGGAATTTGCTGCCGATGCCAAGCAAGGAAGCCAGGTAACCGAATGCGAGCAAACAGATCAAACCCGACAGCCCGGAAAATATGGCGTTTATTCTTAAAGTTATTCTCAGGAACTGTGAACTATCTTTTTTGTTATCCATGATGCTTCTCCCTACTTATGAAACATGACTTTATGCCATAACAACATTGCATTTTCTATTTCTCTTGACAGTCACAAGATAACGTTTTCTTCACAAAAGTCGGCCGCGCCGATAGGCTCGTACAACTTTTGTATTTGAAATAAACTAAAAATGAAGTCTAAAAATTGAAGCGGTGAGGGAAATTGGAAAATTTATTCCAGAATTCATTGAGATGGAGGCAATACGTTAATGCAAATTCATGGCATCGCTTTCTTGAATTGAGAAGGTGTCATGCTGGTGTGTTTCTTGAAGGCGGCATTAAAGGACGATTTTGAGTTGAAGCCCGCATTATAGGCAATTGCAAGGATGGTGAAATGATCCTTGTCGGGGTCCGCCAACTCTTTTTTAGCCTCATCGACTCGATAGCTATTGACAAAATCGAAAAATGCTTGGTTTAATTTCTCATTTAAAAGTTGCGATAAATGATGGGTTGAGATCGAAAGTTTTTTGGCCAGTTGGTGTAAAGTCAAATTTTGATCGATGTATGGTTTTTCGGTTTCCATAAAATCTAAAAGCTTTTTCAAATATTTCTCGGCTTTATCGGGGGTTAATCCAGACTTTTGGTATTTCTTTTTTGCATCTGTATGATCTCCTTCCAAAAACACGGCCGGTTGTCTTAATCCCATAAACCCCATGACATAAATAAAAATCGTGATCGAGACAGCCACGATGAGATTGGATTGAATAGGAGATTCGACTATTTCTACAAAGACATAAAGGACCCAAACCAGGATGAGTGCAATAATTAAATTTCGAATCCAGGCAAGATTGATTTTTTCAATAGCTGAATAAGTGTCTTTTATTTTTTGTACATGTCTCGCAACCAATTTCAGGGTTAAGACGATGTAAATCAATTCCTGAACGATGAAAAGGTTTGAGATAACCAAATATTCTTGAGAAGGGTTATTAAATGTGGACAGTAAGTAATGAGTCTTGTATTCTGCGCCATTAATATAAAATGGAAAAACATATGCCGTGCAGATCAGAAACGGAATAAAATGAAAGAGCGATATTTTCAAATTAAGACTCTCAGAGGTCAACCGCTTTACGTACAAGAAAAAAAGCGGTGGGTAAACAAAAAGAATAGGTGTGGCGATTTCAGCAAAATGTGGATAGCTCAAAATATATTTTGTTTCATACAAAATGGTACTGGCGATACCAATTGAAAATAGAAGAAGAAGCAATGCCAGAATTCGATTGGCGACAACATTACCTCGTTTTAACGAAAGTAGGACAATCGCCCAGAATATCGCCTGAACGATGCCGAAAGAACTCAAAAGTGCGAACGGACCGAATGAGGTTTCCATAACTTATAGTCTTATCAGATATAAAAAATTAAAGAAAACAAAATATACAATGTCAGTAAAGTCACTACGTTGTATGCGCCGTATGCGAAAAGGAATTTTGCACCGACGATATAGGACTGGAAAAATTCGTTTCTTTTCCTCAAGGGCGAAGCCCACCTCGTCCATCACATTTTCTGAGGCAACCGAAGTCGGTGAAAGAATAACCAAAAATCGTCCGCAGGTTTCAAGCGCCTGCTCTGTAAGACGATCCCAGCGCTCACCACCAGGAACATCAGCTGGTCTATCCATATATCTGCACCTGCTGAGCGTAAATCTTTGCCCAATTTTAGAGCGAATTCACTATCAGCTCGGGCATAGCTTATAAAAATTCTTGGGTTCTCAGTCGACATTTAACTTCTCTCCTCCAGACGAGAACGACTTCAAATACTTAACATCAGCAATCAACCGCAATCCGCAATGCTGACCTGAAAACAAAGCTACAGAATCGCCAACCATGAAGCCAGGCTGAAATTGACACGCGGTGTGTCGAATGATTGCCTTAGCCCTGCTTCTCGCTTTCAACAAAGTGCCTCAACTGCCTCTAGATGGCCTCGATCCAGGAGTGTCCTCATCGTCTCATAAACAGAATAACCTGCACACTTGCAGTGCGAGGCAGCCGATGCACAGTTGTCTTGACTTCGTTTGTATTTATGCTACCTCCCGGACAGCTAACAACGTTCTGCGGTTCACCCGCCCAAGAGGGAATGGACACCTCACTTTCGAGCATCCCAAAATACTGGTAAACACTAAACCAGCCAAGAAACCAGCGCTCTTGGGTCGGAGTGAAACCGCTTGTTAGCAGATGAATGCTTCACTTGATAATCAAAAATAATTGGTGTCATAGCAGTTATAAACACTTCGTTTCAATTATATATTGTCCCTGTCCACCTGTCTCGATTCGCCCAGAAAGGACACCTGGGACATTTGCTTCCTTCTGGGTAGTCAACGCCTTCTTCGTGAGGACAGCCTATGATTTTGTCGGGAGCCACTACAGATTTGACCTTATGTTGCTTTAAGTATACGGAAATTTTCTGTTTTACCTCATGGTCTCGCCGAATATCGATGTCATGGGAGTACCAGCGCTGCAAATGAGCTGGTTCTTCGCCGTCTCCCAGGATGATTGCAACAACTACTTTGGTAGCTGTTAGGTCATCGGCTCCATAGAATGCAATTGTTGCGAGCGGGTATTGAATTTCTTCGCCAGGTTTATTCATTTTAGGTCTTGATCAGTTATCGTATTATAATTGCTCATTTCCGATTTCAGCTTCAAGTATGCCGACATACCGATTGACCCATATTGGAGGGATGTTAAGTTCCACAATGAGTAAAATCGAGTGCAGTGCAAGGCTCATTGCTAATAACCCATGCATCATGTCGGGGACCTACTTCAAACGCCTCTCCCGGCCCAATTTCTCGCTCGGTTCCAGTAATATCCTGTATCATCATGCGACCTGAAAGAATGTATCCAATGTGATTTTCTGAGGGTTTACCAGTTTGCGCTCCGGCGTGCAGTGACCACCTCCAGCCCGCGTGATAGGTGCCAATACCGATTATGGCGGAACGTAGCTTCGTATCGGACCGGGTACTTCCGTCAAGAAATACTCTCAAGTTATTCGTGTTTGCCACATCGCCTGCCGCGATTCCCAATTCAATACCCTTTTCGTGTTCTCTCATTTTTTCTCCGACATAGCTGCTAACATTTGGCTCAGCGGTGCGGTCCTGAACTACTTAGCTTTTGATTCGCTCGCAAGCACCCAAGATGCTCCAAAGCCAGAAACTTGCCGCGGTCGGTAGCATCCGCTGGAGCCGATCGTTATACCAAAATTCACTCAATTGCTCGATATTGCGCTAAGTTTTGCCAGCCTTTCTTTAGCATCTATCAAATCCGGTAAATCCTCATCCGCATCTTTCCATAGCTCTAGAAGTTTTTCATAATTTTTGATAGCAAAATTAGTATCGCCTTTCTTTTCATGAATCTTACCCATCAGGTAAAAACTCTTAGGGTAATAAAACGAACGAGACCGTACGTTTATGGCTTGTAGTTTTTTAACCGATTCCAGCGCTTTATTTAACTGACCTTTTTCATATTGACACTCCGCCAGTGGGTAAAGTACCGCTATCTTAGCAGTTTCTGTAGCTCTTTGCAAAACACTATCGGCAAAAATTTTAGCATTTTTTTCATCCCGCTTTAAGCTAAACATTATTGATTGCACGGATTGGTACCACGGTTTAGGCATAAGGCTGTCAGCAAGACTAATCGCTTTGACATAATCACCCTGATATAGTTGTATTAGATTCAGATAACCCCAATAAGGGTTACCAGTTATTTTATTCCTAAAGGGGGAAGTTTTCTCAAACTCTATCCACGCCTTGTCCGGATCATTCCATCCAGATAATAATGTAAATGCTTTTAGAGCTTGCCCAAGGCCAGCACGAGAGGTATCCTTACTTTGCCAACTAAGTTGAATCGCCTTGTCAATGGAACTTAATGCTTGCCGATATTTTCCCTGGTATGGATAAAAGAAAGCGAGTGCAGCATAGCCATATCGTTTTATTTCAGACGGCCGATTCTTTTCAATCAGTTTTTTTAGCTCTTCCTCTGCTTTAGCATACTCGCCATGATATGCATATAGATCAGCAATGATACGTGTTATCCGGTAATTATCGGGAAATAAATCCTGGGCTTGTTGCAAGTATTTGATTCCGTGTTCAAATTGACCTAATTGGGTAAAGGCATCGACCAGCAACAGGTAAGGTTCTACGGAACCGGATACAGATACATACCGTTTAGCAGTCTCAAGCATGTTGTCATAATTTTCCATATCCCGATATGTCCAAGTAAGGTGCTGAAGGGCACGTTGATGGTTCGGATCAATCTGTAACGTTTTGTTAAGATATGCAACGGCGGTAGTATAATTATTTATGTGGTAGGACCAGTCTCCAATATTATAGATCATTTCCTTATCATCAGGATAGATTTTTTCCATCTCTTTAAGAATGTCGATACCTGCTTTATAATTGTCACCGACGATCCTATATTGTGCCCGAACAAGGTATCGTTCTTTCTCAGGCATCCGGTTAATATGTTTAAAAGCACGCTCCAAATGGTTTTTTGGAATTTCTTCACTACCTCCTGCCCATGATTCTGCATAGGCAAGCCGATAATATGCCTGAGTAAAAATAGAATCCCGCGCAAGAGCTTTTTTGAATTCCTCAATGGCTTCTTCAAATTTAAGTTGATTGATTAGTTGTTCGCCTTGAAAAAAATGCTGATAGGCCTCGAGATTACTTGTCGTAACACTGGTAACATTCTGGCTGGTTTCTTTAACCTGCGTCACTCTTTCTTTCAATCCAATCCGGGTTCTTTTGGATAGCTTGTCCAGCATGGAAGGAATACTTTCCTGACCTTCAGCTTCCTCTTTGGCAGTAAAAAGGTATTCGTTTTTATTGGAGTCCACTACTTTAAGATCAATGGTATACAGCTTGCCGAATTTGCGAATGGAAGCGACAACCATAGCGCTAATATTTGCTTGTTGGCATATTTGCCGACTTAACGATTCATCGATTCGGGTGACGTCTTTTTTGCCCATCTGATCCAGAATATCAAACATGCGGGAGCGGGTAACCACTGCCAGCCGGCGGGATTGCTCCAGAGCGGTAATCAGCATTCCCGATAATCCATCCAGTTCTGGCTCTTTGGTCAAATTCACAAAATCAGCAACCGCAATGGGTATACGTTCGTTGCTTTCAGCTTCACCACTGAAGAAAAAATAACCGGCTATCAGCAGCAGAATAACAAATGCAATAATGCTCGGCACCACAAATAATCTTTTTTGTTTTTGAGACAGGCTTCTGCTCATACCGGTTTTGGAAAGCAATTTCCTTGTTTCCGACTCTTTTTTAATCTGGCGCAGGTCAACAATAAATTCATCTGTATGCTGGTATCTATCCGATGGGTCTTTTTGCAAGCATTTGTTTACGATTCTCTCCATCTCCATCGGAATCCCAGTTCTGAGACCGGTAATCGGCTGTTGCTCCTCGTTTAAAATTGAATAAGTGATTGCTTGCTCGTAATCGCCTTTGAAAGGCATCTCGCTCGTAAGCATTTCATAAAGCACTACGCCAAAAGACCAGATGTCTGTTCGATGATTTATCTCCTCGCCCCGCGCCTGCTCCGGCGACATGTAAGAGACGGTGCCGAGTGTGGTGCCGGATTTTGTTAGGTGCATACCTGCACCCGCTACCTTTGCCAGCCCAAAATCCATGATTTTGACCTGATCCGATTCCGTCACTATGATGTTGCTGGATTTGATGTCGCGATGGGTGATGCCTTTTTCATGAGCGGCCCGCAGGCCTTCGGCGATTTGGGTGGCGCAGTTTAAAGCATCATCTATTGATAATAGATTATTGTCTATTATTTTTTTCAGCTCTTTGCCTTCGATGTACTCCATCACGATAAACGTCTCATTATCCACATCTTCGATATTATGAATTGTGGCAATGTTCGGGTGGTTCAACGCTGCCGCGGCCTGTGCCTCGATTTTGAACCGCTGGCGCTCTTCCTCACTGGCGGCAATCTGCCGCGGCAGGAATTTGATGGCAACATGGCGTTTGAGTTTGGTGTCCTCAGCTTTGTACACGACGCCCATGCCGCCTTCGCCGAGCTTTTCGAGGATTCTGTAGTGTGAAATTGTTTTACCAATCATTCTTTGTGTATCCCGCTATGCTACACTTCACCTACGGTATAACACAAAAATCACCCGCAAAAGGGCGTGCCTGCACTGAACTTCAATTCCCCGAATAAACTTTGCCCCCCCTGAACGTGCCCAACGAAGAGGCGCCCTTTTGTCGGGTGCATTTAGAGTTAGGAACCGCTGCGACTGTGGGACAACGTCTACTCGCACCACAAATCCCCAAACGAACGCCGACTTACCGCCAAACGCCAGACTTTGAACCACTCATTATTTTTATGTGGACGGTGTCTCCCAAAGGGCGTGGAGGATCATTGTACATATCATACCATCATTTTTAAATTGGATAGATGTTCAGTGTTTCTTTCAGCAACTTTGGTGTTATGGTAAAAT
>JABAHS010022365.1_pt1 | contig 37281 bp, 33 predicted proteins | sample 7062111 | NCBI WGS metagenome assembly JABAHS01 (sample SAMN14534600, study PRJNA622989) | marine sediment metagenome | biome: marine biome [ENVO:00000428]; feature: marine pelagic biome [ENVO:01000023]; material: deep marine sediment [ENVO:00002113]; isolation source: pool of 4 deep marine... | reverse complement strand
TCGTCAGCCCGCTGCGGATCATGCTCGAGGGGCCCGTCGGCGGTGCCGCCTTCAACAACGAGTTCGGCCGCCCCAACATCGGCGGCTTCTTCCGCACCTTCGAGCACCGCCTGCAAGCGGAGGACGCAGAGCAGTGGTACGGCTATCACAAGCCGATCATGCTCGCCGGCGGCCTCGGCAACATTCGGGTCGAGCACGTCGCCAAGGCAACCATTCCCGCCGGCGCCCACGTCGTCGTCCTCGGCGGCCCCGCTATGCTCATCGGCCTCGGCGGCGGCGCCGCGTCCAGCGTCGCCACCGGCGCCAGCAGCGAGGAGCTCGATTTCGCCTCGGTGCAGCGCGGCAACCCGGAGATGCAGCGGCGCTGCCAGGAAGTCATCGACCGCTGCTGCGCGCTCGGCGAGGACAACCCCATCGTCTCCATCCACGACGTCGGCGCCGGCGGACTGTGCAATGCGCTGCCGGAACTGCTGCACGACTCGGCTCGCGGCGGTCGGCTGGAGCTGCGGCGCGTGCCCAGCGACGATCCCGGCATGACGCCGCTGGAGCTGTGGTGCAACGAGGCGCAGGAGCGCTACGTGCTCGCCGTCGCGCCCGAGCGCTGGGCCGAGTTCGAGGCCATTTGCGAGCGTGAGCGCTGTCTCTACGCCGTCGTCGGTGTCGCCACCGCCGAGCCCCGGCTGAGCGTCGAGGACAGTCACTTCGGCGCTGCCGCCGCCGGGGGCGACGCGCGGCGGGGCGTTCCCATCGACATCGACATGGAGACGCTTTTCGGCAAGCCGCCGCGCATGCGGCGCGACGTCGTGCGGCGCACCCGTGCGCAGCCGCCGCTCGCGACGCGCGGCCTCGACGTGGCCGAAGCGGTGGGGCGCGTGCTGCGGTTGCCGGCGGTGGCGGACAAGACGTTTCTCGTCACCATCGGCGACCGCAGCGTCACGGGTCTCATCCATCGCGACCCCATGGTCGGACCGTGGCAGGTGCCGGCGGCGGACGTGGCGGTGACGCTCGCCGGCTACGATACCCACGCTGGCGAGGCCATGGCGCTCGGTGAGCGCACGCCGCTCGCCGTCCTCGATGCCGCCGCGAGCGGACGCATGGCGGTGGCCGAGGCGCTCACCAATCTCGCCGCCGCCGACGTCGCCCGCCTCGGCGACGTCAAGCTGTCGGCCNNCGCCGCCGGCGCGCCCGGCGAGGACGCCGCCCTCTACGACACCGTACGTGCCGTGGCCGAAGAGCTGTGTCCGCGCCTGGGCATCTCCATTCCCGTCGGCAAGGATTCGCTGTCGATGCAGACGCTGTGGCGCGACGCCGGCGGCACGCCGCGCGCGGTGCGCGCGCCGCTGTCGCTGATCGTCACCGCCTTTGCCCCGGTCGGGGACGTGCGCCGCACGTGGACGCCGGTGCTCGCCGGCGACGCCGGCGACACCGTGCTGGTGCTCGTCGACCTCGGCGGCGGACGCAACCGCCTCGGGGCCTCGGCGCTGGCGCAGGTCTACGCACGGCTCGGCGACGCCGGCCCCGACCTCGACGACCCCGCACGGCTGGTGGCGTTCTGGAGCGCCTTGAGCGAGCTCAGGCGCGCCGCACGGGTGCTCGCCTACCACGATCGCTCCGACGGCGGCCTGCTCGCGAGCGTGTGCGAGATGGCCTTCGCCGGGCGCACGGGCGTCGATGTCGACCTCGAGCCCCTCGGCCCTGACCCGGAGGCGGCGCTGTTCAGCGAGGAGCCGGGGGCGCTGCTGCAGGTGCGCCGCGAAGACCTAGACTGGCTGATGGCGCTGCTCGCGCGGCACGGGCTGGCCGCGATGAGCCACGTCGTCGGCGTCGTCGTGCGCGACGACCGGGTGGCGTTTCGCCGCGGCGGCGAGGTGCTTTTTGCCGGCGCGCGCAGTGCCCTGCACCGCGCCTGGTCCGAGACCACCTGGCGCCTGCAGTCGCTACGCGACAACCCCGATTGTGCGCAGCAGGAGTACGACCGCATTCTCGACACGCAGGACCCCGGCCTGCACGCGCAGCTCAGTTTCGACCCGGGCGAGGACGTGGCGGCGCCGTTCGTCGCCGGCGGCGCCCGGCCGGCCGTCGCCATCCTGCGCGAGCAGGGCGTCAACGGCCACGTCGAGATGGCGGCGGCCTTCCACCGCGCCGGCTTCGACGCCGTCGACGTCACCATGAGCGACATCCTGGCGGGGCGGGCGACGCTGGCGGCGGTGGTGGGCCTCGCCGCATGCGGCGGCTTCTCCTTCGGCGACGTGCTCGGCGCGGGTCAGGGATGGGCCAAGTCGATCCTGTTCAACGACGCCGTGCGCGAGGAGTTCACCGCCTTCTTCGCACGCGGCGACACCTTCGCCCTCGGTGTCTGCAACGGCTGTCAGATGCTGGCGGCGCTCGGCGACCTGATCCCGGGCGCCGCGCGCTGGCCGGCCTTCCAACGCAACCTGAGCGAGCAGTTCGAGGCAAGGCTCGTCATGGTGGAGGTGCTCGACAGCGCGTCGATCTTTCTCAGCGGCATGGCGGGGTCGCGCCTGCCGGTGGTCGTCGCGCACGGCGAAGGGCGCGCCTGCCTGCGCGCGGCAGGCGATGACGAAGCGCTGGCGGGCGAGGGTCTGGTGGCGCTGTGTTTCGTCGACCACCGCGGCGGCGTGGCGACGACGTATCCGTACAACCCCAACGGCTCCGCGGCGGGCATCACCGCCGTGACGACGCCCGACGGTCGCGTCACCGCGATGATGCCGCACCCCGAGCGCGTCTACCGCACCGCGACGAACTCCTGGCATCCGCCCGCCTGGGGCGAAGACGGTCCCTGGCTGCGCATGTTCCGCAACGCCCGGGTATGGGTGGGGTGAGCTCGCGGGCGTTTGCGGGCGGCGGCACGCCCCGCGCCGTGGGCGTCAGCGCGTCAGCAGGATGGCGCGGAAGTCGTTGACGTTGGTCAGCGTCGGGCCGGTGACGACGAGGTCGCCGAGGGCGGCGAAGAAGCCGTAGCCGTCGTTGTCGGCGAGAAAGGCCGCCGCATCGAGCTGCGCCGCAGCGGCGCGGGCCAGGGTGTCGGGCCGCACCAGGGCGCCGGCGTTGTCCTCGGTGCCGTCGATGCCGTCGGTGTCGCAGGCCAGCGCCCACGCGCCGGGGGCGCCGTCGAGCGCCAGCGCCAGCGCCAGCGCGAACTCCGTGTTGGGCCCGCCGCGGCCGCTTCCGGTCACGGTCACCGTCACCTCGCCGCCGGAGAGCAGCACCGTGCCCGGGCCGCTGCGGCGCGCCAGACGCGCCTGCTCGGCGGCGACCGTGCGTGCCTCTCCCTCCACCGCGTCGCCCAGCATGACCACGGACAGGCCCTGCCTGCGGACGGCCGCCGCCGCGGCCTCCAGCGCCATCGCCGGTGTCGCCACGAGCACGGTCTCGCACTGGGCAAGGCGCGGGTCGCCGGGCTTGGGCGTCTCCTCGCGCGCCTCGCGCAGGTGGCGGGCCACCGCCGGCGGCGGCTCGATGCCGTAACGCTCGAGGATGGCGCGCGCGTCGGCGAAGGTGGTCGCGTCGGCGACGGTGGGACCCGAGCCGATCACGGAAAGATCGTCGCCCGGCACGTCGGAGATGGCGAGCGTCAACAGCGGCGCCGGGTGGGCGGCCGCCGCCAGCCGCCCGCCCTTGACCGCCGAGAGGTGTTTGCGCACGCAGTTCATCTCGGTGATGTTGGCGCCGCTGCGCAGCAGGGCCTGATTGACCGTCTGCTTGTCTTCGAGCGTCAGGCCCGGCGCGGGCATGCTGAGGAGCGCCGACGCGCCGCCGGAAATCAGCACCAGGGCGCGGTCCTGCTCGCCGAGCGCGGACAACGTCGCCAGGATGAGCTGTGCCGCCGCGGCGCCCGCGGCGTCGGGCACGGGATGGGAGGCCTCCAGCACCTCGATGCGCTCGCACGGCACGCCGTAGCCGTAGCGCGTCACCACCACACCCGACAGCGGCCCGTCCCAGTGTTCCTCCACCGCACGCGCCATGCCCGCGACGGCCTTGCCGGCGCCGACAACGACCAGGCGGCGACCGTCCGGCTCGGGCAGGTGCGGCGGCACGCAGCGCTGCGGCTGCGCCGAGGCGACGCTGGCGTCGAACAGCCCGCGCAGCAGGGCCGCGCTCGCCGGCGTCGAGGCCGTGCGGTGCATGCTCACGGCCCGGCCCGGCCGGCGAGGGCGAGGGGTGTCGCCGCGGACGGCGCCACGTCGGCGTCCGCGCTCTGCTGCTGCAGGGTCCACATGGCGGCGTAGAGGCCGTCCTCGCGCAGCAGGCTCGCGTGCGTGCCGCGCTCGACGATGCGGCCGTGGTCGAGCACGAGGATCTGGTCGGCGTCGATCACGGTCGAGAGCCGGTGCGCGATCACCAGCGTGGTGCGCTGCGCCGCGACCTCGTCGAGCGCGGATTGAATGGCGCGCTCGGACTTGGAGTCGAGCGCCGAGGTGGCCTCGTCGAGAATCAGGATCGGCGGGTCCTTGAGTATGGTGCGGGCGATGGCAATGCGCTGCTTCTCGCCGCCGGAGACCTTGAGCCCCCGCTCACCGACGACGGTGTCGAGACCCTGGGGGAGGGAGCGCACGAAGGCTTGCAGATGCGCGAGCTGCACCGCGCGCTCGACGTCCGCGCGGCTGCAATGCGGATGACCGTAGCGGATGTTGTACTCGATGGTGTCGTTGAAGAGCACGGTGTCCTGCGGGACGATGCCGATGGCGGCCCTCAGCGTGGCGAGCTGCACGTCGCGGATGTCCTGCCCATCGATGGTGATGCGCCCGTCGCCGACGTCGTAGAAGCGAAACAGCAGGCGGGCCAGCGTCGACTTGCCGGCGCCGCTGGCGCCGACCACGGCCACCTTCTGCCCCCCCTCGATGTCGATGTCGACCCCTCGCAGGATGGGGCGCTCGGGCCCGTAGGCGAAGGTGACGTTGTCGAAGCTCACGCGCGCGTGCTCCACGCGCAGGGGTCTGGCCGTGGGCCGATCGGCAATCTCGCGCTCGATCGTGAGCAGGCCGAACATCTTCTCCATGTCGGTGAGGCAGTGCTTGACCTCGCGGAAGATCGTGCCGAGAAAATTGAGCGGGATGTAGAGCTGGATCAGGAAGGCGTTGACCAGCACGAAATCGCCCAGCGTCATGGTGCCGGCAACGACGCCGTTGCCCGCCATGACCATGATGGTGGTGAGGCCGGCGGCGATGATCACGCCCTGGCCGATGTTGAGCAGCGCGAGCGAGGTCTCGCTTTTGACCGAGGCCTTCTCCCACTCCAGCAGGTGGCCGTCGTAACGCCGCGCCTCGAAGTCCTCGTTGCCGAAGTACTTGACGGTTTCGTAGTTGATGAGCGAATCCACGGCGGCCGTGTTGGCCTTGGAGTCCATGGCGTTCATGCGGATGCGAAAGCGCGTGCGCCACGTGGTCACCGTGTAGGTGTAGACGAAGTAGAGCACTACCGTCACCAACGTGACGGCGGCAAACCAGGGGTCGTAGTTGAGCAGCAGGATTGCGCACACGACCGTGATCTCGAATATCGTCGGCAGGATGCTGAAGATCATGTAGTGCAGCAGCTGGCTGGTGCTGCGGCTGCCGCGTTCGATGTCGCGGGAGACGCCGCCGGTCTCGCGATCGAGGTGAAAGCGCAGCGAGAGCTCGTGCAGGTGACGAAAGACCTGCAGCGCGATGCGGCGCACCGAGCGGCGCGAGGCGCGCGCGAACACCGCGTTGCGCAGCTCGGTGAAAAGCGACGTGCTGAGCCGCAGCAGCCCGTACGCGAGCAGCAGCAAGAGCGGCAGCGTCAGCAGCGCGGTGGTGTCGTCTGCGGGCCGGTCCAGTGTGTCGATGATGCCCTTGAGCGCCAGGGGAACGCCGATGTTGGCGAGCTTGGCGATGCCCATGAAGGAGAGCGCCACCAGGATGCGCCAGCGGTGCTCCCGCAGGTAGGGGAGCAGGGTCCTGATGGTCTTCCAGTCGTTGCGGTGTTCCGCGGGAAGCTCTAGGCGTCGCGTGTACAAGGGTCCTGCCGTCGTCGGGGAGGGGCGCAGCGCCCGCGATTATACATGGGGGCCGCCGGTCACGGCGGGCCGGGCTACTTGCCCCCGAGCAGGTGCCAGCGCGTGCTCGCGCGTGCCGCCGTGCGCCGGGCGCCGCGGCGGTAGAGGCGATAGCCCAGCAGGACGAGCAGCACAGCGGCGTAGACGAGGGGCTCGGTGGCATCCGCCTTGACCAGCCACAAAAAGTGCAGCACGCCGCCGATGGCGGCGACATACACGAGCCGGTGCAGGCGTTGCCAGCGCTTGCCGCCCAGACGGCGCATCATCGCGTTGGTCGAGGTCACCGCCAACGGCACGAGCAGGCAGAAGGCGCTGAAGCCGACAAGGATGTAGGTGCGCTCGACGATATCCTCGACGATGGCGTCCCAGTCGAAGAACTGATCGAGTACGAGATACGTCAGCAAATGCAAGCAGGCATAGAAGAACGCGAACAGGCCGAGCGTGCGGCGCAGGCGCACCAGCGAATGCCAGCCCGTCAGCTGGCGCAGCGGCGTCACCGCGAGCGTGATGAGCAGAAACCGCAGCGTCCATTCCCCCGTCAGCCGCGTGATCTGATCGATGGGCTCGGCGCTCAGATTGCCCGTGAGGGCGTCGCGGACGAGGCCCGCCACGGGCACGAGCGCCAGCACGAAGATCACCGCCTTGGCGGCGTTCACGGCAGACGGCTTCAGTGACGCGGGCATCGTCGGGCGGCAACGGGGCAGGCCGTGCCCGGGCGGCGGCCGGGCACGGCCCGCGGACCTGCCGCGGCGGCTCAGTAATGCTTGGTGAGGTCCATGCCCTGGTACAGGTGTGCGACCTGCTCGGCATAGCCGTTGAACATCAGCGTGTCGCGCTTGAGGAACTCGCCGATGCGCCGCTCCCGCTTCTGGCTCCAGCGCGGGTGGTCCACCTCCGGGTTGACGTTGGCGTAGAAGCCGTACTCGTCGGGCAACTGCTGCTGCCAGGTGTTGACCGGCTGCTCCTCGACGAAGCGAATGCGCACGATGGACTTGATGCTCTTGAAGCCGTACTTCCACGGCACGACCAGGCGGATCGGGGCGCCGTTCTGGTTCGGCAGGACCTCGCCGTAGAGGCCGACGGCGAGGATCGTCAGCGGATTCATCGCCTCGTCCATGCGCAGGCCTTCGACGTAGGGCCAGTCGATCCAGGAGCCGAAGAAGCCCGGATTCTGCCCCGGCATGCGCGCGGGGTCGTGCAGCGTGACGAACTCGACGTACTTCGCGCGCGATGTGGGCTCGAGCGTCTTGATGAACTCGGCGAGCGGAAATCCGACCCAGGGTATCACCATCGACCAGGCCTCCACGCAGCGCAGGCGGTAAACCCGCTCCTCGAGTGGGAAGCGCTTGAGGAGCTCGTCGATGTCCCAGGTCTTCGCGTGCTTGACCTCGCCCTCGATGGAGACCGTCCAGGGGCGCGTCTGGAAATCCTGGGCGAGCAGGGCAGGGCCTTCCTTGTCGGTGGAGAACTCGTAGAAATTGTTGTAGGTCGTGATCGCCTCGTAGGAGGTGCGTTCCTCGTCCGTGCCGAACGGGCCCGGTCGCACGTCGTCGAACCGGGTCGCCGCCCGCGCCGGCGGCAGCACCGCGTCCGCCAGGCCGCGCGCGGCCGGCAGCTGCGGCACGGCGAGGCCCAGCGCGATCGCCGCGCCGCCGCGCAGGAAGTCGCGCCGGCGCCGGTAGAGCTCCGGCGGCGTGATCTCGCTCTGGCGAATGTCTTCGGGCTTCTTGATCAACATGTTCGTCGCTCCCTAAGTCGTCGCTTGCCTGCCCGCCCGGATCGAGCGTGCGGCCCCTCGGTAGACAAGTTTTCGGCGCTGCGGTTCCCGCCCGGGTTTTCCCCTGCGGCGCGGGCCGCGCTCAGGCGCGCTCGAACACCGCGGCGATGCCCTGGCCGCCGCCGATGCACATGGTCACCAGCGCGTAGCGCCCGCCGATGCGCGCGAGCTCGTAGAGCGCCTTGAGCGTGAGTATTGAGCCCGTGGCGCCTATCGGGTGGCCCAGCGAAATGCCGCTGCCGTTGGGGTTGGTCTTCTCCGGCGGCAGCTCGAGGTCGCGCATGACCGCCAGCGCCTGCGCGGCGAAGGCCTCGTTGAGCTCGATCACGTCCATGTCGCCGACGCCGAGGCCGGCTCGCTCCAGCGCCTTGCGGATTGCCGGCACGGGACCGATGCCCATGTAGGCGGGTTCGACGCCCGCATGGGCGTAAGCGAGCAGACGCGCCATCGGCTCGTGCCCGCCCGCGCGTGCCGCCTCGGCTTCCATCAGCACCAGCGCCGCCGCGGCGTCGTTGATGCCCGAGGCGTTGCCGGCGGTGACGGTGCCGTCCTTCTTGAACACCGGGCGCAGCGTGGCGAGCTTCTGCGCATCGATGTCGCCGCGCACGTGCTCGTCGGTGTCGAAGACGGTCGTTTCCCGGCGCGACTTCTGCTCGATGGGCAGGATCTGGTCCTTGAAGTAGCCGCCGGCGATGGCGCTGGCGGCGCGCCGATGGCTCTCCACGGCGAGTGCGTCCTGCTCCGCGCGACCGATGCCCCATTTCTCGGCGATGTTCTCGGCGGTGATGCCCATGTGGCAGTCGTCGAAGGGGTCGGAAAGTGCCGCGACCATGGCGTCGACCAGCGCGCCGTCGCCCATGCGCTGACCCCAGCGCATTCCGCCCGCCCAGTAGGGGACGCGGCTCATGCTCTCGGCGCCGCCCGCCACCGCGGCGTCGGCGTCGCCGAGCAGGATCGTCTGCGCAGCGGTGACCACTGCCTGCAGGCCGCTGCCGCAGAGCCGGTTGAGGGTGAGCGCCGGCGTCTCCACGGGAAGACCGCCCCGGATGGCGGCGTAGCGCGACAGGTACATGTCGCGCTTGTCGGTGTGAATGACATTGCCGAACACGCAGTGCCCGATGGCGTCGGGGGCGACCCGCGCACGCGCCACCGACTCGCGCACGACCTGGGCGGCGAGCTCGACGAGGGGTACGTCCTTCAAGGCACCGCCGTAATCGCCGATGGCGGTGCGCACACCGCTGAGCACCACTACTTCGCGTTGGGGCATGGCTCGGGCTCCGTGGTTGAACATCGTGGACGGGGACACGCGCCGGCGCGCCGCACGCCCAAGTATCGAACCTGGCCGAAGCGCACGCAAGCGGCTCGTGCGTGCGCGTGACGAACGCCCCCCCGCGATGGTGATACACTCTCGCCCCCTCGCCACGCATTGCGCTCTCGCCGGCGGCAAGCGGGCATCGCCCCGCGCGGGGAGCCAACCGGAGACAAGCTCATGAACGACAAGACCAAGGTCACTTTCATCGGGCTCGGCGTCATGGGCTATCCCATGGCCGGGCACCTGGCCAAGGCCGGTTACGATGTCTGCGTCTACAACCGCACCGCGGCGAAGGCGCAGAAGTGGGTGAGCGAGCACGGCGGGTGCTCGGCGCCCACGCCGGCCGAAGCCGCCGCCGGCGCCGAGTTCGTCTTCGCCTGCGTCGGGCAGGATGACGACGTGCGCCAGGTCACGACCGCCGACGGCGGCGCCTTCGCGGGCATGGACGACGGCGCGGTGTTCGTCGACCACACCACGGCTTCGGCCCTCGTCGCGCGGGAGGTGGCGCAGGCGGCCGCAGCGCGCGGTCTGCACTTTCTCGATGCCCCGGTCTCGGGCGGCCAGGCCGGTGCCGAGAACGGCGCGCTGACGGTGATGGTGGGCGGCGACGAGGACGTCTTCGCGCGCGCGCAGGCCGCGATCGACAGCTACGCCCGCGCCGTCACGCTGATGGGCCCGGCGGGCGCCGGCCAGCTGACCAAGATGGTCAACCAGATCTGCATCGCCGGGCTGGTGCAGGGCCTGTCCGAGGGCCTCAACTTCGCCCTGCGGGCCGGGCTCGACGCCAAGCGGGTGCTCGAGGTGATCTCCAAGGGCGCGGCGCAGTCGTGGCAGATGGAGAACCGCGGCACGACGATGGTGGACGACAAGTTCGATTTCGGTTTCGCCGTCGACTGGATGCGCAAGGATCTGGCCATCTCGCTCGACGAAGCGCGCGGCAACGGCGCCAGGCTGCCCGTGGCGGCGCTCGTCGACCAGTTCTACGCCGAGGTGCAGGACCTGGGCGGCGGGCGCTGGGACACGTCGAGCCTGATCCGCCTGCTCCGCGACGCCTAGCCGTCCGCGGCGTCCCCGCGACGGCGACGCCCCAGGCGCGCGATGGCCGCATCGCGATAGCCCTCCTCGATCCACGGCGGCGAGCGACCGCCGCGGCTTGCGTCGAGCTGGGCCCGCAGCAGGGCGAGGCGGCGCCCGGCGGCGGCCCGCGCGACGTCGTCCTCGCCCCGCTGCACGGCGGCGGCGACGGCGAGCAGCTCCCGGCGCAGCGTCACTTCGCGCGGCACGAAGCCCGCGTTCTTGAGCACGCGGCAGGCGAGCCGCATCTCGGCGGGCACGAGGGCGTCGTCGTCGAGCTCGAGCGGCTGACCGGCGCCCGGCAGGTCGTCGAGCTCGCCGCGCTCGAGTGCCTCGAGGATGCGTTGCTCGGCGATGCGGTCGATGATGTCCACGTCGGCGTCGGGATGGCCTGCGGCGGCGACCATAGCAGACCCGTCTCGCCGGCGCACCCGGCGCGCGCCGGCGCGCCAGGCCCGCGCGTCGCCCGGCGTCTAGGCGCACGCGCGGTGCCGTGTTAGCCTGCGCTGCCTTCCCCGACGGGCCCTGCCGCTGAAGCCGTTGCCGAACCGCACTGACGACGCCGCCTGGAAGGAGCTCTTCCATCCCGCCGTGCAGCGCTGGCTGGCGCGCCGCTTCGACGCGCCGACGCCGTGCCAGCGCGAGGCCTGGCCCGCGATCCGCTCCGGCGCCAGCACCCTGATCGCCGCGCCCACGGGCTCCGGCAAGACCCTGGCGGCGTTTCTGGCCGCCATCGACGATCTGCTGCGCGCGGGCATCGCCGGCGGCGCGCTCGAGGACCGCACCGAGGTGGTGTACGTCTCGCCGCTGAAGGCGCTGTCCAACGACATCGAGAAGAACCTGCAGGAGCCGCTCGCCGGTATCCGCGACGAGCTGCTCGCGCTCGGCATCGCCGACGTGGAAGTGCGCACCGCCGTGCGCACCGGCGACACCACGCCGGCGCAACGCGAACGCATACGGCGGCGGCCGCCGCATCTGCTGGTGACCACGCCGGAGTCGCTCTACATCATGCTGAGCTCCGACTCGGGCCGGCGCATGCTCGCGGGTGTGCGCAGCGTCATCGTCGACGAGATCCACGCCCTCGCCGGCAACAAGCGCGGCGCACACCTGGCCCTGTCGCTCGAGCGCCTGCAGGCGCTCACGCCCGAGCCGCCGCACCGCATCGGCCTGTCGGCGACGCAGCGACCCATCGACACCGTGGCTGCGTTTCTCACCGGCGGGCGCTCGGGCTGTCGGGTCATCGACGTCGGCCACGCGCGCGAGCGCGACCTCGCCATCGAGCTCACCGGCTCGCCGCTGGAGGCGGTGATGGCGACGGAGGTGTGGGGGGAGCTCTACGACCGCGTCGCCGAGCTGGTGGCCGAGCACCGCACCACGCTGGTGTTCGTCAACACCCGCCGCCTGGCGGAGCGCGCCGCGCGCCACCTCGCCGAGCGCATCGGCGAGGACCTCGTGACCTCCCACCACGGCAGCCTCGCGCGCGAGCACCGCCTCGACGCCGAGCAGCGCCTCAAGGCGGGGCAGCTGCGCGCGCTGGTGGCCACGGCGTCGCTCGAGCTCGGCATCGACATCGGCGACGTCGATCTCGTCTGCCAGATCGGCTCGCCGCGCGGCATCGCCGCGCTGCTGCAGCGCGTGGGGCGCTCCGGCCACGCGCTCGGGGCGGTGCCCAAGGGACGGTTGTTTCCGACGTCGCGCGACGATCTGGTGGAGTGCGTCGCACTGCTCGACGCGGCGCGCCGCGGCGAGCTCGACCGCCTCAGCGTACCGCGCCAGCCGCTCGACGTGCTGGCGCAGCAGATCGTCGCCGAGGTCAGCAGCACCGAGTGGGAGGCCGACGCGCTCTACGCCTGTGTGCGCGGCGCCTACCCGTACCGCGATCTCGAGCGCGCGCAGTTCGACGCCGTGGTGTCGATGCTGGCCGCGGGCTTCTCCACCCGCCGCGGGCGGCGCGGCGCCCACCTGCACTTCGACGCCGTCAACGGCCGCCTGCGCGGGCGGCGCGGCGCGCGCCTCGTCGCCATCACCAACGGTGGCGCCATTGCGGATCAGTTCGACTACGACGTCGTGCTCGAGCCGGAGGGTCAGTTCATCGGCACTCTCAACGAGGACTTCGCCTTCGAGAGCGTCGCCGGGGACATCTTCCAGCTGGGCAACACCTCCTACCGGGTGCTGCGGGTGGAGCCGGGAACGGTGCGGGTCGAGGACGCCCAGGGGCAGCCGCCCAACATCCCGTTCTGGTTCGGCGAGGCGCCGGGTCGCAGCGACGAGCTGTCGCAAGCCGTCTCCCGTGTGCGGCAGGCGGTATCGACGCGGCTGACCGCGGGGCTCGAGGCGGCGGTGCACGACTGCGCAGGCGAGCTCGGCGTGTCCGAGGCGGTGTCGCGCTCGCTGGTGGAGTACCTCGCCGCGGCCGAGGCGGCCCTCGGCGTGATGCCGACACAGCAGACCGTCGTCTTCGAGCGCTTCTTCGACGAGGCCGGCGACAGTCACGTCGTCATCCACAGCCCCTTCGGCTCACGCATCAATCGCGCCTGGGGGCTGGCGCTGCGCAAGCGCTTCTGCCGCAGGTTCAATTTCGAGCTGCAGGCGGCCGCGCTCGAGGACAGCATCGTGCTGTCGCTCGGGCCGACCCACAGTTTCCCGCTCGAGGAGATCCGGCACTACCTGCATCCGGCGACGCTGCGCGACGTCCTGGTGCAGGCCCTGCTCGCCGTGCCCCTGTTCCCGGGGCGCTGGCGCTGGGCCGCCAACATCGCCCTCGCCGTGCGGCGCAATCGCAACGGCAAGCGCGTGCCGGCGCCGCTGCAGCGCGCCGATGCCGAGGACCTCATCGCGGTGGTGTTCCCCGATCAGCTCGCCTGCCTGGAGAACATCGCCGGCGAGCGCGAGGTGCCCGACCATCCGCTGGTGAGGCAGACCCTGGCCGACTGCCTGCACGAGGTGATGGACCTGACCGGGCTCGAGCGACTGCTCGAACGCGTCGTCGCGGGCGCCGTCACCGTCGTGGCACGCGATTTGACCGAGCCGTCGCCGCTCGCGTGCGAGATTCTGGCCGCGCGCGCGTATGCCTTCCTCGACGACGCCCCTGCGGAGGAGCGGCGCACGCTCGCCGTGCAGGCGCGGCGCTTCTTCGACGCCGACAGCGCGGCCGATCTCGGGCGCCTCGACCGCGACGCCATCGAGCGGGTTCGCGCGGAGGCCTGGCCCGAGGCGCGCTCGGCGGACGAGCTGCACGACGCGCTGCTGCTCCTCGGCGTGCTTACCGACGCCGAAGCGCGCCCGGACGTGGCCGGGAAGTCGGTGCCGTCGCCGCGGGCGGCGCTGCTCGCCGAGCTGCAGTCGCAGCGGCGCGCCACGTGTCTGCAGACGGCCGCGGGCTATCGCTGCTGGGTGGCGGCGGAGCGGCTCGCGCAGGTGCTGGCCCTGCACCCCGGGGCCGGGGCGACGCCCGCCATTGACGCCGTCGGCGAGCTGGCGGCGCGGCCCTGGAGTCGCGACGAGGCCGCCCTCGAGCTCGTGCGCAGCCGGCTCGAGGGCGTGGGGCCGACCACCGCCGCCGCGCTCGCGCGCTCGCTGGACCTCGACGCGGACTCGGTGACGCGTGCCTTGCTCGCTCTGCAGACGGAAGGCTTCGTCATGCAGGGGCACTTCAGCGGCGAGACCGATACCGTGGAGTGGTGCGAGCGGCGCCTGCTGGCGCGCATCCACCGCTACACCCTGGGACGCCTGCGCCGCGAGATCGAGCCGGTGAGCGCACGCGACTTCATGCGCTTCCTGCTGCGCTGGCAGCGCCTCGACGCAGACACCCGCGGCGAGGGCGCGGAGGCCCTGCTGGCGGTGCTCGAGCAGCTCGAGGGTTTCGAGGCGCCGCTGGCGGCGTGGGAGAGCGCGCTGCTGCCCGAGCGCATCGACGGCTATACGCCGTCGCTGCTGGACGAGCTCAACCTGGCGGGCCGCGTGCAGTGGCTGCGGCTGACGCCGCCGCGAAGTCTTCCCGACGGTGAGGCCGGTGCCGCACGCCGTCCCGTTCCCGTGCGCTCGACACCGCTCGCCCACGTGCTGCGCGCCAACGTGGCGCTGTGGCGCGCGCTGGCGCCGCTGCCCGACCCACAGCGCCTGGCGCTGTCGTCGTCGGCGCAGGCACTGATCGACGCGCTCGGGCGCGAGGGCGCGCTGTTCTTCGACGAGCTCGTCGACGCCAGCGCCATGCTGCGCACCCAGGTCGAGCAGACGCTCGCCGAGCTGGTGGCCCTGGGGCTGGTGGTCTGCGACCACTTCAACGGCCTGCGCGCGCTCATGCTCCCCTCGAGCCGGCGTCCGTCGTTGTCGGGCTCGATGCGTCGGCGCACCCGCGCGTCGCTCAGCGTGGAGGCGGCGGGGCGCTGGAGCCTGGTGCGCGCTCGGGGTCGCAGCCCCGACACGGCGGCGACGGTGGAGGCGGCCGCGCGCGTGCTGCTGCGGCGCTACGGCGTCGTCTTCCGCCGCCTGCTGGAGAGGGAGCCGCGCTGGATGCCGCCCTGGCGCGAGCTGGCGCGCGTGTACCGGCGCCTGGAGGCGCGCGGCGAGATTCGCGGGGGGCGTTTCGTGGCCGGCTTCTCCGGCGAGCAGTTCGCGCTTGCCGAGGCCGTGGCGGCGCTGCGCGACATCCGCCGGCGCGCGCCCAGCGGCGAGACCGTCTCGGTGGCCGCCGCCGATCCCGCCAACCTGGTGGGCGTCGTTGTGCCCGGCGAGCGCATCGCGCCGACGAGCCGCGTGCGCGTGCTGTGGCGCGACGGCGACGTCGTCGCCGTGCAGCCGGCGACACGGCGCACGCCGGGCGGGCTCGCGCCGCTACACTCTGCGCGCGCCGTACGGCGGGCGACGCAGACGCCGCTGCCGGCTGTCCCTCAGTAGTTGGTCGGTGTGAACAGGGTGCCGGGCTGGCTGGCGTAGAAGGCCGCCAGGTCCTCGATATCCTGCGTGCTCAGGTTGCTCACGAATCCTTTCATGATGGCGTTGTTGCGCGCGCCCGACTTGTAGTCCTGCAGCGCGCGCTCCAGGTAGTCGGCGTGCTGGCCGGCGAGATTCGGAAACTGCGGATTGGGGCTGGCGCCGTCGACGCCGTGACAGCTCGCGCAGATCTGCGCCTTCGTCTTGCCGGCCTCGGCGTCACCTGCGGCGAAGGCAGGGGTGAGCGCCATGGCGACGACGGCGCTCGCCGCGAGGGTGAACATGCACTTCATAACCTGGGCTCCTTGCGATTGTGGCGCGACGGCTGGGCCGCGGCCTTACCGATTGGCGATTCAGTCTGCGGTGAGCGACGCGAAGTAGGCGGCGATGTCGGCCATGTCCTGCTCGGTCATGGTGGCGGCATGTCCCTGCATCGTCGGGTGACTGCGCTGCCCGCTCTTGTAACCCTTGAGTGCCTCGACGAGATAGGCGGCGTGCTGGCCGCCGATCTTGGGCACGCGATAGACCGGGTAAGCGTTGCGAAACCCGGGGGCGCCGTGACACCCCATGCACGTGAACGCCTTCTCCCGACCGGCCGCCGCGTCGCCCTGCGCGTGCGCCGTCGCTGCCGCGCCCAGTGCCAGGACCGCGGCCACGGCCGCGAGCTTCGTTGTCATGTCGGTCCATCCCTCCAGGCGTGATCGAGAGGCCGTACCATAAGGAAGAGCGCCCTCGGCTGCAAGCGCTTTGTCGGCTCCGTGGGCGACGCCCCGTTGTGCTGCGGGGCTGGAAAAACGCGCGGCTGTCAAAGTAGCATGCTCTCGGCGCGAGCCTCGCCCCGGCGGCGGCCGCTCAGCGGGTCGGCGGCTCGCGTATTATAATGTCGTCAAAACGAAACGAACTGCGCTGGATTCCCGCCACGCCCGCTGTGCCGTCTCGCCGTCCCGGCAGAAGCGGGCCCTCGTGGCCGGATCCCGGGTAAGGGGCGCCAGCGGGCCCCGGCTTTGAATCGAGACTCGGAGGAAGCATGTCTGGATACACGACCAACGACATCCGCAACATCGCCCTGGTGGGCCACGCCAGCAGCGGCAAGACGTCGCTGGTGGAGGCGCTGCTGCTCGAGGGCGGCGCTATCGCCGCCAAGGGCAGCGTCGCCAAGGGCACCACGGTCAGCGATTACGACCCCCTGGAGCAGAAGCACCAGCACTCGCTGAGCGCCTCGCTGGTGTCGCTGGATCACGCCGGCCGCCACATCAACGTGATCGACACGCCGGGCTATCCGGATTTCGTCGGCCCGGCGTTGGGTGCGCTGGCGGCGGTGGAGACCGCCGCCGTGGTGATCAACGCCTCGGCGGGCATCGAGACGATGACGCGCCGCTTGATGGAGTGGGCGGCGCAGCGCAAGCTTTGCCGCATGATCGTGGTCAACAAGATCGATGCCGCCGACGTCGATCTCGAGGCGCTGCTCGCGCAGATTCAAGAGTCGTTCGGCTCGGAGTGTCTCGCCATCAATCTTCCTGCCGGCGGCGGTACGGCGGTGTCCGACTGTTTCTTCAACCCGGCCGGAGACTCGGACTTCTCGTCGGTGGAAGCGGCGCATACGGCCATCGTCGATCAGACCGTGGAGGTGGACGAGCAGCTCATGGAGGCCTATCTCGAGCAGGGCGAAGTCTCTCCAGAGCAGCTTCACGACCCCTTCGGGCAGGCGCTGCGCGAGGGGCATCTGGTGCCGGTGTGTTTCGTCTCCGCCGAGACCGGCGTCGGCACGCGCGAGCTGCTGGACGTCATCGCCCGGCTGATGCCGAGCCCGGCGGAGGGCAATCGCGCGCCGTTCGTCAAGCGCAACGGCGACGAGGTCGAGCCGGTCGCGGTGGCGGCCGATCCGGACAAGCCGGCGCTGCTGCACGTGTTCAAGGTCGCCTTCGATCCCTTCGTCGGCAAGCTCGGCGTGTTTCGTGTCCATCAGGGCTCGCTGGCCAAGGACAGCCAGCTTTTCGTCGGCGACGCCCGCAAGGGGGTCAAGCTCGGCAACCTCTTCGCGCTGCAGGGCAAGGAGCACGTCGACGTCGACGGCGGTATCCCGGGCGACATCCGCACGGTGGCGAAGGTCGACGAGATCCGCTACGACGCGGTGCTGCACGCCTCGCACGAGGAGGACGACGTGCGCCTGGAGAGCCTGCCGATGCCGACGCCGATGGTGGGTCTCGCCATCAAGCCGAAGAGCCGCGGCGACGAGCAGAAGATCGCCGAGGCGCTGCAGAAGCTCGCCGAGGAGGATCCCTGCATCCGCGTGGAGCGCAACCCGGCCGCCAACGAGACCGTCTTGCGCGGTCTCGGTGATCTGCATCTGCGCATCGCGCTGGAGCGCATGAGCGAGCAGTACAACGTGGAGGTGGAGACGAGCACGCCGACGATCCCCTACCAGGAGACCATCACCCGCAAGGCCGAAGGCCACTGTCGGCACAAGAAGCAGACCGGCGGTGCCGGCCAGTTCGGCGAAGTGTTTCTCCGCGTCGAGCCGCTGCCCCGCGGCAGCGGCTTCGAGTTCGTCGACAAGATCGTCGGCGGCGTCATTCCGTCGCAGTTCATCCCCGCGGTGGAGAAGGGCGTGCGCCAGGTGCTCGACTCGGGTGCCTTCGCCGGCTTCACGGTTCAGGACGTACGCGTCATCGTCTACGACGGAAAATATCACCCCGTCGACTCCAAGGAGGTCGCTTTCGTCACCGCCGGCAAGAAGGCGTTCATCGATGCCGTATCCAAGGCCAAGCCCATCGTGCTCGAGCCCTTCGTCGACATCGAGGTGACCGCGCCCAATGCCAGCATGGGCGACATCGCCGGAGATCTCTCCTCGCGCCGCGGGCGCGTCAACAACACCGACTCTCTGCCGGGCAACATGGTGCAGATCACGGGCCAGGTGCCGCTGGCGGAGATGGACGACTACCAGTCGCGGCTCAAATCGATCACGGGCGGCGAGGGGTCGTACACCATGGCGTTCAAGAGCTACGAGCCGGCGCCGGGCGAGCTGCAGCAGAAGCTCACCGCCGCCTTCAAGCATGTCGAGGAGGACTAGCGGGCTCAGCGCAGCAGCGAGCGGATGGTGCGCAGCGCGCGCTTGGCATCGCCGCGCACCGCACGCGGCGCCTGCGCTGCCGGCGTTCGCCGCGCGACACTCCTGCCCCGGGTGATCTGCCGGAACAGACTCGACTCGCGTCGGTAGAAGCCCTGCGTGTGAAAAGACTCCGCCAGCTCGAAGTGCTCGTAGTCGAGGTGGTGGCAGAGCTCGTGCAGCAGCGTGCGCAGGAAAGTGCGCGGCGCGACCACCCGTCGGTGTCGGGCGGTACGCATCCACACCGTGATGCGCGCCCGCTTGCCGCCCCCGGCAGGCTCGTAGAGGCCGTGCAGCTCACCCCAGTCGTGGCTCGGACGCTGCGCCAGCACGCGCACGCGCACGCCCGGCCGACGCAGCGCCGAGACGACCTGCGCGCAGAGCGCGTTGCAGGCGGCCTCGGCGTCGTCGCGATGGGCGGCGGCGAGTGCGCTCTCCAGCGCCCCCACGATCGGCGCGAAGGGCNNGCGCTTGCGGGCCGCGCTCAGTCGCTGGTAGTAGGCGAACACCATGGCGTTGCGCGCGTGTGTTTCAGGGGAGGCCGTCGAGGAAGGCCCTGAGCCCGTCGACGTAGCGCTCGCCGCTCGCGAGGAAGCCGTCGTTGTGGCCGCCGGCGATCTCCAGGAAAGAGGCGGCTGCACCGGCGTCGGCGAACAGGCGCTCGCCGTGGACGAAGGGCACGACCTCGTCGTTGCGGCTGTGCACCACCAGCACCGGGCAATGGATCCGCGCCAGACGCTCCCGGGTGTCGTAACGAAAGCGCGACAGCCAGCGCACCGGAAGGTAGGGGTAGTGGTGGGCGCCCAGCGCCGGCAGCGAGGTGAAGGTCGACTCCAGGATGAGCGCACGCGGGCGCTCCCGCTCGGCAAGCCAGGCCGCCACCGCGCCGCCGAGGGAGCGGCCGAAGACGACGATGCGCTCGGCGGGGACGCCGCGCTCCTCGGTGAGAAAGCGCCACGCGGCGGCGGCGTCGCGGTAAGTCCCTTGCTCCGTCGGTTTTCCCTCGCTGCGCCCGTAGCCGCGGTAGTCGATGATCAAGGTCTCGAGGCCGAGACGGTGGAAGATCTCCAGGGAATCGACGCGGTGCGAGATGTTGCCGCCGTTGCCGTGGAGGAACAGCAGCGTGAAGCGCGCCTTCTCCGCCGGCAGCAGCCAACCGTGCAGCCGCACGCCGTCCTCGGTGTCGAGATAGACGTCCTCGAACGCGAGAGCGCTGCGCGCGGGTGTCGCGTCGAGGGTGGCATAGGGAAAGTAGACGAAGCTCGGCTGCATGATGAACATCAGTGCCACCATGGCCAGGTAGGCGACGATCAACGTCGAGACGATAGTCCAAAGGGCGCTCACGATCGGTGCCTTGTCGTCAGGGCGGCGTGGCCACGGGTAACGCCTGTCGGCGCCGCGCGCACGGCGTGCGGATTCCACTCCGCAGGCGCCCGGCCTCGCCGCGACCTACCCTCCGCGTATATAATCTCATGTTTTCGCCGTGCGCGCGGCAACGCCGACGCGTGCGGCGTGCGTGCACGGCAGACGAGATCCAGCCCGATGGCCAATCGCTACCAGACAGACGACCTCAGGATCGCGCAGATCGACGAAGTCGCGAACCCGCTCACTGTCTGCAACGAATACCCGATCACGGAGCAGGCGGCGAAGACCACCTTCGAAACGCGCCGCGCCATTCACGAGATCCTGCAGGGCAACGACGATCGCCTGCTGGTCGTCATCGGCCCCTGCTCGATCCACGACGTCGAGGCGGCGCGCGACTACGCGGGGCGGCTCAAGCCGGTGCGCGAGGCGCTGTCGCGGGACCTGCTGATCGTCATGCGCGTGTATTTCGAGAAGCCGCGCACCACCGTCGGCTGGAAGGGGCTCATCAACGACCCGGATCTCGACGAGAGTTTTCACATCAACAAGGGCCTGCGCCTGGCGCGCTCGCTGCTGCTCGATCTGAACTCCCTGGGGGTGCCGGCCGGCACCGAGTACCTCGACCTGATCACGCCGCAGTACGTTGCCGACCTCATCAGCTGGGGCGCGATCGGCGCCCGCACGACGGAGAGCCAGGTGCACCGCGAGCTGGCGTCGGGGCTGTCCTGTCCGGTCGGGTTCAAGAACGGCACCGACGGCAACCTCGCGATAGCGGTGGACGCCATCCGGGCGTCCTCGCGGCCGCATCATTTTCTCTCGCTCACCAAGGCCGGTCACTCGGCCATCTTCTCCACGCGCGGCAACGAGGACTGCCACGTGATCCTGCGCGGGGGGTTGGAGCCGAACTACGATGCCGCCTCCGTCGCCAGCGCGTGCGAGTTCCTGGAGGCGGCCGGGCTGCGCGCCCGCGTCATGATCGATTGCAGCCACGGCAACAGCCGCAAGCAGCCCCAGCGGCAGATCGAGGTCGGCCGCGACGTCGGCGGGCAGATCGCCGGCGGCGATCGCCGCATCGTCGGTGCGATGATCGAGAGCCACATCGAGCCCGGCCGCCAAGACGTGGTTCCCGGGCGGGAGCTCCTCTACGGGCAGAGCATCACCGACGCCTGCCTGGGCTGGGAAGACAGCGTGCCGCTGCTCGAGGAGCTGGCGGCGGCGGTGGCGCGGCGGCGGGCCTGCGCACCGGCGGCCGTCGCCTCCTGAGCCACGACGCCGGGTACGGCGGCTGTCGCCGCGACGCGCCGCGCTTATGCGGCGATCAGTTATTCTAGGGGCGCCGGCCTGCAGGCCGCGGCGGCGAAGTGGTAACGTCGCCGCGAAGCGCCCACAACCCGCCTGCCCACGGAGCCACCCATGATCAAGCCCCACGGAGCCGATTCGCTCAAGCCGCTGCTGGTCGAGGACGAGGCCGCCCACGTCGAGCTCGCCCGCGAAGCCGAGGGGCTGCCGTCGCTCGTCGCCAGCTCGGCCGCGGCCGCCAACGCCGTCATGCTGGGCGCCGGCTATTTCACGCCGCTCGAGGGCTTCATGAACGCGGCCGACGCGCTGCAGGTGGCGGAGCACATGCGCACGCGCTCGGGTCTGTTCTGGCCGGTGCCCATACTCAACCTGACGCCGGACCCGCGCACGCTCGAGGGCGCGCGGCGCATCGCCCTGCGCGACCCCAACATCGTCGACAACCCGGTGCTGGCGGTGCAGACGGTGGAGAGCATCGAGGAGCTCAGCGAAGAGCAGATGGGCTACCTGACCGAGCGGATCTTCCGCACGCGCGACGACGCCCATCCGGGCGTGGCCACTTTCAACGCGCTCGGCCGCTGCGCTGTGTCCGGCCCGCTCGAGGTCCTCAACCTGAGCTACTTCGAAACCGAGTTCCCGAGCACCTTTCGCACCGCCGGTCAGATCCGCGCGGAGATGGCCGAGCGCGGCTGGCAAACGGTGGTCGCGTTCCAGACGCGCAACCCCATGCACCGCGCCCACGAGGAACTCTGCAAGATGGCGCAGGCGGCCACCGGCGCCGACGGCATCGTCATCCACATGCTGCTCGGCCGGCTCAAGCCCGGGGACATCCCCGCGGCGGTGCGCGAGGCGGCCATCCGCAGCATGGTGGAGCTCTATTTCCCGCCCAACAGCGTCATGATCACCGGCTACGGCTTCGACATGCTCTACGCCGGCCCGCGCGAGGCGGTGCTGCACGCGGTGTTCCGGCAGAACGCGGGCTGCAGTCACCTCATCGTCGGTCGGGATCATGCCGGTGTGGGCGACTACTACGGCGCTTTCGACGCGCAGACGGTCTTCGACGAGGAGGTGCCGCCGGGCGCGCTCGAGATCGAGATCTTCCGCGCCGACCACACCGCCTACTCCAAGAAGCTCGACAAGGTGGTGATGATGCGCGATGCGCCCGATCACCATGAGGAAGACTTCGTGGTGCTGTCGGGGACGCGGGTGCGCGCCATGCTCTCGGCGGGCGAGCCGCTGCCGGGGGAGTTCGCGCGGCCGGAGGTGGCGCAGATTCTGATGGACTACTACCGCAGCCAGGCGGCCTGAACGGTCCGCCGCCGGTCGCGGCCCCCGGGGCGGGGGCTCAGAAGTCCTCGAGCTGCTCGGTGGCGATGCTGCGGTCTTCGAGCATCACCGGGATGTTGTCGTCGACGCGGTAGACGGTGCGCCCGTTCTCGGTGATGAGTCCCTCCGTGAGCGCCTCGTCGACCGTGCTGCCGTCGACGTAGTGCACCGTGCCCTGCGCAATCTCCGCGTTCAGCTTGGTCAGCTTGTCCTTGGACAGCGGCACGACCGGCTGCTTCGTTACCGGACAGCGGAGAATTTCCAGCAGTTTCCGATCGACGGGCATGAGCTTGCTCCGCAGGGCGTTTCGTCAGGGCGTCGATTGTATTGAGTTGGTCCGCGGGCCGCCAGCGCCCGCGCCGCGACGGTCGTGGCCCCGGCGGGCCGCCTGGCGAGCGGACGGTTAGGCGCCCCGCCGTGCGCATACTACAATACGGACGGCGGCGAGGCGCCGCCAAGCCGAGGAGCGTCGTGAGCAAACCCGTGTGCGTGATCGCTGGCGTCGGGCCCGGAAACGGCTCGGCCTTCGCGCGCAAGTTCGCCGCCGAGGGCTATCGCATCGCACTGCTGTCGCGCTCCGAGGCCTTGTCGGGCGAGCTCGCACGGGAGCTGGCGGACGCCCGCGCCTATCGCTGCGACCTGAGCGACGCCGCGGCCACGCGGACGGTGTTCGAGGCCATTCGCAAGGACATGGGTGCCGCCGCGGTGCTGGTCTACAACGCCGGCAGCGGGCAGTGGGGAACCCCCGAGGAGACGACGCCCGCCGACATGGAGCAGGCCTGGCGCGTCAACGTCCTCGGCTGCCTGACGGCCAGCCAGAGCGTCGTGCCCGGCATGATCGAGGGCGGCGGCGGCGCCGTCGTGGTCATCGGCGCGACGGCGTCGTGGCGCGGCGGTGCGCGCGCCACGGCGTTCGCGTCCGCCAAGGCGGCCCAGCGCAGCCTGGCACAGTCCCTGGCACGCCACCTCGGTCCGCAGGGCGTGCACGTCGGTTACGTCATCATCGACGGCGTCATCGACATTCCGCGCACCCGCGCGCGGCTGGCGGACAAGCCCGACGAGTTCTTTCTCAAGCCGAGCGACATCGCCGAGAGCGTTTACCACCTGGCGCGACAGCCGCGCTCGGCCTGGACGTTCGAGCTGGATCTGCGCCCCTTCGGAGAGCGCTGGTGACAATACACCCCATTAGCGGGGCGCGTGGCACGATGGCCAAGCCGGCGTCACGTTTTCGATTCCCGATTTCATGTGCGAGGAGCAAGCAGTCGTGAAATACCTGCATACCATGGTGCGCGTCACCGACCTCGACGCATCCCTGGACTTCTACTGCAACAAGCTCGGCCTCAAGGAGCTCCGCCGCCGTGAGGACGACAAGGGTCGCTACACGCTGGTCTTTCTCGCCGCCGAGGGCGATGAGTCGGCGCAGGTCGAGCTCACCTACAACTGGGACCCCGAGGCGTACACGGGCGGCCGCAACTTCGGCCACCTCGCCTACGAGGTCGACGACATCTACGCGATCTGCCAGCGGCTCATGGACGGCGGCGTCACCATCAACCGCCCGCCGCGCGACGGGCGCATGGCGTTCGTGCGCTCGCCGGACAACATCTCCATCGAGCTGCTGCAGAAGGGCGAGGCGCTGCCGCCGCAGGAGCCGTGGGCGTCGATGCCGAACAGCGGCGCGTGGTAGTGCGCTGAGCCGGCTTCGCGGCGGCGGCGAGGGGTTCGGCCCGACGCCCTAGGCGTCTGCCGCGAGATGCCCGCGACGGGACGCCGTCGGTACCGCGGGGGGCAGGCCATTGCCGCGCCGCAGCGCGCGCCGGCGTCTGCCCGCGTGCGCACGGATTAGCGCTCCGCCGCCGCGAAGCCACAGCCCATCGAGACAATGTCTGCAGGTTCCCGCAAGGCCGTGGTCACGGCCATCGCCGGCAACGCGACGCTGACCGTGCTCAAGTTCGGCGCCGCTTTCGCGACGCACTCCGCGTCGATGATGAACGAGGCGGTGCACAGCCTCATGGACACCCTCAACCAGGTCTTTCTCTTCTTCGGCCTGGTGCAGGGCTCGCGCCCGGCGGACCGGCGCTACGCCTTCGGGCACGGGCAGAAGAAGTACCTCTGGAACCTGTGGAGCGCCATCGGCCTTTTTTCCATCGGCTCGGGGCTCGGCCTGGCCCACGCGTGGCATGCCTATCACAGGCTCGACGTGCAGCCGGCCCCGGGCTCGGTGTCGTTGCTCGGCTACGCCGTCCCGTCGCTCGCCGTCTCGGCGCTGGTGCTGCTGATCGCCCTCGTGGTGGAGGGCTACGTGCTGATCGTCGCCCTGCGCGAGGTGCTGCGGCGCATGCGCGCCGAAGGCGAGCGCAGGCCGCTCGCTTATCTGGCGCGCGCCCAGGACCCGACGCTCATCGCGGTCGTGCTCGAGGACACGGTGGCCGTGCTGGGCGTGCTCTGCGCGGCGCTCGGCATCGNNNNCGCGACCGCGGCGCCGAGCGGGCTTTTCGCGAGGTGGCCAGTGGGCTGCGCGAGGTCGAGCGATTCCACGATCTGCGTTCCGTCGTCGTCGACGAGTCGAACACCGTGGTCGTGGCCGAGGTGCAGCTGCGCGAGGAGGTGATGATGGCGGGACTGCGCGATCGCATCGCCGAGATCGAGCGCGAGCTCTATGCCCAGGTGCCGGACCGGCGCCGTCACGACGCCGACCTGCGCCATTACGTCAACGCGCGTGCGGTGGTGACTGCGACGCTGGAGCGTGCCGAGGAGGTCATCGACGAGATCGAGGCACGCGTGCGACAACGCTGTCCGCGCGTGACCCACATCACCATCGAGGTCGAGGGCATCGCCAAGCCGCGTGCCGACCTGCTCGCTGCGGTGCGGGACGCCGCCCTGCCGGCGTGAGCCTGCAGCTGCCGCCTGCCTGTGCGACAATATCGGCCGGTGGTGGTGATCAACGTTCCCGGGAGAATCCGATGAAAAGTGTTACGCGAGCGATTTTCGCCGGCGCGGCCGCCTGCGCGGCGGCGATGGCCTCGGCGCAGACGGTGCCGTCGACGGACAAGGAGAAGTTCAGCTATTCGCTGGGCTTTCAGGTGGGCACGCAGCTCAATCAGCAGCTCTCTCAGCAGGGCATGGATCTCGATGCCGCCGCGTTCGCGCAGGCGGTGGAGGACGTGCTGAACGGCATCGAGCCCCGCCTGTCGATGGAGTCCATGGACGCGGCGCTGCGCGCGGAGCAGGCAAAGATGCAGCAGGCGCGCGCGTCGGCCGGCGAGGACAACCGCGCGGCCGGCGACGCCTATCGCGCCGCCAACCGCGATAAAGAAGGCGTATCGGAGACCCCCTCGGGGGTGCAGTACCGTGTCATCACCGCGGGGGAGGGCAAGCAACCGGCGGCCACCGACACCGTGGTGGTGCACTATGCCGGCACCCTGGTGAACGGCGAGGAGTTCGACAGCTCCTACGCCCGCGGCCAGCCGGCCACGTTTTCCCTGAACGGCATCATCCCCGGCTGGCAGGAGGTGCTGCAGCTGATGGCGGAGGGAGCCAAGTGGGAGGTGGTCATCCCGCCGCAGCTCGCCTACGGCGCCCAGGGCGCGGGCGATGCCATCGGCCCCAACGAGACGCTGGTGTTCGTCATCGAGCTGATCGAGGTGAAATAACCCATTCTCGCGCCGGCTGGGCCGCAGGGTTACGCTTGGCTGGCCAACACTGGGTGTGTCACAATCCAATCTGGAGATCTGCGCGGGTCACTCCGGGAAGAGATCGCAAATAAGGGCCCGCATTGCGCTGTAACCCGCTATCTGGAGGAGGAGAGCATGTCTCGGATTCTGTTCAGAACGGCTACAACCCTTGTCGTCGCGGCGCTGGCGTTCGCGTCGGGTTCTGCCACGGCCCGGGTCGAAGGCGACACCATCATCCTGGGCTCGGCGATTTCCTTCACCGGCAAGTACTCGACAAACGGCATCCATGCCTCCAACGGGTACGATCTCGCCGTGAAGATGATCAATGACGCAGGGGGCGTCAAGGTAGGCGGTAAGACCTACAAGATGAAAGTTGAGTACTACGACGACGAGTCGACGCCCGCGCGCACGGCACAGCTGCTCGAGCGCCTGATCAAGCAGGACGGCGTCAAGTACGTGCTCGGGCCCTACAGCTCGGCGACCACCAAGGCCGCGGCGCCGGTAACGGAGAAGTACAAGATACCGATGGTGGAAGCCGAGGGAGCTTCGCGTTCGTTGTTCACACAGGGGTACAGGTATCTCTTTGCGGTGCTGTCGACCTCAGAGCAGTACCTTGCGAGCTCAATCGCGCTCGCGGCGGAGCTCGCCGAGAAGGAGGGACGCAAGCCCCAGGACCTGAAGCTCGCGATGGTGTTCGAGAACGACCCGTTCTCGCTCGACGTGCGCGCGGGCGTGATGGATGACGCCAGCACGTACGGCATGACAATCGTTATCGACGACAAGATGCCGCGCGACTTGAACGACATCTCGGCGACCTTGACCAAGGTCAAGGCCCTGAAGCCGGATATACTCGTGATATCGGGACATTCCAAGGGTGCGGCAACGGCGGCGCGTCAGATCAAGGAGCTGCAGATCAACGTCCCGATTATCGCGCTGACGCACTGCGAGGCGGCGAAGATCGTCGACAATTTCGGCCCGGCTACCGAGGGATTGCTTTGCCCGACACAGTGGGCGGAGACACTGAGCTACGAGGACTCCCTGTTCGGCACGGCAGCCGAATACGACGCGCGCTTCAAGGCCGAATTCCCCGATTACAAGAACGTGCCGTACCAGTCGGCGCAGGCATCGGCCGCGGTCTTGGTGTGGAAGGACGCCTTCGAGCGCGCCCAGTCCTTCGACCCCGACAAGCTGCGCGATGCACTCGCCGAGACCGACATGGCGACCTTCTACGGTGGCATCAAGTTTGCGCCGGAGGGAAACAATATCGCCAAGCCGATGGTGCTGCGGCAGATTCAGGACGGGAAGTTCAACGTAGTAGCGCCGTCGAAGTGGGCTTCGCATCCGGTGCGATTCCCGCGAGAGGTGAGCTATTGATCCGGCGCTGAACCTTCTGGCTGGTTTGACCGCCCCGCTTGCCCAGCGGGGCGGTCGTCGCTCACACCTACCCGCTGGTTTTCGGACGGCCCATGTTTGACAACATCTCCATCCTCGTGCAGGCGCCGGTGCTGAACGTCCAGCTGCTGCTGGACGGGCTCTTCATCGGTGCCATCTTCGCCCTGGCCGCCTACGGGCTGGCTCTCGTCTGGGGCGTGATGAACGTCAAGAATCTCGCGCAGGGGGATTTCGTCATTATGGGCGGCTACGTCGCCTGGTTCATGTCCAAGCAGTGGGGGTTGCATCCCATTCTCGGTCTGCCGGTTGCGGCCGTGCTGATGTTCGGTTTCGGCTGGATCGTGTACCGGCTCATTATCAGCCGGGTCGTCCATCGCGACATGTTCACGTCGCTGCTCGCCACTTTCGGTCTCGCCATCGTGCTGCAGCAGCTGCTTAACTTGATGTTCGGGCCGGAAGTGCGTTCGGCGGAGTCGGGTTTCGCGACGCGCACACTCTTCGGCGGCATGGTGACCGTGGCGGAAATCAAGTTCGTGTCCTTTCTGCTCACGGCGCTGCTTGCGGGTCTGGTTGTCACCTTCATGAAGTACAGCCGCATGGGGCAGGCCATCCGCGCGACAGCACAGGACGCGCGCGCCGCCAAGGTCATGGGCGTCGATACGGAACGGGTGTACGCCTTCACCTACGCGCTCAACGCCGCGATCTGCGGCGCCGCCGGCGTGCTGATCTCGATGATCTGGGTCATCCAGCCCTTCTTCGGCTTGGCGCACTCGATACGCGCGTTCGTTGTCGTCACCGCGGCCGGTCTCGGCAACCTGCCCGGCGTGATCGCGGCAGGCCTGGGCCTCGGCGTCGCCGAGCAGTTCGGAGGCTTCACCCTTGGTGCGGAATTCCAGCAGGCGATCGTGGTCGGCATGCTGGTGCTCGTGCTGGTCATCCGCCAGATTCAACAGAGCCGTCGCCGGCAGCCGGTGATATGACGGCGCAGACCCGGCGCCTGCTGGGCTACGCCGCCCTCGTTGCGTTCGGCATCATCGCGCCGGCGCTCTTCCCCAACTACATGTTTCAGCTGGCGCTGCTGTGGGTCATGATCCTGTTCGCCCTCACCTGGGACATCATGGGCGGGCAGATGGGCTACAACTCGCTCGGCAACATCTTCTTCTTCGGCGCCGGCATGTACATCTCGGCCATCGTGCAGGTGGGATGGATCGTCAAGGACAAGGCCTACACCATCGGGGAGTACACGGCGCATTTCGGCGCCGCCAAGATCGATTTCACCCCCGACGTGTATTTCACGGGGCTGGCGCTCGGCATCGCCGCCGCGGCCGTCGGCTGCGTCATTTTCGCTGTTCTGCTCGGGCGTGTCGTGTTCGGCCTGCGCGGTCCGTACTTTGCCATCGGCACCCTGGGGATCGCGCTGGCCGCGGGCGAGCTGATCGGCACCTGGGACTGGGTCGGCGGCGGCGGCGGTATCTCGATTCCGGTCTACCCCGGGGGCCCCGAGGCGCGCTCGCGACTCTTCTACTACATCTGCTTCGCGCTGGCCGTCGCCACCTTCGTCTTTCTGAGGTGGCTCTACTCCACGCGGTTCGGGCTCGCCATCAACGCGATCCGCGACGACGAGGAGAAGGCCGAGGCCATGGGCATCCACACCGCGCGCTACAAGACCATCGCCTGGTCGGCCGCGGCGTTCTTTCTCGGTATGTCGGGCGCGGTCTTCGGCAACATGACGGGCTTCATCGAGCCGCTGGAGGTGGCTTTCCCGACGGTCACCTTCGGCATCTTCATGGTGGTGATGACCCTGCTCGGGGGAAAGGGCACGTTGTGGGGTCCGGTGATCGGTGCCACGGTGTTCCACATCATCAAGGAGGCGACCTGGACCTACATGCTGGGGTGGCAATGGGTAGCCTTGGGTGCGTTGATCATCGTCAACATCGTCTTCTTCCAGCAGGGAATTCTGGGCTGGGCACGGGATAAGTGGCCGGAGCGTTTCGGTATCGTCGTCGAAGAGGGCGATGCGGGCCGACGGCGGCACCCGGGTTGACCGCATGAGCGCAGCCGCGAACGGCATGATCGAGTGTCACGGCGTTTCCAAGGCGTTCGGCGGCGTGGTCGCCAACGACGAGATTTCGCTGAGCGTCTCTGAAGGCCGTATCACCGGTTTGATCGGCCCCAACGGCTCGGGCAAGACCACGTTGTTCAATTCCATCGTCGGATACCATCCCATCGACGCGGGTTCCATCGTATTCAAGGGCAGGGAGATATCGAAGCTGCTTGTGCCGCAGATCGCGCGGCTGGGATTGATGCGAACCTTTCAGCAGACCCGTATCTACAGCAACATCAATTGCGTCGACAACATGCTGATCTCGGTACCGCATCGTCACGAGAGCTTCGCCAGCATGTTGTCCGAGTATCCACCCGAGACGTACGAACGCGCCGAGGAGCTGCTCGAGTTCGTCGGTCTGTACCAGAAGCGCTACCTCATCTCCGGCGATCTGTCCTTCGGGCAGCAGAAACTGCTCGAGTTCGCCATGGCGCTCATGAGCGAGCCCGAGGCGCTGCTGCTCGACGAGCCCACCGCCGGCATCAACCCCACGCTCATCAACGGGCTCATCGATCGGCTGAAGCGGGCCAACGCCGAGATCGGCATCACGCTGTTCGTCATCGAGCACAACATGCGCGTGATCATGAACCTCGCCGAGCACATCTACTGCCTCGCCCACGGCAAGCTGCTGGCGCAGGGCTCGCCCGAGGAGGTGCAGCGCGACCCGCGGGTCATCGACGCTTACCTGGGCGGGCAAGGCTGAGGCAAGGACCGGCACATGAGCGAGAAACCCGGAACCGACGTTCCCAAGCGCGCGCGCGGCTACCACGCCGGCGATGTCGACACTGTCATCTCAGTCGACGATGTGGTGCGCGAGGCAAGCCGCATCGCCGATCGCGGGCCGAGCAAGGAGGAGGTGGCGCGCCTGTGCGGCGGCGAGCCCTACGTGGAGATCGAGGACCTGCGCGCCGGCTACGGCAAGATGGAGATCCTGCACGACTTCAACCTGCAGGTCGGCCGGGGCCAGTCGCTGTGCCTGATCGGGCCGAACGGCGCCGGCAAGTCCACCGTGCTGCACTCGATCTTCGGCTTCACCAACATCTTCGGCGGGCGGATTAATGTCGGTCTCGGCGCCGAGCGGCGCGACGTCACCCGGCTGGGTTCCAACCAGAAGCTCAGGGAAGCCGGCATTGCCTACATCCTGCAGGACAAGTCCATCTTTCCGCAGATGACCGTCGAGGAGAACCTGTGGATGGGCGGCTACCTCATGGAGAAGCCGGCGCAGGCGAAGGAGGCGGCGGAGAAGATCTTCGAGAAATACCCGCGCCTGGCCGAGCGCCGCGCGAGCCAGGCGCGCGTGCTCTCGGGCGGCGAGCGGCGGCTGCTCGAGATCTCGCGCGCGCTGGTGATGGAGCCCGAGGTGCTGCTGGTCGACGAGCCCTCCATCGGGCTCGAGCCGCGCTTCATCGACATGGTGTTCGAGATCCTCGACGACCTGCAGCACAACGAGGGCAAGACCATCATCATGGTGGAGCAGAACGCCAAGAAGGGGCTGGAGTTCGCCGACATCGGCTACGTGCTGGTGTCGGGCGAGATCGCCATCGCCGGCAGCGGCGACGAACTGCTCGAGAACCCGGAGGTGGGGCGGCTGTTCCTCGGCGGCTGAGCCGTCACCCCGCCGCGCGGGGCGCCCCCGCAACCCTTCAGGCCAGGTGCATCACCGCGACGGCGGCGGCGACGACGAGCGCGGAGAGCACCCGACGCCGACCGAAGCGTTCCTTGAGCAGCAGGGTGCCGATGAGCGCGGCCATGACGACGCTGGTCTCGCGCAGCGCCGACACGGCGCCCATGGCGCCCACGCTCATGGCGTAGATCACCACGCCGTAGGCGGTGATGGCGGCGACGCCGCCACCGACGCAGCGGCGCCACTCCCGACCCAGGTAGGTGACCAGGCGCCGCCGGCGCAGCACGACGGCGACGATGGCGATCGGCCAGCCGTCAAAGACGAACAACCAGGCGATGTAGCCGAGCGGGCTCTCCGACAGGCGCACGCCGAGGCCGTCGACGACGGTGTAGCCGGCGATCCACACACCGGTGCCGAGGGCGAACAGCACGGGCCTGGCGTCGTGCCGCCACGGCCGCCCGCGCTCGAAGGCGAGGCTGATGATGCCGGCGCAGGCCAGCAGCACGCCGGCGAGCGCCAGCGGTGGCAGGTGTTCGTCGGCGAAGATGGCGGCGCCGGCGACGACCATCAGCGGGGCGGCGCCGCGCGCCAGCGGGTAGACGTGGCTCAGGTCGCCGAAGCGGTACGCCTGCAGCAGAAAGTAGTAATAGCCGCTGTGCAGCACCGTGGAGAGGAAGATGTACAGCCAGCTGGCCGGCGCCGGCGCGGCGACGAACAGCGCCAGCAGCGCGCCGGCGAGCAGCCCCGTGAAGTTGACCGAGGCGAGCACCACCAGCGGGTCGCCGCCGCTCTTCACGAGCGCGTTCCAGACCGCGTGCAGCGCCGCCGCGAGCAGCACCAGCACGATGATCGCCGGACTCAGCTCCATCGCGGGACCGGGCCTCGATGCCGGACGTGAAGGCGCCTTGTGCCCGGGGTCGCCGTCAAACCGCGCGCGCGGCGGACAAGAACGCGTCGCTCGCGGCCGCGAGCAGCCGCGGCACGTGCGTGTACAGGTAGCGGACCCCCTTGTCCTGCAATGCGGCGACATTCTCGGCGACGGCCGGCATGCCCGGTGTGGCGCCGGCGGCGACGATCTTGGTGAGCGTCGCCTCGATGGCGTCGGCCACCGGCGCGGCCCCGGGGTCGCCGACGTGCCCCATGGACTGCGAGAGGTCGGAGGGGCCGATGAAGAAGACGTCGATGCCGGCGGCGGTGAGGATCTCGTCGGCGTTGTCGATGGCGGCCGCGTGCTCGAGCTGCACGCAGACGAGGGTCTCGCGATTGGCCGTCTCGCAGTACTGCGGCACGGAAAGTCCGAAGCCGTAGCCCGAGGAGCGCGTGCCGGCCGCCAGCCCGCGGCGGCCGAGCGGATGGTACTTGACGGCCTCGACGGCACGGCGCGCGTCCGCGGCGGTGTTCACGTGCGGCACCTGCACGCCCATGACGCCGCGGTCCAGGAGCTGGCCGATGAGCTCCGGCGAGTTGCGCGCCGGCCGCGCGATGGGCGTGATGCCGGCGGCATCCGCGGCGATGGCGAGCAGCTCCACGCTCTCGGGCGAGTGCGTGCCGTGCTCGCAGTCGATCAGCACCCAGTCGAAGCCGAGCCCGGCGAGCATCTCCACCAGCTGCGGCGAGGGGATCATCACCGAGACGCCGTAGGCCGGTTCGCCGGCGCGGAGCTTTTGCTTCATGCGATTGGGTTTCATTGCCGTTTCCGTCCTTCCTTGATCCTTAATATTGTCGCGACGCGGGTCGTCGCCCGCCCCCGCGCCGGGCGCCGCGGCGGCGCCTTAGTATAATCCCGGGTCGCGCCGTCCCGGCTTCGTTAAATTTGCCATCGCATGCCCGACATCGTCATCTCGGAGTTCATGGACGCGGCCGCCGTCGGCGAGCTCACCGCGCGCTTCGACGTCCACTACGACGCGACGCTGGTCGAGCGCCGTGACGAGCTCACGGGTCTGCTTGCCGAGGCCCGGGCGCTGATCGTGCGCAACCGTACCGCCGTGAGCGACGAGCTGCTGCGGGCGGGGCCGCGCCTCCTTGCCGTCGGCCGGCTCGGCGTCGGTCTCGACAACATCGACGTCGATGCCTGCCGGAGGCGCGGCATCGAGGTCCTCGTCCCCGCCGGCGCCAACGCCGTGTCGGTGGCGGAGTACGTGCTCACCGGCGCGCTCATGCTCGTGCGCGGGGCGTTTCGCTCGAGCGCCGCGGTGGCCGAAGGGGCGTGGCCGCGTGAGCGGCTGGTGGGCCGGGAGCTCGCGGGCAAGACCCTGGGCCTCGTCGGCTTCGGCGCCATCGCGCGCGAGGTGGCGCGCCGCGCCGCGTGCCTCGGCTTGAACGTGACCGCCTGCGACCCCAATGTCTCTAAAGACGATCCGGCGTGGCGGGAGTGCGGGGCGACCCGCGACGAGCTCGGCGCCGTGCTGGCGGGCGCCGACGTCGTCAGCGTGCATGTGCCGCTGACGCCGCAGACGGCGAACCTCCTCGACGACGCGGCCCTGGGGCGGATGCGGCCGACGGCGGTGCTGATCAACACGAGCCGCGGCGGGGTGGTGGACGAGCAGGCGCTCGCGCGCCGGCTGCGCGACGGCCGTCTCGGCGGCGCCATGCTCGACGTCTTCGCCAGCGAACCGCTGCTGGCGGGCTCGGCGCTGGCCGGCGTGCCCAACCTGGTGCTGACGCCGCACATCGCCGGTCTCACCGAGGAATCGAACGCCCGCGTCGGCGCGCTCACGGCGGCAAGCGTTGCCCGCGTGCTGGAGCGGGACGCAACTTAAGCCGCCGCGCCCGCGCGCCGAGCCACAGCAGACGAGCAAGGAGAGAAGCAGTGCCCAAGCGCTACAGAATTGCTGCTATACCCGGCGACGGCATCGGCAACGAGGTGGTGCCCGAGGGCATGCGCGTGCTCGAGGCCGCGGCTGGGCGTTTTGGTTTCGAGCTGGACTGGCAGAGCTTCGACTGGAGCTGCGAGCGTTACGCGAAGACTGGCGCCATGATGCCGGCCGACGGCATCGACACGCTCAAGGGCTTCGACGCCATCTTTCTCGGCGCCGTCGGCTTTCCCGGGGTGCCGGACCACGTCTCGCTGTGGGGTCTGCTCATTCCCATCCGCCGCGAGATGGACCAGTACGTCAACCTGCGTCCGATCCGACTGTTCGAAGGCATCACCTCGCCGCTCGCCGGGCGCGGGCGCGAGGACATCGACTTCCTCGTGGTGCGCGAGAACACCGAGGGCGAGTACTCCGAGATCGGCGGGCGCATGTACCCGGGCACCGATCACGAGTTCGTCGTGCAGGAGAGCGTGTTCACGCGCCGCGGCGTCGATCGCATCATGCGCTATGCCTTCGAGCTCGCCCGCGAGCGCGAGGCGCGGCACCTGACCTCCGCCACCAAGTCCAACGGCATCATCCACACCATGCCCTACTGGGACGAGCGGTTCGAGGCCGTGGCGGCGGAGTTCCCGGAGGTGCGCACGGACCAGTACCACATCGACATCCTCACCGCGCACTTCGTCCTGCACCCGGACTGGTTCGACGTGGTCGTCGGCAGCAACCTGTTCGGCGACATCCTCTCCGACCTGGGGCCGGCGGTGGCGGGCACCATCGGCATCGCGCCGTCGGCCAACATCAACCCGGAGCGGCGATTTCCCAGCATGTTCGAGCCGGTGCACGGCTCGGCGCCGGACATCGCCGGGCGCGGCATCGCCAACCCCATCGGCCAGATCTGGTCGGCGGCGATGATGCTCGAGCACCTCGGCGAGAAGGCGGCCGCGGCCGCCGTGGAAGCGGCCATCGAGACGGTGCTAGGCGAGCCCCGGCTGCGCACGCCGGACATGGGCGGCCGCGCGACGACGGCGGAGCTCGGCGCCGCGGTGGCCGAGGCCCTGTCGGCGTAGTGCGCAGCCGCATGCGTTTGCCTCTCGGCACGGCCACCGCCCCTCGCAGGCGGCAGCTTGGTCGCGGTGCTCGCGTGCCCGCGCATGGGACATTGCGAGGTAAACGATGAGCGGACGTGCCGCGTCGACTAGATTTCCGCGCCGCCTGGGCAAGGGCATGATCGTCGCCGCCTGGGTAGGCATCGCCGCGTTGCTCACAGTGCTGTTCGACGGTTACCTCGAGCGACAGAGCAATCCCAACGCTTCGCCGCAGACGCGTGTCGAAGCCGGGGCGCGCGAGGTCGTGCTCGAGCGTAACCGTCAGGGACACTACGTCGCCACCGGCCGCATCAACGGCACCCGTGCTCGTTTCCTGCTCGACACCGGCGCCACCGACGTCGCGGTGCCCGGCGCCCTCGCGCGCAAGCTCGACCTCGAGCGCGGTCGCGCGCTGCGGGCACGCACCGCCAACGGCGACGTTGTCGCCTACGCGACCCTCTTGCAGGAGGTGGCGCTCGGCGACATCGTGCTGCGGCAGGTGCGGGCCAGCATCATCCCGCAGATGCCGGGCGAGGAGGTGCTGCTCGGCATGGCTTTTCTCAAGCACCTCGAGCTGATCCAGCGCGGCTCCGAGCTGACCCTGCGGCAGTACCTGTAGCGCCCGGCCACGGTGGCGGCGTGCCGCCGATGTACCGGCGGCTCGAGTTCAGTGACCGTTCAGCGACGCCGCCTTAGCATCCCGACCGATCGCCGCCGCGCCTTGCCCGCCGTCGGGGAACGAACGGCGGTCAACACTGCCTCTGGCATAATGACGCTGATCCTCCAGCCGACCACTAGCGCACCCGCGTGAGCGCCGTGAAGACACGCCTGCCCCCGATCGCGGTCTGCCTGCTGCTGTGGGCGGCGGCGCCGAGCCTGGCGCTGCAGCCCGGGCCGGCGGCGGGCATTTACGGGCCGGGCGCTGGCCTGCACGGGCCCGCCGACCCGGTTCCCTGCCGTCTGAGCGAGCAGCGCAAGGCGGCGCTGCTGCGGGGCATCGAGCAGGGCCGCATTCTGGCGGCGCGGCCTTACGTGACCGAGCAGGGCGAGTGCCGGGTGCGCATCAAGGTGCTCACCGAAGACGGGCGCGTGCGCATCCGCACCCTCGGCCCGCGCCCGCCGCCGAGACCGAGATGAGCCCCGGCCGAGAACCGCCATGCGCGTGCTGATCGTCGAGGACGAGGCGGCGCTGCGCGAGCAGCTCGTCAAGCGGCTGCGCGCCGAGGGCTATGCCGTCGACGCCGCCGGCGACGGCGAGGAGGGGCTCTACTACGGCTGCGAGTACCCCGTCGACGTCGCGGTGGTGGATCTCGGCCTGCCGAAGCTCTCCGGCGTCGACGTCATTCGCACGCTGCGCGCGCGTGAGCATCGATACCCCGTGCTCATTCTCACCGCCCGCGGCCGCTGGCAGGACAAGGTCGAAGGCCTGGAGGCGGGCGCCGACGACTACCTCGTCAAGCCGTTCCACGTCGAGGAGCTGCTCGCGCGCCTGCGCGCGCTGCTGCGCCGCGCCGCGGGGTTCGCCGACGCGTCGCTGCGCTGCGGCCCGGTCACCCTGGAGCCGCACTCGCAACGGGTATGCGTGGGCGAGCGCACGCTCGAGCTCACCGCCTACGAGTACCGGCTGTTGCACTATCTCATGCTGAACCCCGGCAAGGTGGTGTCGAAGGCCGAGCTCACCGAGCACATCTACGACGAGGACGCCGACCGCGACAGCAACGTGATCGAGGTGTTCATCGGCCGCCTGCGGCGCAAGCTCGACCCCGACAACGTGCTGCGGCCCATCGAGACCCTGCGCGGGCGCGGCTACCGCTTCGAGATTCCCCCCTCGCAGTGACGTTGTCGCTGCAAAGCCGCCTGCTGCTCGCGGCCACGGCGGTGGTGGCGGCGTTTCTCGCGTTGACGGGCTTCGCCCTCGATCGCGCCTTTCGCCACAGCGCTGAGGTGGCGGTGCACGATCGCCTGCAGGGCCAGTTCTATGGCCTGCTGGCGGCGGCGGAGCTCGACGAGGCGGGGCTCTTGGTGTTGCCGCCTTCGCTGCCCGAGCCGCGCTTCGCGGCGCCGGGCTCGGGCCTCTACGGCGCGATCGCCGATGCGCAAGGCGGGATCGTCTGGCGCTCGACGTCGCTCTTGTCGCTCGAGTGGGCCGACAATGCGACGCTCGCGCCCGGCGTGTCGCGTTTCGAGCGCATCGAGGCTCGGGACGGCACGACACTCTACCGCCTGCGCTACGGCGTCGACTGGGAGGGGGAGGGCGGAGAGTCCCACCGCTTCACGATCGGCGTCGCGGAAGACCTGCAGCGCTTCCGGGCGCAGGTGGACGCCTTCCGGCGCAGCCTCGCCCTGTGGCTCGGCGGCGCCACGGCGATGCTG
>JABAHS010132771.1_pt1 | contig 37303 bp, 56 predicted proteins | sample 7062111 | NCBI WGS metagenome assembly JABAHS01 (sample SAMN14534600, study PRJNA622989) | marine sediment metagenome | biome: marine biome [ENVO:00000428]; feature: marine pelagic biome [ENVO:01000023]; material: deep marine sediment [ENVO:00002113]; isolation source: pool of 4 deep marine... | reverse complement strand
GCTTTTTAGATCGTCTTAAAAAAATAAGTAGTGCTTCTGTCGGGGGTGGAATAGCCGCAAGTGGTAAACAAATTCAAAAATCATTAGGGCAAAAAATAACAGACAGCATCATTGATGGATTTAAAAAGGGCGTTACGTTTTTTTCAAATCTAGGCGTTGGCGGATTGGCCACAGCCATTAAAGGCGGAAGAGGCGGAGCGCAAAAACTCGCATCCGGGGCTGTTGGGGCTGCATTTGGTCCACAAGCCGCCGCAGTATTTGATTTGTTCTCACAAAGTACGGAACAATTCAGACAATCTTTAAATGGTTTTATAGATTTCTTTGTTGAGCTACCCACGGTTTTGGCAGAAAATGTTGATTATTTTATTCAAAGACTTGTTGAAAAAGCACCTGAAATAACCACAGCACTTAGCGAAGCAATGCCGATTGTAGCTTCAAGACTTGCTGCGCTTTTATCGGATCCTAAGTTTTGGTTAAAGGTTGGTCAAGCATTTGCCGAGTCGGTTCTAATATACTTGTCAGCCGGAATCATTGACAGCTTCAAACCAATAACAGATGCTTTTAGCAGTGCGGTTAATATATTCGAAGACGTTATAAACGGATTAAAAAACGCTGTGGGCGGTGGTGTCGTAGGCGGCGCTGTGGGCGGTGGTGTCGGTAGTGTTATCGGTTCAATAGGTGGGGCATTAGGATTTGCCGAAGGCGGCGATGTTCCAAACTTATCTCAATTTCGAAATGACGGCCTTCCTGCAAAATTAAGTGCGGGAGAGTCGGTACTTACAAAATCAACAACAGATTTATTAAGAGATTTTTTAACTAACCAGGATAGTGCAAGTCAAAATGTCGTTGTTAATTTACAAGTTGGCGAGCAAGATTTGGCGAATGTAATGTTTGACCTTAACAGAAAGGGTTTTAGAACAGCATGAGTTATACTGATTTTAGAATATTTAATGTTAATTATATTGACGATGAAATACTGGCAGACTATGAGGCCTCGAGTGCTGACACTCAATTTCCACTTGCCAATATCTTCAATCAAAATAGACGTTCTAAGGTATGGCGCAGTGCCGGATATTGGAATATTACAATATCAAATAATAGACTTGTATTTAGAGAAACAACAGGGGTCGACCTTACGGCGGTGTTAAATACAGGATTATATACTTCTGATACTGAGTTCTTGGCAGAGATTGAAAGAGCTATGGAAGCTGTCGGAGGCAGTGATTACGATGTTGAAAGACAAAACTTGAAAATAAGGATTATTTCAGATCAAGCGGGCGGCGGCGGTATATTCGAACTTTATACTTCCGGCTCAACACTTGCCAACGAGATTGGCTTAACAGCAAATAAGACAGGCGACAATAATTATTACATGGATAACATCATGATTCATGGCACCAGTGGGGAGTATATCGAATGGGATATGGGCGTTCCAACAAATCCGGATGCTTTTATTGCAATTGATCAAAAAGACGCATCCTTAAAAATATCACCTTCAGCAACTATAAAGCTACAAGCAAACGAAACCGGCAACTGGTCAAGTCCTTCATATGAGCAATCATTAACATATGACGATGAAGTGCTTTCGCTGTTTGACGATTCGGGTCTTGCTGATCAGCCTTATAGATATTGGAGATTATATTTTTACGATGCAATAAATCCTAACGGATATATTCAACTTGGTGCAGTTTTTTTAGGAAACTACATGTCATGGGCAAGAGGTCGTGCAAATTTTCCCTTAAAGCAAGGATATATCGACCGCAGCGTGAACGTGTTTTCGGAAGGCGGACAATCTTTTGCAGACATTAAAAGTAAAACTCAAAAGTTTTCTGTCAGTATTAACGCTTTACAAAAAGCAGATATTGAAGAAATGGACGTATTTTTTAACGACTTCGGAACTGGAAAACCTTTTTTCGTCAGCATGGACACTGGCCAGGTTTTTAGTTCGAATGTTAATAGGCGAGTTATGCTTTGCAAGTTTGATAGGGCTCCTTCTTATGATTTTCTCAGTCCTGATTTTTTCATTGCAAACATAACTTTAAGAGAGGAGTTATAATATGGCCTGGTCTGTTTATGCCAATAGTTATGACACAGATGCTGATTTTGCAAACGCAACAAAAACAGTAAGATTTAAATTAAATCAAAACTCAATCATAAAATATATAAGGACTTGGATTGTTGTTTATAATGACGCTCCATTCACAAACATAACAGGAAAAATCTATTATGATGATTCATCAACAGAAACAAAGGGTGATTTGATTGAAGCAAGTTCGACAACTTTTACAAAGGCTCAAGTATTAAGTTTGGATAACGGTGTTAGGGAATTGTATTTTCAATTTAACGATCTTGCTCTTGATGGCGATAATTATTATCACTTCGCACTGTCGGGCACATCAAGCGGGTTTTCAGAGTCAACGCATATTGCATGGCGAACAAGTTATCCAGACCCTATTTATGCCGATGGTATATCCGTTGCTTTTGCCAACTTGCCTAAATTCCCTTACACTTTTTGTGTGATTGGAGACACGTTTTGACATACGCTAATAATGTGCAAGAAGAAGCAATAACCAACGAGTTTTTAATTGTAATAACTCCCGCCAGGAAAGTTACTTCTTGGACATCAGTTACTGGAAATATTTATTCCAATAACTTCACACTTGGTTATGTTTCCAGTGTTGAGATTGACGGCGTTGCACAAACTCTTGTAACAAGCTCGACTGTTGGCTCCGGCGAATATTATTGGGATAATACAAATCAATTACTTTATATCAATTCCGCTGCACCTTCGGGTGATTTCATAGTGGTTTTTTACGAGTTGTACTTTGGAACAAAGGGCGCTCATTTTCCAAGAATACCAACAAGCGCAAAGAGTACGACAAATGTGGATGTTTATTTTGACCCTGTTGTTATTAAATCACCGGCTTTCGATGCTACATTATCTGACAGTTTAGTGGGGTATTTGCCAAGCAAGACAAGCTCTTTAACCATTGGCAATCCGGACCATAATTTTGAGATACATTTATACGAATCGTCATTTAATCAGAAACAGATAAAAGTTTATCATTGGCTCGGAGACTTAGAAACTGCCAACATGAAAAAACTAATTGATGGCAAAATGGAAAATGTAAGCTACAAATCCGAAACTGTAAGTATAAAAATATTAGATAGGATTGATGTTTTCAATCAGGAATATAGAAACACGAATAATTCTTTTTATGCTATTGCTGATTTTGCCAGTGTGGACCCAGCCTTTGTTGGTCGGTCAATACGTTATGTATACGGTCGTGCTGATTCTTGCATATTAGTTAATCTTGATTATAATGTAGACGCTCCAACAACTTCTAATAATAGGATTTGGGCGGTTCGTGAAGGCGCAGTAAATACTTATACTGGAACAGTGCCGGCAAGCCCTGCGAGTACGACAACTAAAACCTATGTTGACGATGCAACAGGTCTTTCAATTGGCGACTTAGTTTGGATTGATAAGGCCTCAGACGAGTACGCTCTTATAACAAATGTTGACTATACTTCTAATTTTATAGAGCACGCAGCATTATCTGTTGCGGCGTCGGCGGCTGATACTGTGAAGCGTGGTACTCTTGGCAATCTTTATGTCAAGCAAGGCGATGTCAGGTACAAGCTTTTTTTCAATAGGGATTATACCGAGTCGGTTTCTAACAATGTTGTTACAATAACATTAAATGCCAGTGCTGAGTCAAATACCGGCTGTAGTACTTTGTCAGGTTTAGAAACACTTGATGGCCGTATTTATGGGGAGCAAAATGATGTTACAAAGGGCGGAAGTCCTTTCGGGTCAGATTCTACAAGTTACAATTCATTAACTAACCCTGCGGTTATTTTATTTGATCTTTTAAAACAAGCTGGGATAGCTGAAAGCGAGATTGACCTGGATAGCTTCGACACTCTCAGCACTCAAATATCAGGCGATGAAATTGGTTTTTCACTGCCTAAAACAATCAACGAAGATTTTCCAACATACAAGAATATTTTAACTGATATTTTTCAAAGTAACTTAGTTCAATTATTTATTAACAACGACGGCAAATGGGAGGTTGATTATTTAAAAGTTCTTCCGAGTGCTGATGTCACGATTGATAACACTGAAATTCTTAGCGCAAGCGTCAAATATGACATAAAATATAATGATTTGATAAGCGACATCGTAATTAATTACAATTATAGGGAAGTTTTTGACAACTACTTGACTTCAAAAGTCACAAGTAATAATGCGAAGTACCTTCATCAAATCAACAAACAAAAAACTTTTAATTCATTATTAATCGATTCAGCTTCTGCGGGGACGCTTGCGACAAGACTTGCAGATATTTATGGAGAGCGTCAAGGGTATATAAATTTTACTTGTAAGAATAGGTTTTTTAATAACTACATTTCAGATATAATAGACGTTAGTTTGGAAAAGCATGTTGGTTTTTCATACACTGAGGGGACAGAAAACACTCGTAGCTATGAGATTTTAGACATTAGTAAATCGTCTAATACTATTAAAATCAAAGCTACGGATAATAAAGGGATTGAAAATAACGCAGGAGATTTTTAAAAATGACTTTAAGACAATATGACTTTTTAACAGGTCCGGAAACTGATACCTTACCAAACACCGGCACAGTTGCAAGCTCGCTTGTAAGTACCAAGTCTGACAGTTATACTGTTACTAACACAGATAGCATTGGAACTATAATTCAAACCGGAACTGACAAGACAATAACTTTGCCAAAGGCGGATGACAACACCGACAGGAAGCTTGTTATAATCAATAATGGCTCCGGTTACGTTGATGTTGATGCCGAAGGTTCCGAAGAAATAAACGGATCTTCGAGTGCTTTTAGGTTATCAAATCAATATGATGAGTTACAAATACAGTGTGATGGAACCGGCTGGTATATTATAAACAATTATGCTCCTACAAATTCGGTTCAAGACAAAACTAGTAATTACACTTTAACATCAGGAGATGTTAACGGCAAAACAGTTTTTACAAATAAGGGCGCAACAGGTATGGTTGATTTTGAATTGCCAACCGCCGTTGCGGGTTATCAGGTGACTTTTATAAGAGCCGCTGCATATCCATTAAGAATTAGTGCATCGAGCGGCGATGAATTAAACAGCTCTGAATTTTCAGGTATTTCAGAAGCTGAAACCGAAAGCACAAACGCTGTTGCTACATTAAGATGTATTGACGCAACCGATTGGTATATAGACAGTAATGGCACATGGTACGATGCGGCCTCAAGAGGTTTATTTGGTGGTGGTTCCACTGGTTCGACTGTTAATACGATTGATTACATTCAACTCGGCACATTGGGCAACGCCGCAGATTTCGGGGATCTTTCAACTGTTAGATTTAGGCATGGTGCTTGTTCGAGTATAACAAGAGGCGTTTTTGCTGGGGGAAATGATGGTTCAACTACAAACTCAATCGATTTTGTAACATTTAGTTCCTTGGGGAACGGTGCTGATTTCGGGGACTTGACCTCTTCGCGTTATGGTTGTTCTGGTTTATCAAGTACTACTAGAGGTTGTTTTAATGGTGGTTTTGTTGCTTCTGCTGTTAACACGATCGATTATATAACAATTGCTTCTGAATCGAACGCCTCTGATTTCGGGGATTTGACACTTTCAAGATATAGAACAGGCTCTTGCTCAAGTTCTACAAGGGGTGTTACTGGAGGTGGTTATGATGGCAGTAATGATAGAAATGTAATCGATTATATTACGATCGCAAGTACAGGCAATAGCACTGATTTCGGGGATCTCACTGTTGCGAGGGATGAACTTGCGGCATGTTCAAGCTCTACTAGAGGAGTTTTTGGTGGCGGGAACTTGTCTGGTGCTTTAAAAAACGAACTCGATTACATAACAATTGCGTCCACCGGTAGCGCTCTCGATTTCGGGGATTTAAGCGCAACAAAAGATGGCGTTGCTTCTTGTTCAAGCTCTACTAGAGGAGTTTGGGGAGGAGGTTCCACAGGTAGTAGAATAAACGTGATCGACTATATAACAATTGCTTCCCCTTCTTCGGCTTCCGATTTCGGAGATCTAACCGCAGCAAGAGACGAATTTGCGGCATGTTCAAATGATCATGGAGGTTTACAATAATGAACTTAATCGAACAAAGCAAAGACCTAATGAGCTATGCGCCCGAACACAAAGGGATGATAGCGCAAATAAAGGAAAAACTACCAGAAATTAAAAGAGCTACTTCTTTTTTTGGGAAAAAACAATCTCAGTTTATGGACAACTTACTTACTGTAAGTCATAACACACCACTTAGAAACATGCGTCAGATAATGAGTGAGATAACAAGAGCTAGAGAAGCTTTGCAAGAAGCTTATTATAAACAAAAAAAAGAAGAGATTGAAGTTAAAAAACTAGTTAGATCACTTGAAAAAGAAAACGATCCTTTAGAGCGTGAACTAATTGAGTTAAAGATTGAAGAGATTCAAGCCAAGCAAGAATCAAGCAAGTATTATATTTCTGGGGCGATAAGGAAAATATCAGCACTTTTAAATCAATATGACGCTATTTCTGAAAAACATGGTTGTAAGGACTTTAACGAGTTTGACTTTGAAAAAGAAGAAGAACGTTATCACATTACAAAAGCTTTCAGTCAGGCTTTGACCGCTGCAAGGTCAAAGGGTGGTATTGTTGACGAGGGTAATCATATTTATTTTTATCAGATTGGAATTAACGGCGCAGCGGCTCAACTTGATATTATAAAATATTTGAAGACCGAAACTGCTATGCTCGAACAAAAACAACAACCAACATATAAGATGCTTGATGATTTTTTAAATCGTATGGCCGACAAATATATTGGGTGTGCTGAAAAGGCTTTATCAAGTAAGGGTATGCTGTCAGAAATAAACAAAAGAACTTTGTTATTAACAGGAGATAAATAACAAATGCACGAATGCCAACAAAAAGATTTACTCAACGAAATGCGAAAAGACATCAAAACGTTGTTGGAACGTACTGCGATGAATAGTGTTAAAGTTACTTTAATGGGTGGTATAAGCGGCGGCGTTGTTGCTGTTGCTATAACAATTTTAAAAATTATAGGAGGTCAATAATGGACTTTAAAAAACTAGTAGACAAATTAAAAGAAGAAGGTCTTGATGTTGCCGAAGACGTGGCTGTAAAGCTCGTCAAATCAGTTCTTGGTTGGGTTGAAGAAGAAGTTGTCGCTTCTGAAAACAAATATGACGACATGGTTTTGGCTGTTCTTCCAGCACTGAAAAAAGAACTTTTCAAAGCTATTGACAAGATTGATGGCGAAGACGACCTTCCCGAAGCGGTTCAATAATGTGGAAAAAAATCATTCCGCCAATCGTTGTTGCATTGGCGGAGTGGGCTTTAAAAAAGTTAAAAGCTTGGTTAAAAGAGCGTTCAAGACAAGAGCGCATTAGAAGAGGAGCTAAGAAGAAAATTGAAGAAGCTAAAAATATTCGTGACCGCAAGGAACGTGCTAAGCGTATTAACGATATTATTAATAATTAGTTGCTCAACAGTTCCCAAATGGAATTGGAAAGCCAATTTTTGGGTAGCGGACCATACAACGCAAGATATTATGAATCAAGAGGGGGAAGTAATATCTTGCGCCGACCCTGAATTTTCAAATGGTGCCTGGCTTTCGTATAATGATATAGCTCTCCTGGAAGCTGAGATTGAAAAATTCAGAGACAAGTACGATGGATTAATTGGATTTGTTAAGGGCGCTGTTAGGTCTTCTATTGATAAACGAAAAGGAAAAGATGTTGATGATTTGAAATTGATTTTACAAGTTCTTGACTAATTCGTAATATTTTTTATAGCGTACTCTTTTTGCAGCTTCGGCGGCTTTTTCTAAACAATCATGCAATCCATTTTTTCTACTATGACTGAATGAACATATTTTTTCGTCGTCAACATACAATACATATATAGACACATTTTTTATTTTTTTTATTTGAATTATTTTAATCATTGCTTTCTATTTACTTTCATACTGGGTTCCCAGACCTAGACCTAGACCTAGACCCAGACCCAGACCAAGACCAAGACCAAGACCAAGACCAAGACCAAGACCAAGACCCAGACCAAGACCAAGACCTAGACCCAGACCTAGACCCAGACCAAGACCTAGACCTAGACCAAGACTTGTATAATCTGTATTGCTTTTTACTTATTTTCATACTCACCAAAAGACTCTATTGCCGACCTCATAACATGATGCTCCTTGACACATAGGCTCTGCTTGTTTTGAAAATTTGAGTCTGACCATTTCCCAGTCTCATAAACAATATGAGGGTCTTCAATCGTAACAGCTTCCTCTCCTACTGCAACAAGCTTCCCATAGTAAAAATAGCTCATACACATTAAAAGCACTTCCTTACCAAGATAAGCTTCCAAACCTACATCTTTTACTTTTTCCATTGTTAATTCCTTTCTGTGCTATCAGCACAAGTTAAATTGAAGTTCTCCAACTCCTGTTTATAAAAAAATGGAAAGTCTTCCTTAAGCCCTTCCATAGCCTCTTTAGTGACGTAACAATAAATATGCTTCGGCATCAAATCAGCGCACAACATCGTTTTAAAATAATGGTTTTCCGCATAGTAATACCTTGCATAATCTATAATGCCAGCCTCGTAAAGACTATCGTACTTCTCGAAAGTAGCCTCCGCTTGCTGCACATCTTCATAACTGCACATTGCAAACAATAAAAATAGTGTTTTCATCCCTCACGCTCCTTTATTTTTTCAACTTCTGTTTTCTAAAATCTTTAACCCATTTTTTATTATTTTATAGTATGTTTGATCGCGCGCAGCATCAGCATCAGCATAAGCAGCAGCGGCAGCATCAGCACGAGCAGCATCAGCATAAGCAGCAGCGGCAGCATCAGCAGCAGCAGTAGCATAAGCATAAGTAGCAGCAGCAGCAACAGCATCAGCAGCACCAGCAGCAGCAGCAACAGCATCAGCAGCACGAGCAGCAGCAGCAGCATCAGCATCAGCAACAGCAGCAGCAGCAGTAGCATAAGCATAAGTAGCAGCAGCAGCGGCTTTTTTATTTTCTTCACTTGGATTTTCAATGCATTTTTCAGCGGCTTCTATTGCTTTTTTTGGCCTTTTATCGGTAAGGAATTCTTTTTCAAAAAAAGGTAAGGCTTCTTTAGCAGCATAACAAGCATAAGAAACATAACCCCTGTAATTCATTAATCTAGGCATTAACCAATTCAAATATCGGAGATATTCTACATTGTCTTTGCTTAACTCAATAAGTTTACTGAGGTCTGACTCGCCCAGTTTTTCAAAAGCTTCTATACCTTCCTGACAAGCTTCTAACTCAACAAGTTTTTCTTTAGTTATTTTCATAACCCCTCCAACTCCTTCCGCACATTAAACACAAATTATCTTCCGACTTTACATGCTCCCAGGGCTCATAAATATGTTTACAACATTTAGTCTTTCGCCTTGCAAGCTCTCTGTCTATTTTTTCTTGTATGCTTGGCTCGTTACGGTTTTTAAAGTATTTAATTATTTTTGTGAAAGGGATTATAACTTTCCAATCTTTTTTGTTTCTCTTCATATTAAATCCATATCCTTAAAATCGCTAAAACAAACAAGGCTATAAAACTGGCTATTATAGCCCAAAAACTAAAATCAGCAATTTTATTTTGAACTCTTCCGCCATCTGTGTGAGTAAATTTAAACGTAAACATGTTGAACACTAGGATTAACACAAATGTCATAATAAATTTATCGATTAAAGTCATTTTTTCTCCTCCACAGTCAACTGCTTACTCATCACTCACCTTATTGTTCACTTTAAAAAATCTATTGTCTACTTGAATCAAACGATCTTCTTGGGCCTTGTTCATCATTTCATAATAGCCGTACTTCATAAATTGCCAAGCTGCACTCTTAGCAGCACTTACCTGCGCACCTGAAAAGCCAAGTCCTTTTAATTTGTGTACAATTTCATCAACATGCTTATTGTACTCTTCGGGGTACTTATCGTCTTTAGGTTCAGGAAGCTCCTTATCTCCCCAAGAGGATATTATTCCAAATAGTAGTTCTTGTATTGCTTGTTCATATGATGGCCCTATCCCGCCGAGGGAAACAGACCAAACAATCTCTCCTTTATTCCATTTTTCAACTATTTCATTTATGTTTTCATTAAACTTCATTTCTCAAGCTCCTTTAACTTTTAACTTTGTCACTTCATTATATCTGTGAAAATTTTTCTCGATGTATTCTTTTATTTCTGGCGTTAATAATGTTTTATCATTGCAAACAATAAACGCATGATAAAGTAGTTGGCTTGATAATTTATCACAAATTTTTACATTAGTAGTTTTACAGCCTAAAAACCAAGCCGAATAATCAAGGTCAGCATTACGAAGGTCAGCTCTACTAAAGTCAGCTCCAAAAAGGTTAGCATTACGAAGGTCAGCATTACGAAGTTCAGCCCCACGAAGGTCAGCTCCAATAAGTTCAGCTTTACCAAGGTTAGCGTCACGAAGGTTAGCTTTACCAAGGTTAGCGAAACTAAGGTCAGCCCCACCAAGGTCAGCATTACGAAGGTCAGCTCTACTAAAGTCAGCCCCAAAAAGGTTAGCGTCACGAAGGTTAGCATTACGAAGATCAGCTTTACAAAGGTCAGCGAAACTAAAATCAGCATTACTAAGGTTAGCTGCATAAAGGTCAGCTTTTTCACCTTCAGTATCATTGTCTAAATATTTTTTATGCTTTTCAAGTATTTCTTTTAATTTTTCTTTTGTCATTCCTTGCGCTCCTGTATTCCGTATTTTTCTTCCAAAGCATCTTTGATTCGATGATATTGAAAATCATATACGATTGACTCTATATAGCCCAGCATTTCATCCAGCACCTTCTTGCGCTCTTGCTCTCTGCCATGCTTTTCTGCTACGTTCCAAATATCGTATTCTCTACCATAAATTGCGTCGTCTTTCATGAACTCTGTAAACTCGATGCCTCTAGTCTCTTTATACCACTCTTCAAACGTCACTTATCACGCTCCTTTAGTTTTCGTTCAACAAACCCATGTTGATATATATAGCAATCTGGAATTAAAACCCATCTGCCTTTATATGGAGGAACTGTATCCCTGTGTTGTTTCCTCCCTGGACACAATTTAGCATTTTTAAAAGACCAACACTTTTTAGCCCCACCAAGTCCGTAATGATAGTCTTCATTATAACAACCAAAACAATGTTTTTTATTCATTCGTAAAATATTCAATAAACTTAAACACTAAAAAACCAACTGTACCTAAAAATCCAAAGGCAGTAATAACACAGCAAACGATAAACAACACAGATAATAAACTCATGAATCCCTCCGTTTTTCGTAACAATGCCAACAAAGGCGTTGAGTACAATCCAAATCATCGGTATACGGATATAACTTTGAAAAAGCTCCACAAACTTCACAATGTCCCATTATTTAAACCTCCTTTTAAAAATCTTATTATAACCCTTTTCTTTTCCAACCCAAATTTGCAAAGGCTGAACAAAAGTTTTTTTCAGACGTTCTAAACTTACATGAAAAACAAATTCGGAACAAACCAACCTTTCAAAGCCAACACACTTGTTGTAATAATCAATGCGAGGCCAATATTTTCCTGACCTGGACTTATAAAGATAAATTTCTGTGCGGTGCACGCTGTATGCTGTAAGCTTCCTTTCAGCGCTGATTTCTAAGTTTTTCAAATAGTCTCGAGCTTGAACCATTCCACAGTCGCAACGCTCTCCGTAAGGCTTCATTTTTTGACAGTACCCACACATAGTCATAAAAACCTGACCACACTTGCAAACTGTTTTCGTGCTGGGGGAAAACTCTAAACAATGTGTGCACATTTTAATATTGATTCTTTTGCGCTTGTTGTGCTCAGGCTTTATGTCATAGGGATGGCCGAGGTTTTCAACAATGTTGCCATAATCCAAAATCAAAGCATCTTTCTTGCCCTCGCATTTTCTTGTTGCCCTACCAACAATTTGCACAAATAAAATTCTTGATCGTGTTGGTCTACAAATTGCGATTGCGTCAAGCTTTGGAAAATCCCAGCCAGTTGTCAAGATAGCTACACTTACAATAAATTTCTTGTCCCCATTTATAAACTCATGCCGAGCTTTTTGTTGAGTGGTTTTATTTTGTTTTGAATGTAAGCAAACGGAAATGTGATTGCCTAATAAAGACTGGACAATCTCGGCATGAGCTATTGAAACGCACATAATAGCAACTTTGTTCCGGTTTTTCGTGCGTTCAATGATATCTTTGACCTGTAATTTAATCTTGTCTTCGTTGTTTAATATAACTCTTTCTAGATCCAATAATACAAAATCGTCTTTGGTTTTTTTAACCTTACGAGTATCAATAGTAGTTTCCTTGCCTTGCCCTGCTAAGATTATCGGCGCAAGATAACCAGCAAGTGTTAAATCCTTAATTGTTTTTTGAAAGCATGGTGCCCTTGTAAAAAACTCTTCACTTCCCCACAAAGGCACCCCATTTGCATAAAACGGCGTAGCAGTAACGCCTAATATTTTTATAGGCTTTAATTTTTGGTACAAGACCGCTCCAATCCCAGAATCAAGCTTGGTTGTGTGACATTCGTCAATTACGCAAAAATCGAAATTCAAGTCTTTTTTCCAGTTAACTAAACTTTGAATCGAAGCAATTGTAATATTTTTGTTCAAATCTTTAGACCCCAACCCAGCACAAAAAACCCCAGCATCTTCAAAATAATTGTCAGTTTGATTTATCAAAATGTTTCTATTAACTAAAATCAATATTCTCAAATGTGGTTTTTTTGCAAGCGCAATGTTAATTAATTCAGAGAAAAGGACTGTTTTTCCTGCCCCTGTAGCAAGCACAACAAGAGCCTTGTCATGGTGTTTAAGCTCTTTAAATATGGCCCTTATTGCAGCCGATTGGTATTGTCTTAGTTTCATTGACGCACCGTTTAAAAGGGAAGGTCAGCCTCAGTAGCATCAACAACGCCTTTTGGAGCTTCTACAGGTTCATAACCTTTAACAACATTCTTTTTTCCGTAATCATCCTCTTTGATACTTAATTTTATAAAAACTTCCTTTTGATCTATTAGTTCCAGCACTTGATGCTTTTCAACATTTGCAAGTTTGTCTTTATCGTGTCCTAAAGCAGTAATGAGCTTTACAAAATCCTTTAAAGCAATTTGAACAGCAACATCGTTTTTATTAATGAGATTCATCATGTGCCATACAAGCCGGCCCTCGTATTCGGTATCTAAAATTTTAAAAGTTATTTTTAAATACTCTCCTGTGCCGCTTTTTGTTTCGCACCATTCAGCATTGTCTACAAAAGCCTTATACATACCCGCTGGCAGTGGGCTAAAATCATCGGGGTTTACATTTGTGAAGTTAAACATTTTTTTTCCTTTCGTTTTATTATTATTTCAAATAGCACATAAATTTAATAAGTTTTGATCTTGAACAATTATTTACTTTAAATGGTATTAAATATCCATTAGGAGTTGATGATAATACTATTTCAGCATTTTCATTTATTTCATCAATTCTAATTCTTTTATCTTTCGTAATACTTTTGACTTCAATTAAAAAATAATCACCATTTTTTATTGCAACAATATCTATTGAACTATCAAAATCTGATTTTTGGTTACAAACAAATCCTTGTTTGGTTAAAAATTTTCTTATTTCATTTTCTAAAGTGTCAGATTCGTTATTATTTAGCACTGGACTTAAAGCCATAATTTTCTTCTTTCCTCAAACTGTTTTTTAGTTGGGTTTTCCTTGAGCATTGTTAGAAGTGCAATTCTTAGCAGAGTTGACTGTGTTGTTTCGTACTTGCTCATTGCTTTTTGAACTTTCTTGAAGTCCTTTTCTGTCAGTGCTGACATGATTCTCTTTGGTTTTTGTGGCCTCATTTTTTTGTCCTCCTATTTTGTTTAATATTAATGACAAGTCTGGTTTTTCAAACTTGCCTAAATTTCCCGACCGGTCTTTGCAAACATAACCGCTATCCGAAAAAGTTTGTAACACTCTGATTTCTTCTTCGCCCTTTTGAAACGACTTCATAACAAAGACTAGATCAAAGAATGCTGGCGCTTTGTCTGACATCTTTCCTGAAATATCAGGTGCATAAAATCGTTTCCCAACTTCGTCTTTGTCTATTTTTAGTAAGGTGACTAAAAAAGTATTTTTTGGAATATCCCTTATATATCGAATCATCTTTTTCATCGTCGCAGTATATAGTCCCCATCTTTGAAAAGCATTTTTTTCTTCTGGAAATTGTTTTTCGCAATGTGCAAGGACAAGATCCGATACCTCAGTTAATGAGTCTATAAAGATATTGTCATAATCTGACTTTGCAGCAAAGCTCAAAGCTTTTACGAAGTGTTGCCACTTTGCAACATCGTCTTTGCCTTCAATTTCTATGAAGTCGATCGGGTGGTTTTGAAGCGGCAACAACCCCGCTTCCGATGATAAAATGAGTGTTTTCCCTTTCAAAGTTTTTGCAAGACTTGTTTTCCCAATACCGCTATTTCCCGCTATTAGAGCGCATATTGAAGGTTTTACATCTTTTGTATTTTTTATTTGCATAGATACTCCAATCAAGTTTGCTTCATTATATTTAATTTTTATTTTTTGTATACTTTTTTTTTATTTTGTATAAGATATATCAAATTATAAAATGGAGGGATTTATGATTTTTAAAGACCATGCATCAAATTATTACAATTACGGCATCGGCGTTATTCCAATGAAAATAAAATCAAAAGGAAGCTTTGTTGGTTATAGATATTTTAACGATTCAAATTCAATACCAACCGAAGAAAATTATGCGGCATGGGAAAAAAATTTCCCCCATGCAAATATATCGATCCTGTGTGGGATTAGATCCGGCATAACGCTACTTGATATTGATACAAATGACAAGGATATTCTAAAGTGGTGCCCAAAATCACCACTTGTAAAAAAAGGCAGCAAGGGCGAGACTAGAGTTTTCAAATCAAATAATGAGCCAACTTTACATTTTAAAAACCCTGATATTGATATTTTGGGAAATAAAAGTATAACCTTTGCACCGCCATCGATTCATTATAAGACTGGTAAACCTTATATATGGAGCCGTAAGGATTTATGGTTTGATAACCTTGATGATTTTCCAACATTATCAAAAGAATTTTTGCAAGAGCTTGCTTACAGGGCGGGTCGTTCAATACAACAAGGCGTGTCGGAATTAACGCCCTCCGATGGTTCAAGATGTAATCATGGCTCACATATGAAAATCAATAGCATGATAAACGCAGCTTTGCACGACGGTGATTCTTTTCAAGATATTTTAAATAGCATTTTAGAGTTTGATGAAAAAAACAATCCTACTGTTTCATATTTTCTGTGTCCTTCCAGGCCTGAGTTTAATTCCAAAAATAGAGCTATAAATGCAATGCAGTGTATAACAAGCGTAGCAAAAGGATTACATAACAAAGGCGAAATAAAAGAAGTCAACACAGCACATGAACCGATTATCAATATAGTTGAAAAAACAGAAGACGACAATTACAAGAAAAAATCACTGCCTCACCTGAGAGGTTTTGGGGACTTAATTTTTAAAGATATTTATAAAAACTCATATGTGCCGAGGTCGAGATTCGCCGCTGCGGCAACGCTTTCAATTATTTCTGTTGTTCTTGGAAACAGGTGTCACCTGGGCGGCACGTTACCAAACATTTATAATATGATTGTGGCACCTTCTGGGTATGGAAAAGACTTCCCGCTGGGGTATGTGACAAGGCTTTTTTCAAAGGCTGGGATGGCAAATGTTTTAAATTCAGAGCCATCAAGCGACTCGGCTCTTATAAGCTTATTCCCAAAAAATAGGGTCCAAATATTTACAATCAAAGAAGCCGCATCAATGTTCAGATCCATGACAAAACAAGTGAGCTCTCACACGTTAAAATTAGGTGATACTTTAGCAAATATTTTTACTTCTTCGGGAAAAGACTTTGACGGAAAATTAAGGCAAAAAGATATTGACGACGGAAAGGGTAAGGCACTTGGAAGATGCTTTTCGCCATACTGTGTTGTTAACGCTTCAATGACTTTGTCATCATTTCAAGATTGCATGACACTTGATTTATTAAATGCTGGGGTCGGCGGCAGGATTTTTTACTTTGTTGACACAGAGTTTAAAGATTTTGTTATTCCTTTAAATAAAGGGTTAATAAAAATAAATCCAACAGTTTTAAAAATAATAAAAAAATATAAGTTTGAAAATATTGCTGTTTCTCCCGAATCAGAGTTTGAAATTCCCGCCCTGGACGTTAGCACCGAAGCCGAAGAAACAATTATGGAAATTCAAAAAGAATTTATCCAAGACAGACGCACAGCATTATTAGAACACTCGGCGGTCGCTAATAGAAAATATGAGTTGTTTTTAAAGCTTGTTCAAATTGATACTGCTTGCGTTAATATGCCGAATCCCATTGATACTTGGGTTGTGTCTAAAGATTCTGCGCAGTGGGCTTATTCATTTTATAAAGCCCAGTATGAAGACGTTAAAAAACTTATTACTGAGAATGTTCATAGCAATGACGAAAGTCGTTGTTTACAAGAGTTTGAAGATATTATAAAGAGCGCCGGATCCAGCGGAATAAAAAGAACAGATTTATTTTTAAAAACCAGAAAAACGCACTTGATTTCTAAGGGTCGTGACTATATAATCAAAATACTCTTGGAAGAAAACACAATCTTTCAACAGAAAATGAAAGATTCAAATAGTAAAGGTGGCCCCAAGCCAATAACCTACTTCCACAAAAAATTCATCAAAAAAAGTTAACTACAAGTTAGCTACAAGTTAGCTACAAATGTTATGTTATTTTTGTAGCTAACTATGTTTTTTGGTAGTTAGCTACTTGTAGTTGTGTAGCTAACTTGTAGCAATCATCTTTATGAAATTATTAAGTAATATATAGTTAACTACAAATATAATATAATATATATATATATATAAATAATAAGAGATTTCCCCTTTTATAGCCTTATAGTGTTTTTTTCTTTTTACACTCCGTGTAATACCGTACACACACCTATATTATAGATAAAAAAATCTTTACTTATTTTTTAGGCATGATATAAAAAAACAGTATTTCTATTTACACATTTTCTTAAGTCAGGCGGTCGAAAGACCGCCATCCTTGATTGGAGGTTTTATGGGTTGCTACCACTGTCTTGATACAGAATACAATCTTAAATGCACTGAAGATTGCAAAGTTAAAAAAACACTTTCTTATCAATGTGCAAAATTAGCGGATGCAATCCATAACCTTGTGATTGAGATTAAATCTACTATCTTTGCAAAAGGATGCTGAAATGAATACCCAAACATGGGCTATGTATAACGCATTGTGCGTGGGGGATTTATGAAAGAATCAGTAATCGAAAACGCAATATTACAATATCTCAATTGTGCTGGCCACTTCGCAGTAAAACTACCAGACCAAAGAGCTTATCGTGACGGCTCGTATCAAAAACACCCCTATATGCCAAAAGGACTCCCAGACATAATGTGCCAATTTAAAAATAAAATTATCTTCTTTGAAGTCAAAAACGAAACTGGAAAAATTTCTAAGCATCAAGTCCAAGTGCATCAAAGGTTAAACAGCTGCTACGTGGTACGCTCTCTGCAACAAGTGAAAGCAATCCTTCAAATTCTCGAATATGTTCACGCAGTATAATATTAGTGCTGCAGCAATCGCAATTATACCACACACCAACCTCATTTATCCCAATACAATTTTTAATTATATCATGTGCTGAAAACTCAACACCACAACCGCATTTTTTAATTTTATATTTCTTCATTTACAAATTCTACCCATTCGTCTAACTCGTTGTAACCCAAAGCAATTTCCTTTTCAATACCTCCTTTTTCAATTAAAAATGTTAAGCCACCTTCTTTAACGTCTGAGTGCATATATATGTCAATCACTTTAAAACCTAACATATGATGTTTTAATTTTTTAATTGTCTCACTCTCAACATATACTGTCATTTTTCACCACCTTTCCTTCTATATCCTTAATATAATATAATTGACACATAATGTAAAGTAGAAAGTACTTGACAATTATTGTCACTCAGGTGACAATTTTTGTATTGTGATTGGCACTACTATCGAAGAAATATCAAAAGCTATAGAAACTTTTGATTACCTCATTAAGCACTCAAGTTGCAAATCACAAATTAAATTGTACAAAGCTCAAAAGGAAAAATTATGCCAGCAAAAAGACTCTATTCTAAAGACATCGAATTCGATACCGACCTCTTTAAACTCGAAGAAGTAGACATGATTAAAAATGCCTCCTGGGACGATAAAAAACCCATAAAAGTCCCAATGAAGCATGCGCATTTTTATCACACTTACGACTCAAACGGAAGGAAAATGACTAAGTCTGCCTCCGTTGGAGGACACTGGCACGAAATGTCGGTATTTGTTGACAAAGACGGACTTTTAAAAGCCAAATGCTCACAGGCTATCAATACGAAGTTCGGCGATAAGCATACTCATAAAACTGTTTATTTAAGATCAGACCGACTTAAAAAAAGAAAACTGAACGAAGCCGCACAAGAGTACATTGCAAACTTTAACAAACCAGTAGCCGAAAATGGACGTTAAAAAAACCATAATTCAAGAGTTTGATAAGTTCGTTAAAGATACTTTTAAAAAAGATGAAATAAAATCTTTTCTCTTAAATCACGAACGTAAACACATTCTAATCGACAACCTTACTAAACAAATAAACGACTCGGCTCACGTTATATTGTCAAACAGTAGACCAACGCAGGAAAATCGTGCTACACTTAAAAATATCATTAAAGATTTTGCACACAACTTTTGTAAAACAGCACTGGACGTTAAAACAGCAGAGTTGGAAAAATCAAATCTAACGATTGGGGGAGCACATGAAAAAAGAAAAAAAGAAGAAGATGGGGAGACCGACGAAATTTACACCTGAGAAAATAAAGCTGTTAAAAAACCTTTGTAGGATGAAACCAACACTTGCAGACTGCGCTGCAATACTTGAAATGGATACAACTACTATTGAAAAGTTTATTAATAGAGAATATAATACAACTTTTTCGGAATTCCGCTCGCAAAATATGGCTCATACAAGATTTATGATTATTCGTAACATAATTAAGGAATGCGAAAGAGGAAACACAGCAATGCTGATATACGCTTCTAAAAACCTTTGTGGCTGGAGCGATAAACACGACGTTACTAACACTAACAGAAATATAGAGATAGTTTTACACGAGCAAGACACAAAGTTATAATATTTTTATGCAAGAAAAATGGAAAGATATTTTAGCATGGGAAGGACTTTACCAAATTAGTAATTTTGGTAGAGTAAAGTCTTTAGAAAAACATGTAATAAATAAAAGTGGTACATATACTAAAAGAAAAGAAAGAATATTAAAACCATCTATATCAAAGGGATATTATCATGTTATTTTACACAGAGATAAATTTAAAAAAGGATATACAGTTCACAGACTTGTTGCTGTAAATTTTTTAATTGAACATGATAAAAATTTACATATTAATCACAAAGATGGAAACAAACTTAATAATCATATTGAAAATTTAGAGTGGTGCACACAAAAAGAAAATTCACAACATGCTGTTAAAAATGGATTGTATAAACCTTTATTTGGTGAAAAAGCACCACGAGCATTAATTGATAAAAACAAAGCTTTATTGATAATATCTTTATTAAAGTCAGGTTTTTCAGGCATGGAAATAAGTGAAAAGACTGGGACATCAAATAAAATAATTAGTAGCATCAATACACACACAACATGGAGACATTTAACAAAAGATTTAAAAAATCCAATATGTGATAAAGCTGTAATGTACAAAAGAAACGCCAGAAGAAAATCAAAAATAAAAAACGAAGATATTAAAAATATTTTTCATTTAAGAAAGCAGGGCAAAACCCAACAGGCCATCGCAGATGTTTATGGAGTTTGTCAGGTTTATATTTCAGACATATTAAAAAGGTATAAAGATGAAAAACTATAAAAGAGAAATTTTAAAAGACGTTCCACTATATCATATAAAACCATATGATAAAAATTATCAGGACCATACTGACAATGTCGAACACATAAAGAACAGCATTAAAGATTTTGGTTATAATAAAGTGTCAATCACTGTTGACGAAGATATGGTTATGTTAACAGGACATGGGACATTAGCAGCGCTTGAAAAGCTTTCCTATAAGCAAGTTCCAATGGTTTTACAAATAACTGGATTGTCTGAAAAACAAAAAAAAGCATTTCGCATTGCTGACAACGAGTCATCTAAAAAAGTAACAATCAATGACGAGTTCTTACGTTTAGAGCTTGACGATATTGGTGTTGATTTTGATATGCGGGATTATGGCTTGGATTTTGGCGTTTCTAATATAGGTGAAATAGCCCCTCCAGAATTAGATAGTGGGGATAAAAAAACCTTGTCTCAAATGGCTTTCACTTTCACTGATGTTCAGGCTAAAGACGTAAAATTGGCAATAGATAAGGCTAACAACATGGGGGCGTACCAAGAAGACAACCCAAATAAAACCGGCAATGCAATTCACAGAATATGTGAGTTTTTTAATAATGAGTGCTAAAAAAGTTGTTTTAAAATTTATATCGTCAAAAGATGCAAATGTTTTTGTGGTAAAAAATCATTATAGCAAAAAGGTTGCTGCCACAACTCTTTTTAGTTTTGGTTGTTTTTTAAATAACAATCTTGTGGGCGTTTTACAGTATGGTAGACCTATAAATAAAAGGTCAATGATTGGGTTAGTAAGAAATACAAAGTGGAACGATTTTTTAGAATTAAACCGTATGGTATTTATTGATAATACTCCAAAAAATATAGAGAGTAGATCATTAGCTATTAGTTTTAAATTAATTAAAAAGCACTACCCTAATATTGATTGGGTAATATCATTTGCAGATGCCACTAGGTGTGGTAGTGGAACCATTTATAGGGCGGCTGGATTTCACTTAACTGCTATAAAAAAAAATACAGGCTTAATAAAGTTAAAATCAACTAAAGAAGATGTTGCTTTACTTTCTTTTAGCGCAGGACATTATTCTAAAAGACGCAAAGAATTTTTAAAAAGTGGCTTTACTAATGTAAAAGATTATATAAATTTTAGATATGGTGGCTTTACGGTTTTAGAGGGCTATCAAATTAGGTATATAAAGCTGTTGACAAAAGACACCTCCAGAATAAACTATGATATATTAGATTTTAAAGAACTTGATAAATTAAATTACCCAGACGGGGTAAGGCATAAAATAAACAAGCGCATCGAGCATGAAAGTAATGCGTCTAACGTCCAATTAGAAGAAAGCGGTGCAATACCGACTGATGCGCTCCAATGACCTTCAAAAAAACCCATAAACAAACACAAGCGATTGATGCTTTACAGAACCACTATAATATAATACTATTGGCAAAAAAGGAGGTTTCATGAGTGGTGAAATATGGAAAGATGTTGAAGGGTATGAAGGTTATTATCAGGTTAGTAATTTTGGACGTGTAAAGAGTCTTAAAAGAACTGTCAAAAGACGTAATAATTACGATCTTAATATTAAAGAGCGAATTAAGCCAGGGCAATTAGATAAAGCTGGATATTATAGACTATCTTTATGTAAATATGGAATTACAAAAACAAAAAAAGTTCATCGGCTAGTTGCTGAAGCCTTTTTAGAAAAAAGAAAAGGTGCAGATCATGTAAATCATATTGATGGGAATAAAATAAATAATTTTAAAGATAATTTAGAATGGTGCACCAACATTGAAAATCTTAAACACGCTTATGATAATGGACTTTATACTCCACCAAAAAGAATATTTGATGAAATTCAAGAACTAACTATTTTTACTTTAAATAAATGTGGGTGGAGTTTAAGAAAAATAGCTAGGTATTATAAAACAAGCATGACTCCTATTAGAAATTCAATTAAAAGAGTAAGAGACAGATTTGGAATTTATTAAAACAAAAAAACAAAAGGAGGCTATAAATCTGCTATGTAGCGATGCAAGACATTGTTTGCTATATGGTGGATCCTAACTAGGAGTGGTAAAACATTCATACTTATATACGCAATGATTATTAGAGCGTGTAAAGTTCCTTCAAGGCATGTCATGCTTAGAAAAACATTTAACAGCATTAAAACATCCGTATGGATGGATTCTATGCCTAAATGCGTTAGTTTATGTTTCCCTACATTAAAGGAATCATGGGATCGGAGAAACAAATCAGACTATGTGTGGGTGTTACCAAACGGCTCTGAAATATGGATTGCTGGACTTGATGACGACAAACGTGTTGAAAAAATACTTGGAAAAGAATACAGTAGCATATACTTTAATGAGTGTTCACAGATTGATTATTATCCTGTCACTGTCGCTTTAACAAGATTGGCTGAAAAAAACTCGCTATCAAAAAAAGTCTACTATGATGCAAACCCTCCTGACAAAAGATCATGGCTGTACTGGCAATTTATTAAAAAAATAAATCCAACAAGCTCAGAAGCTTTAAAAAATCCCAATAATTATGTTTCAATGTTAATGAATCCAAAAGATAACCTTGAAAATATTGATGAAGAGTATTTGGAAATGCTAGAAGCCTTACCAGAAAACGAAAGATTGCGTTTTCTACATGGAGAATTTATTGATGCTGACGACGGACTTGTTTATTACAGCTTCAATCAAGAAAAACACGTCAAACAAACTAAAAAAGAACCGGGTACTATATTCATAGGTCGTGACTTTAATGTTAATCCGATGACATGCGTTATATTCCAATATTATAACAATACGTTCTATATACACAACGAAGTATTTTTGAAAAACTCTGATACTTATAAAACAGACGCAAAGCTTATAGAAATGGGATATAGGGGGGGCGTTGTTATTCCTGATAGTACGGCTAAGAATCGCAAGACAAGCGGCAAATCAGACATTCAAATAATGGAAGAACATGGCTTTATTGTAGAGTCTACTAGAAACCCATTTGTCACTGATAGAGTCAATAATATAAATAGACTTTTCACTGATAGTCGCATTATAATTAATCCTAAGTGCAGACACCTAATAAATGATTTGAATAAAGTGTCATGGAAGGATAACAAACTTGATCCAGGACCCGACAAAATGTTGACTCATATATCGGATGCTTTAGGTTATGGATGTTGGTTCTTAGACCCAATTGACAAGTTTGAAAACACTGTTTCGATGGGAAGGACGAATTAATATGAAACTAAATCAACAAGGCATTGACCTTATTAAAAAATTCGAAGGTTGTTATTTAAAAGCAACCAGGTGCCCGGCTGGTGTTTGGACTATCGGATATGGCCATACTGGAGGCGTGTTACCAAGTCATACTTTAGAAAATGAACAGGCAGCAATGGACCTTTTAATGGACGACCTTGACATCGTACAAAACCGATTGACTCACACTTTGGGAAAATCAATCCTTAATGAAAATCAATACTCAGCTCTTGTTTCTTTTGTCTTCAATTGCGGTACTAATGCTTTCAGAAGATCGACCATGTATAGGTGTATAAAAGAAAGAAAAATGAAAGAAGCGGCAGACGCACTTTTAATGTGGAATAAAGCTACTGTTAATGGGGAAAAAATAGAACTTAAGGGCCTCACTCGAAGACGAAAAGCAGAGAGGGAATTATTCCTTACCCCTGTTGAAAATAAACATGAACAACTTGACGATGTAATGCAGCTTTTGGTCTTAGCTACAAAAAAACTAAACAAATATATAAAGGAAATCGAACATGAGAATATTTAACGAAGAACAATTACTTGACGAAGGCTTTAGAAAACAAGTCATTGAGGAAATTAACGGACCGGAAAATCAATGCCGAAAAGCCGAAATGAAAAAAAGGTATGAGGTTTTTAAAGATAATACAAAACCATATGTGCTTGAGTTATTAGATGCCGAAAGCTCGAATAAAAAAGCCATTGCCGAAGCTGCAAACCGATCTGCAAATGTGTCTTTTACAAGGGATATTGTAGAAAAAAAATCACTCGTTTATAAAACCCCAGCAAAAAGAACAGCAAGTAAAGATCAAGAACTTGTAGATATGCTTGTTAAAAAATTAAATGTAAATGCTAAGATGAAAAAAACAAACAAGTACACCGAACTTTTCAAAAATGCAGCCGTGTCAATATTGCCATATTACAACCCGGCCGAAGCTGGTATGTTTGCTCTAAGAATGAATGTTTATCAGCCTTACTTGTATGACGTTATAGAAGACGCAACCAACCCAGAAATAGCAAGAGCGTACATTTTCAATAATTACAACCCATCTTCTCAACAAAATTATAAACAACCTAACGAAGCTGGCAACAGAGAAGCGCCCTCGTCAAACTACAAACATACTAAAAACGATGGGATAGATCAAATAATAGCCGACTCACCAGAAGACAAAAACAATAACGAATATATTTGGTGGTCTAATAAGTATCACTTTACAACTAACGAAAAAGGGCAAATCATTTCAGGGCGGCAAGAAGAGTCGCTGGAAAATCCAATAGAATGCTTGCCGATTTATAATTTTTCGCAAGACCAAGACGGCCAATTTTGGGCGAAGGGCGGAGCCGATATTGTAGACGCTGGCATATTATTAAATCTCTTATTAACAGATTTGTTTTATATTGCGAAGTATCAAGGCCAAGGTATCGGCTACATGTTTGGGCGTGGCGTGCCTAAAAACATGAAGGTCGGACCAGCTTCTTTTATCTCAGTTGAAATGAAAGAGGGAGACCCAACACCTCAACTCGGATTTGCTACTTCCAACCCTCCGATTGAAGCGCATCTTTCAATGGTGAAAAATTATCTCACATATGTTTTATTAACCAATAATTTGTCACCTGACATGGCGGAAGCCTCAAATACAATTAGTGGAATACACGAAATGGTCAAACAATCGCAAAATGTAAGCGATATTGAAGACCAACAACAAGTATATGTTGATGGAGAGCCTTATCTTTTTAAAGTAGCTATCAAATGGCTCCAGCTTTATAACGAACATAATTTACTTGATAGTTCTTTTAAAGAGCTTGGAGCACTAAAAGAAGATAACGAAATATCAATCAGGTTCGAAGACGCAAAGCCTTTTGTTACTGAAAAAGACAAGCTAGACGCAATTGAAAAACGTATTGATCTAGGTATTGCAAGCCAACTTGACGCTATCAAAGCCGACAATCCAGACCTGACAGAAGAAGAAGCACAGGAAAAATTACGATCCATAAAAGAAGAAAAACTCAAAGAATCAAGAGAAAGGATGTTGCAATTTGGCCAGCAAGATAAGTTACAAGCTTCCTCTGAGGATGATAGTTCCGAAGACGAACAAGAAGTATGACAAAAATAAAATGCGTGAAGACCTTGCCGAATTGTTATATGACAAGGTCTTAGAATATGTTTCGGAAGCAAAATCACCTGTAAAGGGTGAAAGAAACAACTTTCCAGAGCTTACAGACGATTATAAAAAAGAAAAATCCAAAGTAGCTCCTGGAGATCCAAACTTAGAATTAACGGGGGCAATGCTGGACGCACTTGAAGTCAAGTATAATAATCAAAGTATTGAGATTGGAATATTCGACAGCGACCAGGCAGCAAAAGCAGACGGACATTGTAACTTTTCGGGAAAATCAAAACTCCCCAGAAGACGATTTATACCAACACCTAATAAGGGCTTTAAAAAACCAATAATAGACGAGTTAAAAGCACTTGCAGAGGAGTATATCGAAGATGATCAAAATTGACCTAAAAGCAATCAATAATATAAAAGAAGAACTTGCAAAGATTAGGCTTACTGTACCTTATGAAATGAAACGAAGGTATAAAGTAGCTTCTAACATCATGAAAAAAGATGTGGTCAAAACAATAGAACGTGGCCAATCTCCAGTAAAAGGCCAAAAGAGGTTTGTTGATTACTCTCAAAATTATAAAGATGCTATACAAGGGAAAATTGCTTATAGATCAACACCTGACGGCAAGCCTTACAGAATTAACCCAATGGAAGAAGATTATGATAGGTTTAGAAATAAAAAACTCAAACCAATAAATATGACTTTATCAGGCCGCATGCTGAAATCAATCGCTGCAAGAATAACACAAAATGGATTTACTGTTTATTTCACGTCAAAGCTTGCAAAAATACACTCAACAGAAGGTCCAGGCGGCAGAGAAGATAAAATAAGAAAGGTTGTACCAACAGGTACTGAAAAATGGCGTGCTTCGGTCTTAACAAATGCCAAAGCATATTTGGAAAGAAAAACAATAAACAACGTAATTGCAAAACTTAGGAGAATATAAGTGAAGTCGTTTAACGAAATGTGCAACGAGCTTTTACCCGATATATGGCGGCCACATTGGAAAGAAAAATTATATGATGTTTTTGGGAAAGAAAACATTGATAAATTAAATAGTAAACAAATAGACGAATTAATTAAATGCTATCCAGAGGAGGATTAAATGTCAGAAGAACAAAGCACCACAGAAGTGGTAAACGAAACAGAAGACACCACAGAAGTGGTAAATGAGAAGAAAAGCTCAAGTAGCGGTTCAGCTTTTTACAAACAAAAGCTTGCGGACGCGGCGGCCGAGACTGCAAAGCTCAAACAACAGCTTGAAGAAATTCAAACAAACCAACTACAAGAAAAAGAAAACTTCAAACAACTTTGGGAAAACGAAAAAACCAAAAGACAAGAAGCCGAAGAAAAAAATAAGTCACTCTCACAAACTGTATTCAACAACTTTAAAATGTCAGCTATAAAAGAACAGGCTATAAAAGCAGGAATATTAGACACAGCAATTGAAGACCTTGACGTTATTGATAAATCAATGGTTGAGGTTGAAACTACTGATAGAGGCACTATCAATGTGCTCGGTGCAAACGAATTTGTTGAATCACTAAAGGAGCGTAAGCCGCACTGGTTCCGCAAATTAGGCGCTCCAACAATTAATAATGGTACACCTCAAGAAGTACCTCCAAAAACATTAAGCGCTGCGGACATAATAAAGCTAGAAAAAGAAAACCCAGCCCAGTATCAGGAAATTATGAAAAAAAGACTTTCAAAATCCTAACACACGTTGTAAAATTAAGTCAAAGGTTTTCGGGTGATTGGCTCCGGAAGAAATTAATTTTTTTTTAGGAGTTTTAAATGAGTGATCAAATTATGACCGCCGCTACCGAAACAGCCGCAATCGTGCCGGAAGTTTGGAGCGCAAAATTTTACTCAACTTTAAGGGATCGTCTTCCATTTATAGATTGCGTAAGTAATGACTGGGAGGGCGCTATAGCTAACATTGGCGACACTGTGAATATATCACAGGTCCCAGATTTTGACCAGGCTTCACTTTTGTCAGAAGGCGCAAAAGGCGATTCAGAAGCCGTTACCGTAACAAGTCAGGCTCTTGTTATTAACAAAAGAGCTTACAAAGACGTTATTGTTACTAAAAAATCTCAGCTTCAATCTTTACCTTTCATGGATAAACTTAGAGATGGAATGATTTACTCAATCATGAAGAAAATGCAAGCTGATATCATTAGCGCAATATCTCCAAGTTCTTCTAGTCCGGATCATGTAATCAGTTACGCCACCGGAACGACACTTGCTCAATGGGCCGCTTAGATAGGAATGTTTAAGATGAATTGGTGGAAAAACGGGAAAGCTAAGTCAAATAGATATGCCAATCCGAGCGGAAGTTTAGAAAGTAACGATTCTAAACACGCGCAACGCATAGGTGCTGAAACTCTAAGAGAATACAATGCACCCACGAGCCACCGACACCCAGATCGGGTGATAATGTATGCTGAACTTACAGGAAACTGTAAGAACTAGAGGATAAAAAGCCTTTAGGGTAACAAGTGCTTGAGGACATTTTGGAGGCAAAAGAATTGCTCGATACTGCAAACGTGCCCGAAGAAGATAGGTTTACAGTTCTTGGAGCGGCCCAATGGAATGATATCTTTAATATCACAGGTTTTACGTCAAGAGACTTTATACCCGCGGGAAGCCCTTTAACAAGCGGCTCTCTGCCAACACCTATTGCTGGATTCATGCCTAAAATGACAAATGTTGTCTCAACAACTGCTTACTTCTTCAATAAAATGTTTCTCACAATAGCTGTTCAGCAACAGTTGAATATTGCTGTTTACGATCTTGGAGTTGATGGCCAAAGGGCAAGTCGTGTTAATTCAGACATATTGTTTGGTGTGAAACAATTAGGCGATACAAGAGTGGTTTCAATCTCATAATTAGGAGGAGAAAAAATGTCAGGAATTTTAAATAAAAGACACATCGCAGAGTACGTCTATGATTTTTCTGTTGATGGTGGGACTAAGGATTCAGCAATTAGTTTGCATTCCAAAGACGGCAAAGCTGTAATACCTGTGGGTGCAATCATAACTGGCGTAACCGCTAAAGTTGTTGATGCTTGCACATCAGGCGGAAGCGCAACAGTAGAATGGGGATCGGGCGATGATAGCGATGGTTATTCAGGAACAGCAATCGCAGTCGGATCTTTAACAGATAATGCCGTTTTTAATGGTTGGGACAATGCCGCGGCTTTACTATGGGATGATACAAATAAGCATATAATTTACCAAAACGTGTCAACCGCAGCAGATGGCCAGTTTAAGATTTTAATCAATGTTGCTGATCTTACCGCCGGTAAGATTGTATTTGTCGTTGATTACATTTTACCAACGGAAGCATAATTGACTTATGAGGCCTTTAATGTTTATATCATATGATAACCCCAAAAAGGAGACAATATGAAAATTAATGTTAAGGGTCACACTGTTTTAGTTGATGAAGATGATTATGACAAAGTAATTAAAAAGAATTGGCATATGAAATTAGGTTATCCTAGAACAAGAATGGGAAATGATCATATATTTATGCATCAATTTATATTTGGCAAAAAAGATGGATTTATGATTGACCATATTGATCGGAATAAACTTAATAATCAAAAATCAAATCTTAGGTATGCTACTCGTCAAATGAATTTTATCAACCAAAACAGGAAAAGAAATCACAGCAAATTTAGAGGAGTTTGTTTGAGTTCAAGGCCACAAAAGAAAAAATGGAGAGCTTATTGCGGTAGAAAACATTTAGGTTATTTCAAAACCGAAGAAGAAGCTGCAAGGGCTTTTGATACCGCGGCCTTAAAGCAATATGGCGAGTTTGCTCCTTTAAATTTTGTGAAAAAAAAGGCTTCTAACGAAGCGGTGTAGTAGCTTTGTTCATCTAAAGGGCGGCGCAAGCCGCCTGAAGGGTATAATATGAGTACAAAACTTAGATACATTAAAAGTAAAAAAGAAGAAAACCTAATTCAGTACGTCAACACTTTGCCTTATAAGATTGAAATAAAGGGCGCACCGCTATTTGTAAAGAATAAATGGTTTTTATGGTTTAACCTATCAGACGAGAGCTTCAAAGAAGTTCCGTCGGGAGATATTGACAAATGAAATATATTTTTACATTAATCACACTGTGTTTCATGTGGAACACATACGCTGTTGATTTTGTCATTCCAGAAGTTCAAGCAAAGTTTGACTCTTTGGATAGTTCAATCTCAGCAATCGAGGCATTGGCCGATGGGAAAATTCTAGTCGGTAATGGCTCAGGCGCAGCGGCAGAGGTTACAATGTCTGGCGATGCTACACTTTCAAACGCAGGAGCTTTAACAATTGCAGCTGGCGCAGTGGAAGAATCAATGCTGGCCGTGGGCACAGCAGACGGACTCAATGCTTACAGAGTGGCAAGAGCTACATGGGACTATGCAGAGCATGGCGGAGCACAAACCGCAATTGGTCTCGGAGTAACACTTCCTGCCAAATCTATTATTGAACACGCTTACTTTTACACAGTTACACAGGTTGAAGATGGCGGCACTGGAACAGGTGCTTTGTCTTGCGAAGATGCCAACAATTTATATTCAGCCGCAGACGTTACTGGTAACGCAGCTGGAACACTTGTTGAGGGAGTACCAGACGGCGATGTTGCAAACTTTGTTACAAATATAGCCTCCGCATGTGAGCTTACTTGGACAATCGCAGGCGCTACAGCAAGTGCGGGAAAATTAAATTTTTATGTTAGATACACAGTTCACGATTAACTAAAGAGGGCGCAAAGCCCTCTTGCCTTATCTGATAATATTAAAGGAGGTATTCTTTTGGCAACAATCAACTCAGTAGATCCACATGGCCTTGAGGTAATAAGACGTTCGGGGATGATTCCAGACGATACAAACCCAACACGTTATGCTCTAAGAAATGTTTTATATGATGCTTCGGGAAATGCTATTGAAATCAACGATTCAGGACAATTAAAAGTTGTACTCGATGGAAAGGTTTGTCCTAACAATACAACTCAAACCCCATTGGCCGCGGATGCTGTATTTAATGGAACTTCGGGCGAGACTTTAGATTATGCTCTAATATTCGTTAGTGTTTTTTCAGACGTTGCCAGCGCAACAAATGGATTAAAATATTTTACTTCGAGTGATAATGTAACATTTTATGCCGAAGATTCTTTTACAATCCCAGCAAACACCAACAAGACTTTTTCTTTTCAACCTAATAGAAGGTATTTTAAAGTTCAATATACCAACGGCGGAACAGATCAGACAACTTTCGACCTTCAAACTATATTTAAAAAGACCAATTCAAAGGCATCAAGTCATAAAATAAGCGATTCAATTGTAACAGAAGACGATGCCGAACTTGTAAAAGCGGTTTTAACTGGGAAAAACCCAGCTGGAAACTTTGTAAATTTTGAAGCAACAACATCTGGCAATTTTAAATGCTCATTGGAAGAATTAGAAAATAATGTTTCCGTTAATAGCAATAAACAATTGAAAACAACTTCTTTTGACTCTTCGGGTAACGAAGGTCAAACAATTATAGGAGTCAATAAAATAAGCGGCAAAGATGGTATAGATTCCGCAACCAATACTTTACAATTTATCTCATACGAACATCATGAAATACATTCAGGGTCACATTTTACAGTGGCGGATGTTGTAGACTTATCGATTAACAATGTATTTGATATTCAAATTACTACTCCAAATACAACTAAGTGGACGCATTTTACTTTTCAACTAACCACAGAAGCCGAGACAGAATGGCATTTTTACGAAGGTGTTACAATCAATACCGCCGGAACGGCTGAAATGGTCTATAATAATGACCGCAATAGCGCAAATGCGTCAACACTTGTTGTTAATGGAATAACAAACACTAACCTTGCCAACGCAAACGCAGATACTGCTGTCGCTGCCGCAACCGATTTACTGCATGGGATATCAGGCGCTGGAAGAACAGCCGGTGCAGACACTAGAGAAAGGGAAATAATTTTAAAACAAAATACGATTTATTCGTTGAGATTTATAGCAACGGCCGCCGGATATATAGATTATACTCTTGAGTGGTATGAACACACTAATAAGAATTGAGTTAACATGCACACATACAATATTAAATGGACTATACTTTTATCGATTTTGTTAGTTGGTTATTCTTTTAGACTTGCCAAAAAATATCATTGGAGCGCAGGGCTTTTATTTGCGTATGTGTCAATCAATACCTTAAGGGTTGCGTTTTGGCCTTATAGCGAGTATGCCGGGCTGCCTCCAGGTGTTCAATCAATGCTGGGAGGTAACGCAGCAAAATCAATACTCATTATACTTTCTTTAGTTGTCTTTATTGATTGCTTTAAAATGAAGCACTTCTTAAAGTTTTATTTAGGTGTGCAAATTATGAACGCTTGGTATGTTATCGGACAAAGTTTTTTCAAAGATTATGTTTACAGAGTGGGGTTTTTTGATAATATAAGTCTAAACGGCGGACTTATGGCTTTGGCAGTGCCGATAATACTGTCCATCAGTTCTAACACCAAGTATAAATTTTTTGTCACATGTTCCTTGATAACCGCCGTTTGTCTTTCAAAAGCTTCGGTGCCTTTTGGTGTTTTAGCCGTATGCCTCGCAGCATATTTTTTTATGAAGTCACGTCATAAACTAATACCGATATTATTATTTTTTATGTGCATAGGTTCGGCATACTTGTTTGATGGAAATAGAAGCTTACCTTTTTATCAAGAGCAAAGATTTAAAATGTATGAGATACAAACAAAGGCTTTTTTTAAAGACGAAGTTTGTTATCCGGAGCATGGGAAAACCAAGTGTGTTGAAAAAGGAAATGTATTTACAGGTTATGGACAAGGGACCTATCCTTTTTGGGCGTTTTTAACTCAATTAAGTTATTATTTGACAGAGGGATTAGGTCAAAAAGGTGGAGAGATTTTTAATTTCGTTCATTCCGATTGGCTTCAATTAATGCTCGAAAATGGTATAATTGGATTAATTCTTAGTTTGTTGCTTGCGTCATATTTGACATACTTTGTTTGGGGAAATCCGTTAATGTTTTCTTTGTTAATGGGTTATTTTAGTTTTATGATTTATTGTTATCCAATTCATTATCCTTTTCATGCTTTTTTTGGGTTGTGGATTATAGCACAAATAATGTATAATTATCAAGGGAGGAAAACCAGTGGACAGACGATTTCTATATAGTGATAATGGGACAATTTCAGATTACAGTGTTGACCTCCAAAATTATTTTAGTGGGTCCCAGTCTTTTACTTTTGTTGCTGACGAAGATTATTTTTACATAGGCGCAAGGCTTCCATTCAATCATTTGTTTTTCAAAGTTGATACTGCGAATGGGAATGCTTCTGTGATGAGAGTAGCATATTGGGATAGTGGTTCTTGGAGGCCAGCAGTTGAAGTCATTGACGAGACAGCGTCAAGCGGAGTCTCACTTGCTCAAGATGGATTTGTAACCTGGACGCCTAACAAGGATTATTCTTTTGGACGTGAAGACACCGAAGACATTACAGCTTTGTCTTCTGTTTACATTTACAACTTGTATTGGGTTAGGATTGGATTCAGTGCAGACTTATCAGCATCAACGGCTTTGTCGTGGTGTGGTCAAAAGTTTTCAGATGATAATGACTTAGGTTCAGAGTATTCGGACCTTACAAGAAGTGCTGTTTTGACTGCTTTTGAAAGTGGCAAGACCACATGGGAAGAACAGCATATCAGAGCTGCGGAAGTCTTAGTTCAAGACCTAATCGGAAAAGGTTTAATAATTGAAAAAGAGCAAATACTTGAAAGAAGAGATTTCAGACTCGCCGCTGTCAGCAAATGTGCTGAAATCATATACGGTGGTTTGGGCGATGATTATAAAGATGATCGTAATGACGCTCGTAAAGAGTATGATTTTAGAATTTCTCAAATATTGCCACATACAGACAAGAACAGAAACGCAATTGAAGACGTGGGCGAAAAAACCACTCAAGGGAGTTTATACAGATGAGCACTAAAATATCAAATGTGTATGATGATATATTGACAGAGCTTGCAAGTATATTTCCTAACAAAACTAGAATACCAAACGCATACAGTCTTGAAAATAATCAAATCACTTTTATGCGTGATTCATACGGCTTAAGGGTTGACTCTGCGGCTCCAATAGACAGAGACTACACAGTATTTTCAAGATTCAGAAATTTTACAATTGTGTTAACAAGAGAAGTTGTGACAACAGAGGTCCAAACAAGTCAAATGGACACTGCGGTCAAGGCTATGCTTGACGATTTTTATACTTTACAAAAAGAATTTTTAGCTGGAGATCAATTCGGATCTTCGGAAAATATAGACATTGTTAATGTCGGGGCGTTTTCCGGCATTGAGTTTTTTAATTTTGAAAAGGGCAATTTTATCAATGCTGAGATTGCATTTTCAATAATGGTTAGTGATACTTATTAGAAAGGATTTTAAAAATGGCTGAAGTTACCAGAAAGAGTGTACTGGCACTCGTTGAAGAAACAACAAGAGGAACGGCAGTCGCTCCGTCTGGAGCGACAGATTATACCGCACTTCAAGAAGATGCGGATATTTCCCCTTCATTTGAAGAATTGGAAAATGCCGAGTTGTCAAATTCTATTGGGCAAAAACAAACTGTTTTAGGTCTTGAAAGACCTGAAATGTCTTTTTCTCACTATATCAGACACAGTGGCGTTGAGGGCACAGCGCCTGATTATAATTTACTTTTAAAATCTCTTTTCGGCTCGGAAAATATAGCCGGTGCCGAATATGACACTGTTGCTGGGAGTACCGCTGGTACTTCAACCGCAAGAGCTGTTATAAACGTAGACACTGGAGAAGGTGCAACATACCAGCGTGGCGAAGCTTTATTAATTAAAGACGCAACCTCAAATGGTTATAGCGTTAGAAACATTTATTCTATTTCGTCCGATGCTTTAACACTGGGTTTCAACCTTGCAAATGCTCCGGCATCCGGTGTTAATTTAGGTCAAGCAATACTTTACGCACCCGCTGCGGATGATTCCGATTACCCTTCCCTTTCATGTTGGATGTATAGAGGCAACGGCGCAGCACTTGAGCTTTTAACAACAGGCCGTACAGTGGCAATGTCGATTGATATTTCAGCTGGTCAGTTAATTAATGGCTCTTTTACGCTTCAAGGTTTGGAGTATTCTTTTAATCCAATTGAGATAACAGCGTCTAATGGTTATATCGATTACAACGAGGGCGGCGCTTCCAGTGCTGTTTTGATAACAGCCGATATTTATAAAGACCCTAACGAATTAGCTTCTCAAATTCAGACACAACTTGACGACGATGCTACTGCGACAATAACTTGTACTTACTCAAGCTCTACTGGCAAATTCACAATCGCTTCGGATGGAGGTACTTTTGAACTTGAATGGAGTACTGGAACTAATACCGCCAATGGTATTCATTCGACAATTGGCTTTTCCAGTGCTGCGGATGATACAGGCGCGACCAGTTATACTTCAGACAATGCTTTATCTTGGGCCTCAAGTTATACACCTTCGTTAGACTCTGAAAATCCAAGCGTTGCAAAAGACATAGAAGTTATGTGGGGCGCTTATGACGAGTACGTTTGCAAAGAGGCTTCCAGTGTTTCAATTTCCATTGATCACGAAGTGGCAGACGTGTCCAGCATTTGTGCTGATTCAGGAAGATCTGATACTGTTTTTTCAACAAGAGCGGTTAATGTAGACGCTGTTTTAATTTTGACAAGACACGAAGCAGACACTTTTACAAGATTCAGAGAAGGTACAAGCGTTCCGTTTGCTTGCAATTGGGGCAGAAAATCAGGGACAAATTGGGTTGCCGGTTCGGTTTCAAACTTTTATATGCCCGATGCTACAATAACCAACTTCAAAGTTGGCGATGGCGATGGTTTGGTTACTCTCGAGTTATCATTCAGGGCTTACGTTGGATCGGGTCAAACTCAAGAAGTTTACATGAACTTTTTATAAGGATGAATAAGAATGAAAAAAGCTACAATTAAAACATTTAAAGATTTCGAGGGGGAGCTTGTTATCAAGCTCCCATCGGCAAGGCAAAGAATCAGATACATTAAAGAGTGTAATTTCTCATTTGAAGATAGCAAACTTAATGTAAGTAACAACCTTGAGGCTATGGAAAAGATGTATGTTATTGCAAATTCCCATATTGAAAAGGTTGATTTAAAGCACAAAGAAGGTACTGTTTTCAAAGATTGGGAAAGCATGACAGAAGACAGTGACTGCGATGATCTTTGCGAGAAAATTATTGGTTGTATTTTACAAGGTTCGTTGGGGGAAGGTTAGAGGTAGAGCTAAGACAACAAGTGCGTTATTCTTATAAGGGTGTAAGGATGGTAACAAGCGCAGCTCCAATAATTAGGCTCTACCACGAGAGAAAAATTATGAAAAAGCTTGGCATAACTCAAAACTATGAAGACGTTGAAGGCTGGGAAATCTCAGCTTACAGCATTATAGAGGACGAGATATCCAAGATTGAAGAATTGGAGAGGAAAAAGAAATAATGGCTCAAGACGTAACGATTGACATTAAGTTTAAGCTACTTGAAGACATAAACAAAAAAGTTGGCAAGATTGAAAAAAGTTTTGATAGTTTGGAAAAACAAACTAAACAAAATAATTTTGCCTTTAAAAATATGGCCATTAGTTTAACTGGTATCAATCAAGGTCTTGAACTTGTTGGAAAAGCATTTAATGTATTCGGTAAGGTATTAAAAAGCGTAAACAGGGTTGTAAAAGAATCAATTGACCTTGCCGGAGTGCAAGAAAAGCAGGAATTTTTACTTGCTGCGGCTTTGAAACAAAAGGGTATTTTCACAGAAGAACTTTACAGAAGAAATTTACAATATGCGTCTTCATTACAAGAATTATCTGTATTTGGAGACGAGCAAATATTACAAGCTCAAAAGGCTTTTATTCAATTTGGTATTGAACAAGATCAAGTGGAAGCTTTAACAAAAGCTACGTTAGACCTCGCCGCAGCAAAGGGCATGGATCTTGTAAGCGCAGCTGATTTGTTGGCAAGGTCTGTTGGCTCAAGCACTAACGCTCTAAGTCGTTATGGAATACAAATTGAGGGTGCAGCCGGTTCAACTGGCAGGGCGCAAGCGGCTGTCGAGGCCATTAATAGAATATTTGGCGGAACATCACAGGCAGAGGTTAATACTTACACCGGCGCGGTGTCCCAACTTTCAAATACCTATGGGGATTTTCTCGAAAAAATAGGGAACTTAATAATTAAGAATCCTTTTGTTCTTAGTTCGATTAAGAAACTAAATAAGTTTTTTCAAGAATTGCAAGGTTTCATTGCTAAGAATACAGTTGAGTTACAAAAATTTGTTAATGATGGACTGATATTTCTTGCTGAGAAGGTTGTTGGCCTTGCAAAGTTTGTTAATAATGTGACAAAAGTTGGTTTGTTCAGTGCGATTTTTGGCAAAGATGCTAAGCAACGTGCTGAGGAAATAAAAGAACAAATAAGCATAATTGAAGACAAAATCTCTGAATTAAACAGGACTTCGGCTGGCTTTAATTTATCTAATTCTTTTACTGGGGTTTCATTAATAGCAGATAATAAAAAAGAGGTTGCGCAATTAAATTCAGAAATTGCGGAGTTAAATAAAGAGTTAGAGCGATTAGGCGAAGGTTCGGGAGATTCGTTAATCAGTAAACTAGATGGCTTTTTAGATCGTCTTAAAAAAATAAGTAGTGCTTCTGTCGGGGGTGGAATAGCCG
>JABAHS010107393.1_pt2 | contig 37364 bp, 46 predicted proteins | sample 7062111 | NCBI WGS metagenome assembly JABAHS01 (sample SAMN14534600, study PRJNA622989) | marine sediment metagenome | biome: marine biome [ENVO:00000428]; feature: marine pelagic biome [ENVO:01000023]; material: deep marine sediment [ENVO:00002113]; isolation source: pool of 4 deep marine... | reverse complement strand
ATATAGGCAACCCTTACATGCTCACGGTGATGAAAATTCTCGGGAACTATTTCACAATTTTCAAACTTTCTAAAAAAATCCAGATCATGATCTGATACAAAATGGTTCATATCGTTTTATTATATTTCAATGCCAGGTTAGTCTTGGCTTTTTAATGGAAATATATTTTCATTAATTCTACATGCTTGTTCACCTATAAACACTCTTACGATGAGCAATCTTAATAATCCAGACTGTAAGCTCATTATCCTGTATTGAATCTACTAAATGGTAACTGCCCTGTCTTATGCGGTAAAATTCCTGCCCAGTGAGTTTTTCACATCCAGCGGGCCTTGGGTTGTCTTTTAATTGTTCGGTGCGAGCAAGGATTTTAGCTAGGTCTTTGTTTGGAATTTTCTTTATATCTTTATAAACGGATTCTTTAAAGAAAATTTCATATTCGGCCATCTTTTTTAAGCCTTTTTACCATTTCAGCATAGCTTATGAGTTTATCGTCAGCCCTTTTTTCAATATCATCTATATCCTCGGCATCTTCTGCCAGCAGTTCCTTAACTGCTCTATTAACAAGTTCGGAGAGTGATTTTGATGTTTCCAGTGATTTAATTTTCAGTGCTTTGTGGATATCAGGGTCGAAATAAACAGTTGCTCGTTTTTGTGAAACACTCATAGTTATCTTGCATCCTAATATTGTAGTAACAACATTATAACGTTAGTATCTCAATTAAGATTTAACAATTTATAAGCGCAATCAATCGATACTAAAAAGCCGAGCTGATCTCGGCTTTTTGGAGGGTTTCTTTCTAAACCAAAAGAAACGGTCGCTTTTTTTGCATCCCGTGGTGCCTGCCCCATGCAATCCTCACTACACTTATATTATACAATTTTTTGCATAAAAATTGTAGTAATAATTTTGCTATAAGCATATACTAATTTGAGATTCAAAAAACGGTATATCAATAAATCAGTAGCTCGTTATTCCTTGAGCGTAAAAGTTTTCTGGTCTTTGCCGGCATAAAGAACAGCAAGGAATTTGAGTGTCTCGTCACCTGTGTTTCTGTTAATCACCCACGTGTTTGCGTCTTCAATAAAAGACTCTCCGGCCTCGAATGTCTTCTTTGTGCCGTCCTCATTTTCAACCTCAACGCTCCCACTTAAAACGTATGTCAAAACCGGGTATGGGTGGCTGTGCTTTCCAATCCCCGACTTTGGTGCAATTTCCACAACGTGTGCCTCAATTTTAATGTTATCTCTACCCGGAACTGTTACGGGGTTTCCGGACATGGTAGCAGTGGAAGTAAGAACGACGTCCACATTAAATCCCTTTGAATCCTCTGCTGCGTACAAAGGCATAGACAGAAACAAAATAAATATCACAAAAACAAGCAGTTTTTTCATAATTAGACTCCTTGCATATAAGATGCACTTAATAAATATAAGTTTCTGTTATAAAATAAAAGTATAAATGAGCGGGGTTTCAAATCATAGTATAGATGTCTGATAAATATAAAATCCAGATCGAATACTGCACGCAGTGCCGGTGGCTTCTAAGAGCCGCATGGATGGCTCAGGAGCTGCTGACTACTTTTGAGCAGGAGCTTGCAGAGGTGTCGCTTATACCGGGTACAGCGGGCATATTCGAGGTCCGCACAGAAGACAAGGTCTTATGGTCAAGAAAACAAGAAGGCAGATTTCCTGATATAAAAGAGCTTAAGCAAATTGTGAGGGAAGTTGTAGCCCCTGATAAGAATCTTGGTCACAGTGATAGGTAAGAATCCCTTATCAACATTACCATGATTGCGATTAAATATATTTGAACTTGAATAGATTCAGGTGAATCTCATATTCTAAAATGTAAGTTAGGTGAGGATATGAAGAATATAAGATCTTTTGTTACAGCATTGGGGCTTGTTTTGAGTACGGCTGTATATGCCGGTTCTGCGCAGTTAAACCCGTTAAACCTGAAAGGCCCGCTTATTGGCAAAAAAGCCCCGGCTCTTGAGTCGGAGACCTGGTTTAATAGCTCCGAAATTAGTCTTGATGACCTGAAAAGAAAAGTGGTCATTATAGAGTTCTTTCAGCTCTGGTGTCCGGGGTGCAATAAATTTTCCATTCCTCTTATGAACAGGTGGCGTGATGAAAAGTTCAGCTCAGAATCGGATATCAAATTCATAAGCGTTCACACCGTTATTGAAGGGCATGAATATCAGAACAACGAAAGGCTCGAATATTTCATAAAGGAAAAGGGGATAACACATCCGGTTGCAGTCGATAAAGATGAGGATGGTAAAAACACTCCCGTTACTATGACAGAGTACAGAACCCGCGGCACGCCGTGCATTGCTATTATAGATAAAAAGGGGATAGTGTGGTTTAAATACTTCTGCGGATTTAAAACACAGCCAGTTGAGAATTTCATTAGAGAACTGCTAAAAGAGAGTTAGAAAAGAAAAGCCCCGCTGGTTACTCAAACGGGGCCGGATTTATATAATGTTATTTTTTTGCTAACTAACTGCCAGCCGTTAGCTGTTCCTGCACGTTTTCACATTCTGTATAAAACTCTTTTGCGATACCCAGCATCTCTACGGCCTGCTCTTCTTCAGGCTCCTGTGACCTTTCGTCTGCAAGCCTCTCGGCAATGTTTAGCCACTTATCATCGGCCTCACCGGTTCTTACAAGCAGGTTTTCAAACTCCCAAAGAGTCTGCTCCGGTGTGAACGGATCGACAAGTTTTGTGTATAGAGGTACATGGGCGCTTGCCGAGCAGGCAATGTATGATTCGTTTATGCTTGCCTCAAACTCGCCGTGCGATAAAAGGGCTTCAGCCTGCTCTATATGATACTGAGCTTCTCCCAATGTAGGCACTTTTTCTTCCACAGTTGCTCCCGCGCATTCACCTTTTACTCCCTGCTGTACCTCAAACTTCTCATGCTCATGACCCCAGTCTTTATAAAAATCAGGGTCGTCTTCATAAGAAGGAATATCCCCGTACTCTTTTAACACCGGCTTTAACTCTTTGGGGCCAAGCCTTCTCATTACTTCATCAAAATCCTCGCCGTTGGCTTTTTCAGATTTATAAATTTCCAAAAGTCTCTCTACCAGTTTTGGAGCGTTTCTTGTAGGCACCTTCCCTATAGGCATTGCAAGCGTGGTATTTTCACCCTTGAGCGCTCCACCGAGGAATACCATCTCCGCAGGCACAGACCTTCCTTCCTTGGATATAGCAGCGCCCTGAAACCCTATATTGGCAACTACATGCTGTGCGCATGAGTTGGGGCAGCCTGAGATTTTTATCTTTAAGTCCTTTGTGACATCTGAATAATCTCCAAGGCCGTTTGTCATATCTTTATTTAGCTTGTTGGAAAGGCCCTTTGCAGAAGTTATTCCCAGTCTGCATGTGTCGGCTCCCGGGCAGGCCGTGATATCTTCAAAGCTGTTTGCGCCCGTGGTTGCAAGGTCTATCTCTTTTAGCGCGCCGTATAGAGAGGGCAGCACGGATGCGGGAACCCACCTTAGCATGAAATTCTGCAGAATGGAAATCCTTATCGTTCCGTCTGAAAACACATCTGCAATATCCGCGAGTCTCCTTGCGCTTTCTGTCGCAATGTCGCCAAGCTTGATTCTTATGTGCACCATTTTAAATTCATCGGTTCTGTGAGGAACTACGTTTGTAGCAAGCCAGTGCTTGTATTCAGGGTCATCTTCAATTCCTTCGGGTGCGGCCGGAATATCATGATTAAATTCGGGCGCCGTCTCCTGCTTCGGAATATCATTTAAATAATCGTTCCAGGAGGGGTCAACGTCCAGATTTTGTCTTTCTTCTTCAACAAGCTCTCTGAACTTGTCCATACCCAATTTGCGGATTAAAAACTTCATCCTTGCTTTCATGCGGACTTTTCTCTCACCGTACCGGTCAAAAATTCTAATGATTGAGGCTGAGAAAGGGATCATTTCTTCTACAGGCATAAACTCGGTCCACAGATGTCCAAGTGATGGAGAAGCTCCGAGGCCTCCTCCTACCCAGATCTCGAATCCTCTTCTTTGCGCCCCGTCTATTTCCTTTATTCTTGCCCTGAATCCTAGGTCGTGGATTCTGATTCCTGCGTGGTCTACATCGGGGCAGCCCTCAAAACACACTTTAAATTTTCTGCCCATGTTCTGACAGATCGGGTTTCTCAGCAAAAAGGTTTTAAACGCTTCGGCATATGGGGTAACATCGAAGCTTTCAGTTGGCGATACCCCTGAAATATGGCAGGCCGATACGTTTCTCACCGTATTTCCGCAGGCTTCTCTGGTTGTAATACCCACGTCGGCAAGCTCTCTCATCATGTTTGGAACCTGTTTTATGTTTAAATAATAAATCTGCACGTCCTGCCTCGTAGTTAGGTGCAGGAAGTTGTTTGCATATTTGTCTCCAACATCTGCAAGTCTTCTAAGCTGATTGGAGGTGAGGCCGCCATAGGGAATCTTGATCCTCTGCATCTGATACCCTTCCTGTCTCTGCGCATACACGCCAAGCTGAAGCCTTATTTTCTGAAACTTGATCTCTCCAATAAGCCCCATCTCGTAGTCTCGGACTTTCTTGTCAAATTCATCAAGCTCTTCTCTTACTTCTATCGGCAGATCCTTTTTGATCTGCTTCATTGTTTTATTCTTATATTCCTGCATTATTTGTCTCCAACTTATGTTCAGTAATTAATTATATCAAATTTGCGATCTATTTAAATTTATTTTAGTTATAATGCACGCTAAATTTTGATCTATAGTATTATGCAAAGATCATACCTGAATATATATATAAAATCGGCTAGATTCCGGATAAAAATTGACTAATATGTATACATTCTGAATATAGTTTAATCAATAGATTAGGTGTCTGATTAGTAAATGAAAAGATATATCGGCAAAATAAAGAAGGCAGCGCTATGGGCGGTATTAATATTTTTCGTATCCACTATCCTCTGGGTTATAGCATACAGGTTTATAAATCCTCCATTAACGCCGCTTATGGTCGCAAGATATGTGCAGGATGACAGGCCGGACAAAGTTTTGGAAAAAAGCTGGATAGGCATTGACAATATTTCGCAACATGCGGTACTGGCCGTAATAGTCGCAGAAGATCAGAGTTTTTTCAGCCACTGGGGTTTTGATTTCAATCAGATAAATAAATCGATACTTGCCTATGAAAAGAGGGGAAGCTTCAGGGGGGCTAGTACAATTAGTCAGCAGACCGCAAAAAATGTGTTCCTGCTTCCGGTGAGAAGCTGGCTACGGAAAGGGTTTGAGTCCTATTTCACTGTTCTCATAGAAATATTCTGGGGAAAGAAGCGCATACTCGAGGTCTATTTAAATGTAGCAGAGCTTGGAGAGGGAATATACGGAGTAAAGGCCGCCTCTAACCACTATTTCGGAAAGTCTGCAAGCAAGCTCAACCAAAGAGAGGCCGCGCACCTTGCCTCCCTTTTGCCAAACCCAAGGCAGTATTATAAAAAAAGTTATTCAGATTACAGGAAAAAGAAGACCGCCTGGATACTGAAGCAGATGAAGAATTTAGGCGGGACTGCTTATGTTGAAAAGAGGTTGGAGTAATTATTATCTATAGGGTAAAAATGTAAGCGGGGACATAATGATGACCAAACAATTCCATTTCAAATTAATACTGTTTTTTGCTTTTACCATATCTTCTAGTCTTAGCATTGTAGCAAGGGATTTTTCAGGTGTTCAAATTAAGACTCATAAAATTACAGAAAATATTTATATGCTGAACGGAGCGGGCGGCAACATCGGAGTGATAACCGGAGTGGACGGGGTATTGATGGTCGATGACCAGTTTGCTCCGCTTAGTGAAAAAATAAAGACCGCAATATCCCGGATTTCTGAAAAGCCAATAAAGTTTGTTATCAACACGCACTGGCACAGAGATCACTCTCAGGGAAATGAAAATTTCGCAAGAGCAGGCGCAATCATAGTTGCGCATCAAAACACTAGAAAGAGAATGAGCGCCGAGCAGTTTGTAAAGGCATTTAAACGCACTGTGCCCGCTTCACCAAATGAAGCTCTGCCCGTGGTTACTTTTGCAACAGACATAACATTTCATCTAAACGGTGAGCAGATAGAGGCGATGCATGTAAAAAATGCGCATACAGACGGTGACGCCGTAATATTTTNNATGCATGTAAAAAATGCGCATACAGACGGTGACGTAGTCATATTTTTTAAAACATCTAATGTGATTCATATGGGCGACACATATTTTTCGGGGCAGTACCCTTTCATTGATTACTCTACAGGCGGGGGATAGCCGGCTTGGTAAAAGGTCTTGAAAAGGCGCTTTCAATGATAGATGAAAATACAAAGGTGATCCCCGGTCATGGAAATCTTTCGAATAAAGAGGAACTAAGCCACTATTTGCAGATGCTAAAGGATGCAAAATCGGGTACGGAGAAATTTATAAAAGAAGGAAAGAGTCTTGCCGAACTGCTTGATTCGGACGTGTTAAAGAATCATGAACAGAGATTCGGACAGGGGTTTTTAAAAAGGGAGAAGTTTCTTTCGATTATTCTTGAGGGGCTTAAACAGTAAGTATATCGCAGGCTTTTTTTGTTCTGGCCTTATTTTATTCCAGCTGAATAATCGATCTATTATAAAGTATTAATACCAGGTCTTATATTTTTACTTAAATTTCTACACCTAAATTACCTCTCCGGTAGTATTGTGTAGAGACAAAGAAAACATTAATTTATAACAAATTTTATAAGGAGGTAAAATGACTTATGAAACAAGTCATTTTGTTTTTTGTGCTGGTTACAATGATGTTGTTCGGTGCTGCATCAAACGTTTTGGTAGAAGATGCCGGTGCTGACACAAGCACAGTATATGCTGATGCTGGCAAGTTTGATGAGCATGAGGATGCACCACCCGAGGAACCTGAAGAAGAACCTTTAGAAGATGAAGGTTATCCTGAAGATGAGGGTGAAGAGCAGCCTTATGATCAGCCGGTTGAATAATGATCAAAGCTTTTTAAAATCAATACTAATGTGCAGTAAAACAGCTGATTAGTTCCTCTCATAGGTGGGAAGAGCCATTATAAAATTTCATACTACCCCAACTCTTCCCACAAATTTGTTCAATAAATTAACTTTATAACCTGCTGTATTGCAGACAGTTAATGTAGATGCTCGGGGATGTACTTACTTAGAGCTGTTCTTTATAACGGCCTTTTGCAAAATAATATTATTTGGAAATGTGATAACGTTTGAATTCTCGTCTTCCAATATAACATTATAAAAATTTATGTCTGTGATCTTGCCTTCAAGTGAATTTTCACCGTCTACTATTTTTACATAATCTCCTATTCTATATGGGCATCCGAAAAATATTATTATGCTCGACACTATGTTGCTAAGAACAGACCATGTGGCAAAAAGAGCGATACCGAGCACTGTGAATATAGTGGATGCCAAAACGAGTATTCCCTGGGAATTAATGCCCCACAGTACAAGAAGGAAAATAAAATAACAAATAATTATGAACAGACTGAATAGTTTTATTACATATTTTGTCCTCTTCACATGCAGCTTGTTTATCCTTCCATAAGATCCTACCATCAACAGTATCAAGTAGATCAAGACTATTACAACTACAAGTACTGCAATTGATATTACTATTCTGTCAATATTCATATTATAAAAACCCATTATAATAGACTTCAAATTCAGAAATTGATTCAATTTTTCTTATAACCCCTTTTCTTATACTCTATATTTGGATATCCAATTATCGAACTATAAGTTAATATTTTTTTAACTCAGAAAAAACTTAGCTCGTTTGGTCTTTTTCTTATGAGTTTTATTTTTTTTTGCTGAGACTTTTAGGGGCTTTATACACTTATCAGAAATATGATAAGAAATTGTCCCTGCGTCATTTTCTGACATGCTGCCGCAATAAACACATAATAGTTTCAAGGCATACCTCCCATAAAAATATGTGATTAATTTATGGATTTTGCCCATAAAATCTATTGGACTTTTAGATAATTTAGGAAGTACTTTTAGGGATATATTTTATACTACTACGTCTTAATACCTTTAAACTGTTTAACGGTTTCTAGTAGTTGGGAGTTTAATTCATATCTGTGTTTTATACCTAATTTTTTAAATATATGACTGATATGAGTCTTAACGGTTTTTTCGCTAATGAAAAGTTTTTGTGCAATGGCCTTATTGCTAAGACCCTGATATAGATTGTCTGCAATCTCATATTCCCTTTTAGTAAGTTTATTGGACAAAGATTTTATGGTTTTATCACTTTTGTTTATAAACTTCTTAAGTGCTGAGGTTAGCACTTCATTGTTTGCCCAAATGCCGCCGTCTTTTACTATTTTTATGGACTGAAGGAGGTCTGAGTAGCTGGAATTAATATTAAGACACCCATCTATCCCGCACTGGATCGCATTTACAAATAAATCTATATCATTATTGTGAAATAGAACAATTAAGCCTAGGCTGGAGTTAAACTCATCGAGCTTCTCGATTAAAGTTCTGTAATCTAGATTTGGAACCGCAGAATCAATATACACTACATCTATTTCTTTTTCACCGAGAATTCGAAATAGCTCTTTTTCATCTGCTGCCCTTGCGGCTACCGAGATTTCTTTTTCCTGTTTGAGCCTTTTTCAAGCAGCTCATACATCAGGTTTGACCTTATAATTAGTGCTAAATTAATCACTTTAATATCGATAGTATATTAGAATTATTAGTTATAAATACTAATTCTATGCTATATATTATCAATATTTTACGGTTTTCAATAGATAATTTTATGCGGGATTCTTATCTGACAGTGTGCGGGTTAATAACACCCTGGATACTCCGAATTAATGAGGGAGTAAACTTATATCAAATATGTATATTTATGAAGTTCTTTATATTTATGTGCAATAAATTTTTGCACTATCTCTAATGAAAGGTATTTTTGCTGAAGATATATTGGGATAGTCTTGAAATCCTTAATGACTCCTCTGCAAATAGGTTTACTGCAAAGACAGTCCATTGTCCAGAAATCTTCATCCATAGTAGTTGAATAATCAAAAGTAATTTCATCATGTTCATTAATCTTCATAATAGCCACCAGTTTTCTGTTATTTATTATCCCTGCGTTTGGACTGCAGGAATGATTTATAAATATTCCCGGTGACTCAGGCATTATATATGTTTTATATCCTGTCTGTATAAGATTTGAGCCAAGGGGAGTGCCATGAATGGGGTCATCCCGGTCCACTCTTGTGCCGCTGAATTTTAATATTAATTTGCCGGGTAAAAACATTCTGCCGGCAAATAACCCCTTGCCCGTATTAGAATTTGAAATGTATACTCGCTCTATGTTGTTTTTCATCAATAAAGCAGTGAAATCTATGTATTTAAATGTAGTTCATTTTAATAAAATCTAAATAATACAAAGTATGTATTTTATGGTGATAAATAATCATTGTTTCGTACTTCCTGGTATTATGCGACCTGTCCAATTGATTCTTGTTTATCCTTATTAGTTGTATATGAACTAATCCCAATAAACATCAAAAGCATCATTGATTTATCTTGCACTGATTACTATATTTGTATTAAAAAATAGGGGTTCGGCTTGATATTATGGTGGTAGTCTCGGATAACGAAATATTTTCACTTGAGCAAAAAGCTCAGATACTGGGTATCGATTTTAAAGTACTTACAAAAACATATCTATACGACTTATGGACTCTAAACATCAAGAGACTTTCAAGAAACAGGCTTGGGCTGTGCAATTATATTGATAAATCAATCGATTTAAACCTCGACTATCTTGAAGTGAACGGTTTACAAAGTTTTCAAAATACATTGAAACATGAAATTGCTCATGCAATGGTATATGAAAATTATAGGTGTGATAAGAAGTGGCTTAGCATAAAGCCGCATGGAACAGAATGGAAAAGTGCTGCACTTAGTATAGGAGTTATACCAAAAAGATGTCCTGAATCAGAGCAGATTAAACCCAAATTTAATTATTGGTTAGAGTGCAAAGTTCACGGTGTTATAGAGAGCTGGATAAGAAGACCCGGGGGGATAGATCGAGATAAATGGAGTCAATTAATAAGAACAAGTTTGTGTCCGAAATGCGGTCAGGAGGGAGTTGAAAATTATCTGGATATACTACATAATGCTAATTCGGCGTAAAGGTGCGATTAATCACTGTTTTGTTTATTAGTTCATAAATTCCATTCTTGGCAGTTTTAAGTAACGGATGGCCGGCCGGTACCCTCACCTGAGCAATGATAAGAAAGAAATACAGAAAAATCGGGATATGAATTGTTTATCAAACCAAACTATAAATCAGCATAAAAATATACTTAAAGTTGGTCATGGTCTTTTGAAGCTCGAGCTTGCCGCTCATCATCTGCACGCCACCCTTTAAAATGTCGGGGTATATATCTACTACTTTTTTAAAGTCTTCAAAAGTGATTGTTTCCGGAGGATTAATAACAATAGGTCTCACGTTTAGCTTAGCGCCTTCAATTTTAATGTTGTCACCGTCGATAGTAGCCTCAAACCATCTGCCGGAATCGGGCAGCGGCAGCTCAATGCCGTTTCCAATCTTTTCTCTTACGAGATTCCACTCCTCTTCAGCGGTTTCACTAAAAGCTATGTGCAGTCTGTCTTTAAGCATTTGTAATTGCCTCCAAAAGTTATCGTACCATTCTTACAAGTTTACCCCAGTTTGTCAAAGTTTTTGTTTATGGAACTTTCCATATCACTACTCAATAAAGTTACAACGAGAGGTCGGGTTTAAGTATCTTTGATTCACCCTTATAGTTTTTCTTAAACAACGACGCATCCTGAAGGGAATTTGGTGAGTTATCCCAGTGAATAGGAACTGCAATCGGGGGTTTGAATTTATTGGCTATTTCGGCAGCTTTTTTTGCAGTCATGACTGAACGGCCGCTTATGGGGAGGAAAGCTACGTCTACTTTCAGCTTTTTCATCTCCGGTATGTCGTCCGTATCACCGGCGTGATATATTTTTGTGCCGTCCAGATCGAGTATATAGCCTACCCATTTTTTGGATTTAGGATGATAGGGCTTGCCCGACAGATTATACGCGGGAGTAGTTTGTATGGGAATGCTGTAAAGGTTAAAGCTCACACCGGGTTTAACTACTATGTTTCCACCATCGTAAATCTCTCCTGCATCACCGGGAACGCAAACAATCGTATTACCTTTTTTAAGCTTTTTGATGTCTTCTACAGAGAGGTGCCTCAGATGAGAATGGGTTATAAGAATCAAATCCGCACTTCCTCCGGATACCTTATAAGGATCGATATAAATCTGTTTATCTCTAAAATTAATCCTCAGGCTCGAAAGCCCAAGCCATGAAATATTAACAGAGTCGTTTATTATAAGCATTCTCTATCCATGTGTATATCGGTGCATGAAGTGCAAATATTGTGCCTTCAAAATAAATTTAAATAATATCGCAAATTCCAGACTGACAAAAGGGGTTTGCGACTGCTCGGATTTAGTGTCCGGGGTGAATTGTAATCCGAATAAATACTGATTCGATACTTCACTATATTGCATCTAAAGTTGATAATTACAAAAAACTAAAGGAGCTGAACATGTCTCAATTCAAAGGGTTTTCAAAAAAATCACTAAAGTTCTTTTCTGATCTTGAGAAGAACAACACCAAGGACTGGTTTAGCTCAAACAGGGAGGTGTATGATGATGAGATATTAATCCCCGCAAAGTATTTCGTAACGGCCATGGGGGAAAGACTATCTCAAATAGCCCCGGAAATAGTGGCCGATCCCCGGACTGACAAATCCATCTTCCGCATACACCGTGACACGAGGTTCAGCAAGGAAAAGATTCCGTACAAGACGCATCTTGGAATATATTTCTGGGAGGGTAGTGCAAAGAAGCTTGAAAACCCCGGGTTTTATTTTCAGTTTGATAAGGACTCTGTGTTCTTAGGGGTGGGGATGCATATATTCCCAAAGGAGATGCTTGCCCCGTACAGAGACGCCGTTGTTGACAGCAAAAAAGGGAAAGACCTCAAAAAAGCCATAGAATATGTTACGAAAAAGAACTCAGAATATGAGCTTGGGTGGGTGAAGTATAAGAAAGTGCCCAGGGGATATGACAAGGATCACCCGCTGGCAGATTATCTCTTATACGGTGGCATAGGATTCCACTACAAAACCAATATCCCATCCGAATTTTATTCAGAGAAGCTTCTGGACTTCACCTATAATATCTTCAAAGATATGTCCCCGATTCATTTGTGGGTGCGGGGGTTGTAGGCAAGTATTTAGTTTATCACATGACACATTGAGCTGTGTCGAAATGTGAGTTTTATATTCTCTCCCACTACTGTCATTGTAACCCAATCAGTCATTCTTGAGGCGAAGCCGAAGAATCTAGAAACAGAAAAAAGGTCTTACGAATTTCACCTTAACGGTAAAATCCGTTGTTGCACTCAGAGTGACAAGAACCCAACGCATTGAGCTTGGTCGAAATGCGGGCATGGCAACCGCTAACTACTACTGTCATTGCAACGGGCTTTTTCGAAGAGAAAAAGTTCGTAAGACCTTAAAGTGTTTTTAAAGTTTTTAATAGGTGGCAATCTCGTTTCTAAATTGTGAGAATACACGGCAAGGCATAAAGCAGTCTGATAATCCTAATATTGTCACCTTTTTACCCCGAACCTTGAAAATATGATAGTTGGTGAGGGTCCGCTTATTTGTCTTTACTGAGCTCATTCATTTTAATACTACGCATCAGCCTTTTCAAAAAATCGAATGCTTGCAGAACCGTCTACCATATTTCGTATCTTATCTATCACTCCGGTTTCTGTGCGCCATTCATGATATTTTTTGTAATGCTCCCGGGAGTCCCACTGTTCAACTAATACCATGTTATTCTCGTTATCGACATCAAAATATACATCTATAAAATTACAGCCATCATATGCCCTGGTATCGGGAAGAATCTTATCGAGGAATGATTTCATTTCAGAAGTAAACTCGGGTTTGATGTCAGCTTGTACTAAAACCATTATACCCATTAGTATCACCCCCTTATTGGTCTTCTAAAAGAATATAACATACTTATAATAGTGGAAATAGAATATATTCATAAGGTAAGCTGCCTATTGTAAATTGATACAAACTAATTGCTAACTAAATATCCCTGTTTACACTCAGCAACTAACTTGAGTACTCACTGCTGCGCGTGTGCTGCAATCTGTTTTTGTATTTATATGTCATCTCGAACCGTAGGGAGAAATCTTTTTCATAAAACTATCCCAAAGGTGAAATAAAAGGATTTCTCGCCCTGCCCGAAATGACATATTTATTAGTTAAGTTACTCCCACTCTTGAAAAACCCCCCTGATATGTTATTTAAATCGGGTTTATTTTTATAAATAAACAAATACTGAGGAGAGTTTTTAAGGAGCGTAAATATGAGCGACGAAACACAACAAGCGCCGGGAACACAAGACGCACAGGCACCACCAAGCCCGCAGGCTACACAGGAAGCCCCACCGCAGCAAGCAAGCGAGGCCATCACGATGAAGCAGCTGCTGGAAGCTGGCGTTCATTTCGGCCATCAGATAAGCCACTGGAATCCGAGAATGAAAAGCTACATTTTTGGAAACCGTAACGGCATCCATATCATTGACCTGCAGCAGACGGTAACTCTATCCAAGGATGCATTTGGCTATGTAAAACAGGTCGTAGCCGATGGAGGAGAGATACTCGTTGTAGGCACCAAGAAGCAGGCACAGGGAATAGTGGAAGAAGAAGCCGCAAGGGCAGGCCTCCACTATGTAAACTCAAGGTGGCTCGGCGGAACCCTTACAAATTTTAACACCATAAGAGGCAGGGTGGATTACCTGCTGGAGCTTAAAAAAATGGAAGAAGACGGGCAGATGGAGCTGCTTCCTAAAAATGAAGCAAAGAGCCTCAAAAGAGAGATACAGAAGCTTGAGTATCTGCTAAACGGAATAATAGGCATGAAGAGGGTTCCCGATGCGATGTTTATAATTGATACAAGAAAAGAGTACATCGCCGTTAGAGAGGCCAGGAACTTAGGCATACCGATAGTAGCGGTTGTTGATACGAACTGCGATCCGGAGGATGCCGACTACATCATCCCCAGCAACGACGACGCTATAAGGGCAATAAAGCTTTTTGCCTCCAAGGTGGCCGACGCGGCGATTGAAGGCAAGCATATCTATGATCAGAAAATCGCATCTGGCGAGATTGTTAAACCCAAGGAAGATGAATCAACGGTGGTGGTCGAGAGAAAAGTATTCGTGTTCAAGGAGTTTGGTGAGGAAAAGGAAGGGGAGACAAAGTCTGAATCCATAGCGGTATCGGAGAGTGAGGCTGGAGAAGCGGCAGCGGCGGCAGCAGAAGAAACAAAGGAGGAGTCTAAAGATGGCTGAGATTTCGGCTCAAATGGTAAAGGAAATTAGAGACGCAACCGGAGCGGGATTTGTAGACTGCAAGAATGCGCTTGCAGAGACTGACGGTAATGCAGAAAAAGCAATTGAAATTCTAAGAATAAAGGGCCTTGCCAAGGCGTCAAAGAAAACGGGCAGAGCAACCCCGGAGGGTACGGTAACATCATACATCCACGCCGGTGGAAAGATCGGAGTGCTTCTGGAAGTAAACTGTGAGACGGATTTTGTTGCAAGAAACGACGAGTTTCAGGAGTTTACAAGGGAAGTCGCTATGCAGATTGCAGCGGCTAACCCGACTTATGTTACCGAAGAAGACGTGCCAGAAGAAGTGATAAACAAGGAAAGAGAGATCATGAGGGCTCAGGTAATAGAGGAAGGGAAACCCGAAAAGGTAGCCGATAAAATAGTTGATGGTAAGATAACTAAATATTTACAGGAAAACTGTCTGGTAAATCAGATATATATAAGAGATTCCAAGAAAAAGATATCTGATCTGCTGAGCGATCTTATTGCAAAAGTAGGCGAGAACATACAGATAAGAAGGTTTGAGAGATATCAGCTGGGAGAGTAGTATAAAGCCAATATAGAGTTGGCAGCTAATTATATGCCGCAACCAAAATATCAAAAAGTTCTTTTGAAGCTAAGCGGAGAAGCTTTGCAGGGCAAAGAAAAATTTGGTATTTGCGTTGATACACTAAAGACCATTTCAAAAGAGATAGTAGAGGTGCACAGCCTCGGCGTGCAGGTTGGTATTGTGATTGGCGGCGGCAATATCTTTAGAGGGATAGCAGGAACCGCAACGGGGATGGACAGGTCTACGGCAGACTACATGGGGATGCTTGCCACTGTTATAAATTCCCTTGCCCTTCAGGACACCCTTGAAGCCGAGGGGATAGTTACAAGAGTACAGACCGCACTGGAAGTCCATCAGGTCGCTGAGCCCTACATAAGAAGAAGAGCCATAAGGCACCTTGAAAAGGGCAGGGTAGTTATTTTTGCAGCCGGCACGGGAAACCCGTTTTTCACTACCGACACCGCTGCCACGCTAAGGGCCAGGGAAATTGGCGCAGACGTAATCTTAAAAGCCACCAAGGTGGACGGTATATATGATAAAGATCCCATGAAGCACAAGGGCGCCAAGAAGTTTGATCAGCTTACATACATGGATGTGCTGCAGAAGGACTTAAAGGTTATGGACGCCACGGCCATATCACTTTGCAGAGAGGGTAAAATACCCATAATCGTGTTTAATATGTTTGAAAATGGCAATATTTATAGGATAATTATGGGTGAAGAAATAGGATCGGTAGTAAAGGAGTAAATTGTATGGCTGAACTGGAAATTGAAAATGAAATCGAAGATTCAATCCTGAAGATGGACGATACCATTGATGCTTTTAGAAAGGAGCTTTCAAGAATGAGGACGGGAAGGGCCTCGGCATCGCTTGTAGAGCACATAAAAGCGGACTATTATGGTACCCCCACTCCGCTTAGCCAGATTGCAAACGTATCAGTGCCCGAGCCAAGAACAATAGTAATACAGCCCTGGGACACGAGCGCCATGAAAGAGATTGAAAAAGCCATCATGCAGTCCGACCTTGGAATTACTCCATCAAATGACGGAAAGGTAATACGTATTATCCTCCCTGTGCTTACTGAAGACAGAAGGAAGGAGTTAGTAAAATACGTGCACAAGCTTGCAGAGGACTTCAGGGTTTCGGTAAGGAATGCCAGGAAGGATATAAATAATAAAATCAAGGCATCGGAAAAGAATAATGAGATTACAGAGGACGATGTAAAGATGTTTATGAACCAGATTCAGCAGGTAACAGACCAGCATATTGCCAAAATTGCCGAATTACTGCAGGAGAAAGAAAAAGAGATATTGGAGATCTAATACTTTTGTCACACACTGAATTTTTATTTACACTATACATATTGGTTAATTTCAATTAAAATAAATCCATATGAAATTTTTGTGGCAGAACCTTACCAACCTGTTTTCATATCTTTTTATGTCCTCGGCATTTGCCGGTTGCATCTGCTCGTTCTATCTGGTTATTTTTTATCTAAAAGACGTATTTGGAAATACTACTGCTGCAGAAGCCAAGATAGCAAAACAGCTCTTTATTATCCTTCTTTTCTGTATAGTTATCTTCCCTATTAGTTTTTATATATCGCATACTGCTGAAAAGAAGAGCGCCATGGAAGATAAATACGATTATACCAAATAGCCTTTCTTTATAGTTTTGCATTTGATAAATTCTTGTATTCCTGTCTATTCCTTTAACACCATATCAATGCACATCACGGCTGCAAGTATGAGCTGTCTTGATACATCTTCTTTGGGTACGGCTTCAGAAATTTGTAAAATATAGTTGTCTGCGCTTGTAAAAAGTTCTCTTCCAATACCGGCCCATTTTTTGGTTACATGCGCATATTCTGTGTCACCGTTTTTAAATTTAAAATCCCATCCGGTCCACTTGCCCCTTAATTCACACACTATGTTTTCATTTTGATCCAGTACGTTAAACGCTCCTCTGATTAAGGAAAACTTTTGCTTAAATCCTCCAATGGGCTGATCAAATTCGTCCAACACCGTAACCCTAGAGAGTATAATAGATATGCCCCTCTTAATTCTCAGCACCTGCCTGCCGTCCGGCGTGCTGATCTTAATATCAAAAGGGGTGTGCCTTTTGTAATAGGTAAAGCGCAGTAATTTTGTTATTACCCCAAGCTTTGGCTCTCTGCACTCGAGGATTATCTTGCCGGTCTCAGGGTCATATATATCAAAATTATTGGCTGACTTAAACATGCCGACATGCTCTTTTACCAAAAAAATGTTTCTGTTAAGCTCTTCGTTTATTTTAGAGGCTCCTTTTGGTTTTAATTATCTGTAAAAAGAAAATAATAATTACCCTAAAATATTATACTACTTGCTTATTAGTTATTTATTAACAGGTGTCAATCAAACATCATGCTGGAACCATCCCAGCCGGTGCTGTTCGTATAGTAAATAAGCCCAAGCACCCTCATTTCTACTGCAAGAAAGTAAAGCGTTAGGAAACTCTATACCGGTATGGTTAGAGCGGGGATATTTATTTTCTTTATTATATATTCTCCAGCAAGCTCGGCTGCGATTAAGGCAAACAGTGATATGCATGCCGTGAAGTAATCAGGAGAGATTCTTTTTACCGAAGGGAATATAACCGTGGGGCTTAGAACCGAAAGTGCGCCGATCATGGCCACTGCAATAAGGCCCATCGGAAGGTAAAATACCCCGCCCCAGATAACTGTTAGTAAAAATACAGGATTTGTAAATGAAAATTCCCTGTAAAAATAATAATAAATTACCGTAGGCAGGAAACTGATTATAATGGTTGCTATATAATAGAAGAACGGTGCTATAAGATCACCGAAGAAGTCCATTATATCGGGCCAGTCCGGCATTTCGTCTTCTCCATTTGCGGAGTGAACAATTATTTTAAACATGAAAGCTGTGAGGTAGAGGGTAAGGAAAATTTTTAAAAATGTGAATAACAAGCCAAATAAACCCAAAGAAGTATTGAAGTATTTAGTAAGTATATTATCGATATAAAAAGAGTGCCTGCAATCATAAGCGACCTGCCCTCGCCCTAGAATGGATATGTAAAGACATCTGAAAGCTCGTCATTAAACGAAGTTCGTGCTATATGTCTGGTTTGTGGAGTCGGATTGTATACTCCGGTTGGTTCCTGAGGCTCCTGAGGCTCTGGGGGTGTATGGTCAACTTTTATTTTAATTTCTTCTTCTATTTTAGCTTTCCATTTTACATATTCATTTCTGTTCCTGAATTTAGGCATGATACCCCTCCTGTTTATTTGGCACATGCACATAACAAGAGCCATAGCAGCTATATAATCATTAAACCTGTATTGTCAAGGTTGATATGGTGCAGATATATGTGGATAATATGTGGCTGTAGGACACTGTACGGGGGGGGTCAGCGCAGAATTAATGGTAGGGTCTTAAAATTAATCTCTTATGCTATAATATAAAAAATCAGGTCTTCAGGCGCTGTGCTCTTCTTCGGCATCTGCGATGAGCTTTTCTATTCTAAGCGCCATCTTTATGGCTGCGTTTACGGATTTGCTGATAAATTCCTCTTCCTGCCCCGAGGTTACTTTGCCCGATGTTATGTATGCAGAGTATATATTGGCAGCAGTTGATAAAATAGCCTTTTCGCTACTTTGTAAATCAATAAAATACCGCCCTGTGTCCTGTTTGCTGCGTCTTGCCATAATGCTCATGATTTTATCAAGGTCAGGATTTTCACTCATAGCAGCCCCTTTTCTGTGATTTGTATATTTTGTTTGATTTTAGATTTATATTAAGTCATCAACCGCAGTATACTTTAGTCCAAATGCATCGGCAACGCCCTTATAGGTAACACTTCCGTTTACTATATTTGCCCCAGGCTTTATTTCATTATTTTCTTTCATGGCCTGTTTCCAGCCCTTGTTTGCTATTTCCAGAGCGTAGGGGAGCGTGGCATTTGTAAGAGCCAGAGTCGATGTCATTGCAAGCGCTCCCGGCATGTTGGCTACACAGTAATGGACAATGCCGTCAACGGTGTAAATAGGATTAGAGTGCGTAGTAGGTCTTGAGGTTTCGAAACATCCCCCCTGATCGATAGCGACATCTACAAGAACCGCCCCTTTCTTCATAAGCCCCAGCATCTTGCGCGTCACTAGATTTGGAGCTTTGGCCCCCGGAATAAGAACCGCTCCAACTACGACGTTTGCAATCCCTATTAGTCTTCTTAGCGTCGCCGGTTTTGACATCAGCACAAAGCAGTTTTTGGGCATTATATCGCTTAAGTATCTGAGGCGTTCGAGGTTTAAATCCAGTATGTAAACCTTGGCACCGAGGCCGCAAGCAGTCTTTGCGGCGTGCGTTCCTACCGTACCTCCGCCGATAATAAGAACAGTGCCGGGGTCAACCCCGGGCACTCCTCCAAGAAGCACCCCATGACCGCCATGTTCCATCTCCAGATACTTTGATCCCTGCAGCACGGACATCCTTCCGGCCACTTCGCTCATCGGGGTTAAAAGCGGCAAAGAGCCGTCTTCTTTTTGAATCGTCTCATAAGCAATATTAACTGACCCAGTCCTTATCAGCGCCTGGGTGAGCTTTTTTGATGCTGCAAGATGAAGGTAGGTAAATATAATCTGATCCTTCCTTATTAACTTGTATTCGGACGGCAGGGGTTCTTTTACATGCATTACCATGTCGGCGCGTCTGTATATATCTTTTGCCGAGTTTACTATCTTTGCACCGTGCTCTTTGTACCGGCCGTTATCAAAACCGCTTCCAAGCCCGGCGTTTTTTTCAACCAGCACCGTATGGCCGTGNNTAATCTCTTTTAGTATTCCTACAATCATATGCGCCCCTGTATATTATTATTACTATATAAGATTATATTGTTTTATGAATGATTCAAATAACTGGAAAAACAGTTAGTTTGCAGCAGGGGCGGCATTAGAAAGTTTTATATCTATTAGCTATTTGCTCCATTCTTTGCTGCAGGCTTTGATTTGTTTTTTCAAGGGATATGGGCTCATCGGATTCAATACTGTTCATATAATCCAGCATAAGCTGAGCGCATTGCGACCAGACAAAAGTGGTATTCGCATATGAGTTTATGAATTGAAAGTGTGGGTTTGGGTCATCTGAATTTTGATTGTTTGAATATATTTCATATAATACTTCGATATGCTCTGCGAGTCCTCCGATTGGTTTTAGCTGTTTAAAGCTGTGAAGCATGGAGATCAGTTCTTTTAAAAGGGAGTCTGTGTCTTCAACTATGTAGACACGGATTAGAGTATCTTCTAACCTTACAAGGAGCAATTTTATATATGCGCTGTAAAAAAATTTAAATAGTTCCTGTAGCTCAGATCCAGTGATATCTATTGATTCCAGCTCGGCTTTTAATTCGGTTAGCCTGCCGGGATTTTTAAGGTTTGTTATCCACTGAGTATTATCTGAAACGTTTAAAAGCCAATTATTGATTTCTATTGATTTTTTTTGCGTGTTAGTAAGTTTGAGATTTCCAAAGTCATCCATTTTATTTAAAATGTTAATCAGCCATTCATAGGTGTAGGCGCTTAGGTCAGTATTTAGTATTGACCTTGTTATCATACCCCTTGTTGTTCTGTCAGTAAGTTTATACTCTGCGCTAAAGTGCTGTCTGCGCAGGTTATATGCGTTTTTTACATCTGTGGTTCTCATTCGATCAGAATGTTTTGATAATAGCTGAATATATTAGACTTGCGGTCTGGTTTTATTATATAATTTTATTGTGTTTATTGCAATGGGATTGGGTTATCTATCTTACTAAGACTAAAATGCGCAGTGTTTTCGTTATCTATTTAAAACCTTTTCCTAATTATATCGTATAATTAATTAAACTTAAGATTACAAGGGCGCGCTTGTGTTTGGTTTGGCAAAGAAAAAAGAGTTGACTGACGAGCAAATGATGGAGAATTTTCAAAAAGGCGATAGTGGTGCGTTTGAGCAATTGCTGAACCGGTATGGCTCTAAGATTCTGTACTTTATAATGAAAAAGCTCAATATGACAAAACCGGTGGCAGAAGACCTTATGCAGGAGATATTTATTAAAGTTATAGAAAAGAGGGATACATTTAATACGGAGAGAAAATTTTCTACCTGGCTCTATGCTGTAGCAAACAACAGGTGCATTGATTATATGAGAAGGGATAAAAATAAACAGACAAGCTCGCTGGATAAAGAACTGTCGGCTGATGCAGGCGGCACTACTCACCTGGAGCTTGTAAAGAGTGAGACAGCAAACCCCGAAGAATATAGTTATAATAAAGAGATAAAGGTGTGTGTTGATGAAGGTGTCTGTGAACTGAGGGAAGAAGTAAAAGAGGTGTTTTTGCTAAGAGAAATCGAAGGGCTTTCGTTAAATGAAATAGCGGAAATTACGGGAGCGCCCTTAAATACCGTAAAAACGAGACTGCGGACGGCGTATCTGAATCTAAGGGAACATTTAATAAGCTCCGGCTGCTTTGCAAAGGAGCAAAATTTGGGGAGTGTTAAATAGCGATGAAGTGTGAAAGGGTAGAAGAGCTGCTTATAGATTATCTGCACGGTGAAATTGAGTCTGAAGAAAAAGGGCTTGTAGAATCTCACCTGCAGGGCTGTAATGACTGCTCGGAAAAATTTGCTGAATTTAAAGAAATACAGAGCGCATTTCAGAGCGAGATTCTGCCCGAGCCTTCGCAGGATGTTCTGCAGAGTCTGACTATTAAAGCCAGGCGGGATCTGCAAAATGAAAAGGTCTCTTTCTGGAGAAAGTGGTTCTATTCTCCGATTCTCATTCCAACTCTCACAACCGCAATTGCGCTTATGGTCTGGATCAATGTTGGAGGCAATAACACCTCGGAGTTTGGTGATGAGCCTGAGTATTACTCAAGGGAAGTAATGGCTGAAAAAATTCCCCAGAAAGAAATAGCAGGAAAAGCAATAGTAAAAGGTCAGGGGAATTTCCGGGCAGCAGACGACCTTGCAGGACACAAGCAGAACTCCTTTGCAGCATCAGAAGGTACAATCGGTGAGAGAAGAAGAGACATGGCCGCTGCGCCTCCGTCATTAAGGGATGAATTCTCAGAAGGACAATTGAGACCGCATGATGAGCGTTTTAAGGAAATTGAAAAGAGAGGAGAGACGCTACTATCTGAAAGTGTACCTCAGAGAACTTCTAATGAAGAAACCCCAAGTGAATATGAAAACAATAAGGCAAAAAGTCTAAAGCCTGCAAGTAATATGGCAGCGAGGCAGGAAGTTTTAGAGAAATTAAAAAATGAAAAATCAGTTGATTCTGTTAATAAGACTCCTGCTGCACAAGGTTATGACAGATTAGTGTCAATTGAAAGTAAGCCGGATGCTGGTGCAGTGGTTGAGAATAAAGACGATGACGGGTTCAGGTTTAGTCTTGGAAGCAGTAAGGTGATGGCTAAGAAGGTGTACAAACCATCTGATGATAGCAATGAAGCAGACTTGGATGTAGCTGAAGATAACAAAGATCTGGAGGTTACAGGGGTAAACGACGCAATAGAAAGAAAAGTCTCGGAGCAGGTAAGATCGGCAGAGAAAACTGAAACCGTAAAGAAAGAGAAACTTAAACAGGCTCGGGTTGGAGTAATTGATTCTCCAAAAGAGCTATCGGATAAAAGTTCTCTTAGGCAGCTTGGCATAGCGCTTAGCCAGCAAAAAGCCGGTGACTGCAAATCTGCCATTGCAACAAACGAGTACAATCTTAAGAACAGCCCCGATGCGCCGGACTCTGTAAAGGAACAGACATATTTGTCTCTTGCCCAGTGTTATGAGCAGCAGAATATGTTTGTAAAGGCTATAGAGAACTATAATTACCTGCAGCAGGTGGCACCCTCTCAAAAACCGTTTGCAGCGCAGAAGATTGAAGAGCTTAACTTTAAGGTTCAGCAGCTAAATGTGCCTGCCGCCATTTCCGAACCTTCCACGACTTCAGAGACCGGGGTGGAGGTTACCAAGTAATAAATATCTGACCCTGCCTCAAGTCACTCTAGAGGCGCGACAGTGACGAAGAATCTAGAACAAGATGCTTCACAAAGCCTGTGCAGAGCCTATCGAAGTATTTAGCATGACATGCCTGTAGGCAGCATGATAGATGTGGGTTAGGAGATTCTTCTCTCCACTACATTCCGATCAGAATGACGAAGGATTGAGTGGTTTCGATCAGAATGACAATATATTTTTTTCTATTCCATTCAAAATCTTTTCAAATCCCCAAAAACCTTTTCTCTTCCCCTTCGTATTAATAATTAAAAATCAGTTTTTGAGGAGAAAGCCTATGGGAATAAGAACCCGCATAAATACGATATTTAAATCAAACATAAACCATCTTGTAACCTCTGCGGAGGACCCTGAGAAGATTATCAATCAGTCCGTAGAAGAGATGCAGGATAGTTTTGATGCCGCCAAAAAAAGAGTGCTGGCTCTTAAAAGTGAGATTGATGACAGCAGAAGATACAAAAAAAATATCTCAGAGCAAATCGATTACTGGACGGATAAAACAAGTGAATTTGTAACAGCGGATATGGATGAGAATGCCCGGCAGACGATAAGAAAGAGAAGGATATTAGAGGAGATAGAAAGGAAGCTTGAGTACAGAATCGCAGAGCTTGAGACCATGTTTAAAGAAGCCGACAGAAAGATAAAGGAGTCCGAGGGCAGGCTCCTTGCGGCAAAAAGCAAAAGGACGATTCTTCTAAGCTCATATGGAAGCGCTAAAACGGCTGATACTCAAAGTTCATCTTATGCCGGTTTTTCATCGCCCAAAACAACTCCTGACCCCTATGAGACTTTTGTGAGGATGGAAGAGAGGATAAATGACGAACAGCAGCTTGCAGACTTCAAATCTTCTAAGGAGCAGCGGTCATTTGAAAAGGAAGAGAGTCTTATAAACGAAGAATTGCAGAACATTAAAAAACAGATCAAAGGAGGAAAGAAATAATGTTTACAGGAAAACTCAAGAAAAAATATGTGCTGTTCAGCACAATGCTTTTGGTGGCCATACTTGCAGGCACAGGCTTTTTAACCGCATTTCCAACAATACCAAAACCGGCAGGGGCGGCTGACGGATCGCTGCGCTGGGACCTGAAGCTTGCAAACCCTTATATGCTTCATGGTGATAGCAGGGACCTCGTGCTGAACTTAAAGATCAAGGGAGAAGAAATAACAGTGTCGGAAAGACCGCCTGTAAATCTCGTCTTGGTTCTTGACAGAAGCGGCTCGATGAGCGAGAAGGGAAAACTGAAATATGCCAAGAAGGCGGCAAATGAGATAATCTCAAGCCTCTCTTCAAGGGACAGGCTGGGAATAGTAGCTTACTCTACTAACGTGGAGCTTATGTATCCAATACAGACGCTCGAAAATAAACAGGCAGCAATTAATGTCGTTAATTCCTTATACCCCACAAATTCCACCAACCTATCGGTCGGGCTCATAGAGGGCATAAATCAGATAAAGTCTGTCTATGATAAAGAGTATCTGAACCGTGTTGTGCTTTTATCAGACGGGCTTGCAAACGCAGGAATAACAAATATTCATCAGATAAACAATATTTCACGCAGAGCCTCAGAAAAGGGAATAAGCGTAACAACCATGGGGCTTGGCGCAAATTATGATGAAAACATGCTCACAGGTATTGCCGAATACGGTGCGGGAAACTACTACTTCATAGAATCCCCCACGCAGATAGCTTCCATATTCAAAATGGAATTCGGCCAGCTTGTAAAAACCGTCGCCAAAAATCCGAAGATTAAGCTTAAACTTGAACCCGGGGTCAGGATTAGGGACGTAAGCGGTTATAAATACTTTGAAAAAGNNATAGCCCCCGGTGACCTTTCAAGCGGCCAGGAAAGAAACATACTCATTAAATTCGATGCTCCCACAAGCAAGGTAGGAAACAACAAGCTTGCAAGGGCATATCTTGAGTATGACGATATTGCGGCAAAAGAGCCTAAATCTTTTAGCAGCGATCTGGACTACAAGGTTACAAAGAAGCAGGCGCTCGTCCTTAAAAATGAAAACAAGGAAGCAGGAGCAAGGGCAGCTTCAGTCGACGTTGCATCAGAGTTTTATCGCGCAGCTGAGGATTATGAAAATGGAAGGCTGGATAAGGCAAGGGCTGGTATAAATAATGCGATTAGTAGATTAAAAGCGATTAATAACTCGCCACAGAGGAATGAAGAAACAGTTGAGCAGGAGATTATATTGCGTGAAGGGTATGATCGTTTAATTAGCAATACACCTGCACCAACGTCAGAAGCGGGAAAGAGTCTTATAAAAAAATATAAGGCGCAGTCAAGAGAGCAGCAGAAATAAATCCAGCCGAAAAGAGGAGGGCCTTTGCCCTCCTTATTTATTATAGAGGATAATAAAATGAACCATTTAATAAAAAATATTAGTGTAATTATATTATTAGGCGGTCTTTGGGCGGTTATTTTACATACTCTTTTTTCTTCTGTCTCTACATACTGGAAACTGATTTCCATTTCCTTCTATCCACTGATGTTTTTGGGTCTGATATTCATAAGCTCTTTGTATTTTGATCTTGAAATTAGTATTTCCAGGATTGTTATTACTGCACTGTGCAGCGGGCTTTCCTACTATTTATTATCTTCTTACCTCCCACTGCTTACAATAATTCTGGTAGCCTTAATATTAGCAGCTGGCTTTACGAATCGGTCATCGGATAACGGTGGTTTTATAATAACATTTCTAAAAGGCAGCGTGTTTATACCAGTTGGAATTTTTACAGCCGATCTGTTAATTTTGCATTCCAGCGCTTTATCCGGCAGCGAAATGTTGTCCTGGATAATACTTGGAGCCGTGCTGAATATAGGGTTTATGTTTACTATAATACCTGTCTCAAGGTTGATGAGTGAATATTGCACAATTGTCAATAATAACGGAATGAGGGACGAAATTGACGAATTTAGGGTACAAGCCACTGATATTATTAAAGATTTAGACTCAATCCAGTCCGGTTAGTGAAATTATAAAAATTTCATTATTTAAAGCTTATTCTTAATTATGTATTGTAACTATTTTAAAATATAGTAAAATATAACAAGAATTAAGATAAAATTATAGATTAAAGCATATACACGGATGAGAGGAGATGAAAATGAAGAGGTTACTAATATTAAGCTTGGCATTGGCAACAGGACTAATTTATTCCGAGATTGCGTACTCAAGAAACCCGGTTAAAACACTAGGGGGAGTAAAGAGCGGACTATCAGGCGGGTCTTCCGGTACAGGTTCGGCTTCCGGCTCAAGCACTGCTGTTGGAGGGGGTTCTTCAAGCATAAGCTACATGCGTGGTGATGCAACTTTCTACGGCAGTGAATCAAAAGACAAAGTCGAATTTCAAAAAACAAAGCCGCATCCAAAAAGAAAGTCGTGCGCAGAGCTTTGGAACGGCTACTATGAAAGGGAAGAGATAAACATCAAGGTATCAACAAGAGGCAACTATGATGAGCAGATTATTTTCTTCTGCCCTACATGCACCGATGAAGAACACTTCATAAAACCATTTACAGAGTCTTTATACCAGGGACACACGGGTATGGAAAGGATTAAATCCTGCGGATTTGACTATGCCGTGTTTAAAGGCGGCAGGGGATTTAACGAAGTGATCGTTGAAGTACCTAATGACGAGATGTAATACGATAATTAACACATCAGTTTTTGATTTTTAATTATTTGTATTTATATTTTGTAAATGTTGTCAACATTTCCGTTTGGCTGGGTAAAGAACATAGATTCAGAGAACTGGCAGCTTCTTTGGGATTCGATTAATAAGAAGTTCTACGCAAAGGGAGCGAAGTCCAAAAAAGTCATACAGCTTGCCGATATTCCGGACTGGTTTGCGTCAAAGAAGTTTGCTGATGAGGTTCTAACCGAGCCCTACAAATATTTTCCTTCTTAAATTTATAAAATTAGTTATTCTGTTTAATAACCGGGCGTTTGGTTCGTTTAAACGGCCCGATTTTGCATTAACATTAAAAGGGTAATTCTAAAACTATGAAATATATGGAGCAGGAGCTTATAGCTATTCCATTTGGAAGCAGCAAGGTTGACGCGCTTTTTTATAAAAGCAGGAAAAATGTTTCGGAGGAAATTTCCAACACAGCAGTAATTCATGTTCATGGATTTCTGGGCAATTTCTTAGACGGCACTCAGAGATTTTTGCCTCCTATTCTGGCAAAGTCCGGCTATTCGTCCCTTTCTATTAATACAAGGCTTGCAAATTTCGGCCTGTTCTTCGGCTACGGAATCATAGACGACACAATTCCGCAGATAGACAGGTCAATAGAGTTTTTATTGGAGCAGGGATATAAGAATGTCATAGTTTCCGGGTACAGTCTCGGCGGCGCTGTGGCGCTGCGCTACATGGCGATGAGAAGCTCTGCAGCTAAATATCCTCATATTAAGGGAGTAATAGTGCTTGCAACTCCGTATTCCATGCCGGATTCTATAAAAAGAAGGTGGGATAAATGGGGAAGCGAACCCTCTTATGACCAGATATACGAAGAGGCAAGGGCAATATTTAAAGACGATCCCGATAACACCAAAGAAGACAGGACGATTGTGATATATAAGACCAGGGGGGACACATATATACCCGAGCACAGCGGCATATATACTTACAAGACATGGTGGAACCTTGCAAGCCCCCACGCCGAGAGTGCGAAGTGTTATAAACAGATAGAGAAGATAAAGCTTCCTATTTTACTGGTTCAGGGCTGGTACGATGAAATCGTTAGTTCACAGGAGACCTATCATCTTGCACAGGTTGCAAGAGATGCGGGAAACAAGACTGTCTCGGTGTTCTTTGTAGACAGTGGTCATTCTTTCCAGGGTAATGAAAAGGAGCTTGGCGATATAGCGGTTGGATGGCTTAACTCTAAATTTGAAGAATAGTCCTATCCCATAGAATTAATTTCCCAAATGAATATCTCTCATAAAAAGCTTGTTACTTTTAAAGCCAAGGACGGGTTTGAGATTAACGCCGTACTCACTATTTGTAAAAAAAGAAGTGAAAAGGAGCTTTATAATACTCCAATAATAATTCAAGTTCACGGCGTTTTAGGGAATTTTCTTACAAGGGGCACGCCAAGGCTCCTGCCGCCTGCGCTTTTTGATGTGGGCATTCACTCACTTTCCATAAATTCCCGTATGGCGCATATGGGTCAGATTATAGACAGCGCCATTTTTGATGAAACTATATATGATATCGATGCTGCGGTTAAGTATCTGGTAAAACTAGGCTATCACAGGATATATATTATAGGATACAGCCTGGGAGCTAACATTACCGCATACTATGCATCGGTTAATAAACACAGGAATGTAAAAGGAGTGATCCTCGAGGGCTGTTCATACTCGCTTCCTGAATCTCAGAAGGAAAGGCTCGGGAAGTGCGACAGCATACCAAGTTACGATGATATATATGAAAAAGCAAAGCACCTGCTCCTGCCCGACCCGCTAAAGTCCGAAAATGACAGGATATTCGTAGTATACAGGGCGTGGGGGCCTACGTTCAATCCCATAGACTGTGAGATGTTCTCATACAAGACATGGTGGTTTATGAGAAGCCCGCAGGCAGAGAATGCAAAGACTTATAAACTTATAGATAAAATAAAACTTCCCGTACTTTTTATAAACGGGAAAAATGACGATATTGTTTATGCATGGGAACCGAAGGACCTGAAGAAAATACTCAATAGATCCGGAAACAAGAATGTTCTGTTAAGATTTATTCCCAATGCAAAGCACGATTGCATGGAAAATCCAAAGGCCACAATTTCGGCAATTAAGGGGTTTATTAAAAAAATGCAATAGATATTATGATGCTATTAAAAATTTATGTTATCAGCATGTTGAATTTTTGTTAAGATTTGTTAAATTCTAGCTTTTTTAAAATTTGAAATTGTAAATCTAGCACTCTCCATAGATTTCCATGTGTGTTAATTAATGACGGAGGACTTAATGTCTAAATCAGAGGTTGGAAAACGAGTAGCAAAGAAGCATGGTATTACAAGGCCGGGGAATATATATTATAACCTTCCCATTCCCACATTGTATGAAGAGTTTGTAAGAAGAAATGAGGGTACAATAGGCGAGGGCGGCACTGTAGTAGCTCATACGGGAAAACACACCGGGCGCTCCCCGCAGGACAGATTCATTGTTCAGGACTCAAAGAACAGGAACACAATAAACTGGGGAAAAGTAAACAGGCCTTTTGATCCTAAGAAGTTTGATGCCCTGCTCAAAAGAGTGTTAAAGCACCTAAACGGCAAGGACCTGTTTATACGTGACCTGTTTGCCTGTGCTCATGATGATTACAAGATGCCTGTAAGGGTAATTAACGAATATGCCTGGCACAATGTTTTTGTTAACAGCTTGTTTTTAAGACCCGATGATGACAACCATTCACATAAAAAAGTAGAATTTACCGTAATAAGTTCTCCAAGCTTTAAAGCCGATCCCAAGAGGGACGGCACCCGCACTGAAACTTTCATAATTTTAAACCTGTCGAAAAGAATAGCGCTTATTGGCGGTACCGAATATGCGGGAGAAATGAAAAAATCGGTTTTCAGTGCGCTAAACTATCTGCTGCCTCAAAAAAATGTGTTCCCCATGCACTGCTCTGCAAACGTCGGGCAAAAGGGGGATGTATCGCTTTTCTTCGGACTCTCCGGTACAGGAAAAACTACTCTGTCTGCCGATCCCAACAGGCCGCTTATCGGGGACGATGAGCACGGGTGGTTCGATAAAGGAGTTTTTAACTTTGAGGGCGGCTGTTATGCAAAGGCCATCAAGCTTAGCCCAAAGACAGAGCCTGAAATCTATAATGCATCGTTAAAGTTCGGCTCTGTTGTTGAAAATGTTGAGATTGATCCCGATACAAAAAGAATAGATTTTGACAGCACCAAGTATACTGAGAACACGAGGGTAGCCTATCCGATTCATCACCTTGAAGGCATTGTCCCAGAGGGAGTAGGTGGTGTTCCAAAGACAATATTCATGCTAACATACGATGCCTTTGGCGTGCTTCCACCTATCTCTAAACTAACCCTTAAACAGGCTATATATTTCTTTATAATCGGCTACACGGCAAAAGTCGCCGGCACCGAGAGGGGGGTTACAGAGCCTCAGGTAACTTTCAGCTCATGTTTTGGGGCTCCGTTTCTGCCGCGTCATCCGAAGTTCTATGCGGACATGCTTCATAAAAAGCTTAAGAAACACAGAGCCAATGTATGGCTTCTTAACACCGGTATTACCGGCGGCCCTTATGGAGTCGGAAAGCGTATGCCGCTTCCTGAGACAAGGGCGCTTGTTACTGCTGCGCTCAGCGGCTCGCTCAATAAAGTTAAGTTCATCGAGGTTCCCACTTTCGGACTCAATGTTCCTACGAGTTGTCCGGGGGTGAGAAAAGAGGTGCTCCGGCCAAGGCTTTCATGGAGAAGTACAAAGAAATATGACGAGAAGGCCAAAGAGCTTCAGGCAATGTTTGATGCAGAGTTTGCAGGGCATGACATCTGATTGCGCTAACTGACAGGTTTGAAAAAATCCTTGGGTATTCCGGAACGGTTAGACCGATTCCTGCTTTTGTTGGGAAATCTAAGGCTTGGAACCGTCCGATTTGTCCAGAATCTGAATCTTCCTGGCTTTCATTATGTTATAACGTTTTTTCCACATAAAAGATTTTTCTTTACTGTATCTGCCGTAGATTCTCACCTCTGATCCGTCCGTAATATCCTTTACGTACCCGCGGGCATAGACGTTAATAGTGTTCTTTTCACTGTCCGTAAGGCCAAAGAGGGTAAATTTCCTGCCGTTAAACATTTTTTTATATTTGAGTCCTGTTACGGTTCCCTCAACCGTGAGCACCTCCCTGTGATATTTGTCCTTGTCAGAAAATATCCCGGCTATAGAAAGCTCACTCTTTTCTATGGGGCCGATATCGGTATAAGCCTTATACTTCTTCTCATCGGAAGAAGCCGCAAACGGGCTCAATATCAGAGCCAGCAATAAAATTGATAAGATAAGTCTAAGGCTGGTCATATATAAATAATAACTAAAAAAATCTCATAGGGTTACAGATTACTATTTTAGTTTATCCAGCAGAAGCTTATCAACCGACCATCTGCCCGAACCCTTTAGTGCAACAATCAAAAGCAGGCCAATCATCAGAATGTGAAACTCAAAACCCTCGCCCTTTTGGTTTCCAAACCAGTTCATGAAAAATCCGTTTGGAAGGTGAGCCATGAAGATTGCGCCAAGCATTATTATGGTGAGGCTTGCTGCTGAAAATCTTCCTAAAAGTCCTATTATAAGCATAACGGCCCCTATGGATTCTGCACTAATAATGAGAAAGCCTATTAACTTTGGAATTCCGATTGAAGCAAAGAAATCAAGGGTTGCCGAAAAGCCGTAGCCTCCGAACATGCCTGCAAGTTTTTGAAGCCCATGGGGAAGCATCACTACTCCTGCTGTTATCCTTGCTATTAGGCTTCCTATATCCTGTGTGTCTGTTTTTAATATACTGCTGATCATAACTGCCTCCTCAAACTTATGATGGTTGCATCTGCAACTATTTATAATATACGCAATATAGTTGTAAATGCAACTATATTTGTTAAAATAATTTTATGAAGAAAAAACTTACAGATTCTGAAACCAGGGCATGGGTGGGGTTTGTAAAGGCTCAGCAGACAGTGCTTGAAAAACTAGATGATGACCTAAAGAAGCATGGTTACCCTCCAATGTCATGGTATGACGTGCTGCTTGAGCTTGAAAAAACCAGGGAAGGCAGAATCAGGCAGAATGAGCTTGGGCAGCTTATTCTTCTTTCCAAGTACAACGTATCAAGGCTCTTGGACCGTCTGGAAAAAGAGGGTCTTATAAAGCGTGAGCCCTGCAAGGAAGACACGAGAGGTGTGTTTGCCGTCATAACTGCAAAGGGTAAAAAGCTTAGAAACAGGATGTGGCCTGTATACTATGAATCGATAAAAGAACATTTCCTTTCTAGGTTTAGTGAGAAAGAGCTTGGGCAGATGATAAAATTTAACGATAAGATCGTAAAATTTGCAATAACCCGATTTGATAACCGTTAAGATATTAAATTTCTCTCTCGATTAAAAAACTTTATTTTTTCTCATATTTTTATTAGAATAGGGTTTGATTCATTTATTATTAAAATATTCAAAGGAGATGGATAATATGCATAAATTTTTATTATTAGCATTTATGATTATATTTGCTTCATGCGCTGCAAAAGAGGCTGCACCTCCCACAGCTGAAGTAGAGAAAAAGCCGGCGGCAGAACAACAGCAGGCTACAACTGATTTATCGAAACTTGGCACGGTTAACTTCCCTGTATCCTGCAGCCCCAATGCCGCGGTTCATCTAACACGCGGTCTTGCGCTGCTTCATCATATGACCTATGGGCTTGCCAACAAAGAGTTTCAGACGGCTACATCGCTCGATCCTCAGTGTGCCATCGGCTACTGGGGGCAGGCCATGGCCGGCATTCATCCTTTGTGGTCGGATAAGCCCACGGAAAAACTGTTTAACTCCGGTAAGAGCCTCCTTGCAAAGGCTGCAGCATCTACAAATAAGAGCGAGAGAGAGGCAGACTATATTATAGCTTCTCAGCAATACTACACACCCGGCTGGACTGCAGATGAAAAGGCAAACCTGCAGGCTTTTGAGAAGGGGTGGGAGGCAGTTTACAATAAATACCCGGATGATCTTGAGGCAAGGAGCCTGTATGCGCTTTCTTTTCTTGCAAACGCAGACCCTCAGGACAAATCCTACGCAAGGCAGATAAGCACGGGACAGCTTCTTGAAAGAGTGCTTGCAGAAGTCCCTGACCACCCGGGCGCGCATCACTACACTATTCATGCGTTTGATTATCCACCGCTTGCTGAAAGGGCGCTCGATGTAGCATACAACTACGGCAGTATCGCCCCGGATATTCCTCATGCGCTCCATATGCCGACACATATTTTTACAAGGCTTGGCCTATGGGATGACTCGATTGAAATGAACAAGAGGTCGGCAGCAGCGGCTCTTAAAAATCCGGCAGGAGGCGCTATATCTCTTCACTACCTCCATGCGCTCGATTATCTTGCATACTCATATCTGCAAAAGGGGCAGGACCTTAAAGCACGGGAGGTGCGAAATACGATTGAAGCGCTAAAGGGGCCAATACAAAAGCATGTCGCAAGCTCCTACACGCTTGCTTCGGTCTCAGCGAGGCTGGCAATGGAGCGCCACGACTGGCAGCAGGCCTCAGAGGTGCAGGCGCAGACCCCAGGTGATTATCCAATAGGCGCACACCCTGCCATGTTTGCCATCACTCATTTTGCAAGGGCGCTTGGCGCTGCAAATTCCGGGCAGGAAGAGCTTGCAAAAGAAGAGATCGCTATTCTTGGCAGGTTGCAAGAACAGGAATCCAAAAGCTCGGCATACTGGGCAAAGCAGGTAGAGATTCAACAGCTCTCGGCCGTTGCATGGCTAACATATAATCAGGGCCTTAAAGAGCAGGGTCTTAACGTGATGAAAAAAGCCGCCGATCTTGAAGCTTCTACGGATAAGCATCCGATTACCCCGGGTGAGATACTTCCTGCGGGGGAGCTCTATGGCGATATGCTCGCCGAGTCGGAAAAATATGCAGATGCGCTCAAGCAGTACGAGAAGGCCCTTGTCCGCAGTCCAAACAGGCTTAACAGCCTCTGGGGCGCGGCTCACACAGCGGAGCTTACCGGTGATATGGGTAAAGCTTTTTGGTACTATACGAAATTCGTAGAGCTTACAAAGGATGCCGAAATAGAGATGGAAAATGTTAATAAAGCTAAAGCCTTTCTTGGCATGATAGAAAAAAAGAAAGAAGAGATAAAAGAAAAAAAGAATAAACAAAATGGTTAAAAAGATTCTATTTTCTTAAGTTAACAAAGAGGGGGTATATAGCCTTTAAGTCTATATACCCCCTCTTCTGTCTAAATATGAGCTCAAATATCTGCGCCGCTTTCCCTACTCTCCCTCATCGAATGAAACAAGCTCTGCATCTTCATCTACAGCTATACCCATTCCGCTTATATATACTTTTTCATCCGTTTCCCCGTCAAAGGGGTTGCAGTCCTCGGTTGTGAGCGTGTCTTCAAAATCACCAAGCTCATCCAGTTCCAGTAACTCTCCCAGCGCAATTATCTCTGCCTGATCAAGAGCGGTTCCGGGTGCGTCTTCCTGCCTGAATATATCGCCTACCATGGGATCTGCGGGCATGATAATACCCGGCAGGTTACCGTCTTCTCCTGCCCGCCATGCTCCATCATGGCCCACGACCTCTCCGTCTTCAAAATCGGCGACGTCTTCGCCAAAATAACACACCGTGCCGTCGGGCGCCTGTGCATAGTAGTTCCATGAGGTCTCGACCCTCTCGCCGTCCTCAAACTCATCTTCTTCTACTACCCTTGTCTCCACTCCGGCAACCATCTCCGTGTCGTCCAGTACCGTGATGACTATCATGATTTCTGTGCCCTCATCATCTTCTCCCTCGAGCACGCTCTCGCTGCCTACTACCAGCGGGAAGAATTCATTGTATATGTCCAGAGAAAAAGGCCCGTTCTCGGGGTCGCATATGCTTGTATCGACATTGGGCTCTGCGCACAGAAGCTCTACAACTTGATGGCTACATCGTTGTTGTTATTACTACCGCACCCACCTATGCTTAAAACGACACAAATCCGACGACTAAAAAAAGACTCAATATTTTTTTTATATTCATATCTGCCTGCTTTATCTTTTTAATTACAATATAGCATCCGACTATTACCGCAATCTTTAATTAAGATTACATTTTAGTAATGTATGAATTACTTTGGTTGAGGCGGTATATGGAATATAGGCAAATGTAGATGAAGGGCGGCCTGGTTTTGAGTGATCCCCCCGCGGGTGATTATTGGCTGTTTGATTTAGATAAGCTTATATTAATACGGTGATATAATGAAATTTCCGCCCTGTAAGCAAACACCGGAAGGACTTCTAAAATGCGTGTTAAAAAAAGGGGGCAGAATATATGCCCCCCCTTTTTTATTCTTCACTGTTTTAGTGATTGTTAATTTTTGAATTTTCCTTACTGAAATCAGGCAAGGTCGAAGCGGTCAAGGTTCATCACCTTTGCCCACGCGGCTGCAAAATCCTGCACAAACCTCTTCCCGGAGTCTTTGCATCCGTAGACTTCGGCTATTGCCCTCAGCTCTGAGTTAGAGCCGAATATTAGATCCACGCGGGTGCCGGTCCAATTGGTTTTGCCTGTCTTACGGTCACTGCCTTCAAACAGTTCTTGGGATTTCGAGGTTGCCTTCCAGGTTGTACTCAAATCGAGCAGGTTTACAAAGAAGTCATTGGTTAGTGTTTCCGGGCGTTTAGTAAAGACGCCGTTTTTTGAATTGTCCGAGTTAGTTTTAAGCACACGCATGCCGCCGAGAAGAACAGTCATCTCGGGAGCTGTAAGTGTGAGCAGCTGTGCGCGGTCAACAAGCATTTCCTCAGCAGGTAATGTGCATCCGTCGGCAAGGTAATTACGGAACCCGTCTGCTCTGGGCTCTAGCACAGCAAAAGATTCCACATCGGTCTGCTCCTGCAGAGCATCGGTGCGTCCCGGAGTAAAGGGCACTTTCACATTGTGGCCGGCATTTTTTGCCGCCTGCTCAATTGCTGCGCATCCTCCGAGGACGATGAGGTCAGCAAGCGAAACCTTTTTGTTTCCTTTCTGTGATTTGTTGAACTTTGTTTGGATGGTTTTAAGAGCCTTTAGCACTTTTGCTAACTGGGCGGGTTTGTTGACTTTCCAGTTCTTTTGAGGAGCAAGTGCAATACGCGCCCCGTTTGCGCCGCCGCGTTTATCGGAGCCGCGAAACGTGGATGCCGATGCCCAGGCGGTTGATACAAGTTGAGATACAGATAGTCCGGAGGCAAGGATATTACTTTTAAGTGCGGCTATGTCCTTATTGTTAATCAGTTTATGTGTAACTTCCGGGACAGGGTCTTGCCAGATCATCTCTTCATCAGGCACTTCTTTGCCCAGGTATCGTGCGCGCGGGCCCATGTCACGGTGCGTAAGCTTATACCATGCCCTTGCAAAAGCGTCTGCAAACTCATCGGGATTTTCGTAAAAGCGTCTTGAAATCGGTCCGTAAACAGGGTCCTCGCGCAGGGAGAGGTCTGTTGTGAGCATAAATGTTTGGTGACTCTTGGAAGCCTTGTGCGCATCTGGCACTTTACCGGCGCCCGCTCCATTTTTTGGCCTCCACTGATGTGCGCCTGCGGGGCTCTTTGTAAGCTCCCACTTATTATTAAATAGGTTTTCAAAGAAGTTGTTGCTCCACTTTGTTGGTGTTGTGGTCCATGCGCCTTCAAGGCCGCTTGTAATAGTGTTTTCTGCTTTGCCGCTGCGAAGAGTGTTTTTCCAGCCGAGCCCCTGCTCTTCGATACTTGCGGCTGCGGGTTCGGGGCCTACATATTTGTCCGGATCACCGGCTCCATGGGCTTTTCCGAATGTATGTCCGCCGGCAATAAGCGCTACGGTCTCTTCATCGTTCATTGCCATGCGGCCAAATGTCTCGCGGATGTCGCGGGCTGCTGCAAGCGGATCAGGATTTCCGTTAGGACCTTCGGGGTTTACGTAGATAAGGCCCATCTGAACTGCGCCCAGAGGGTTTTCAAGCTCCCTGTCGCCGGAGTAACGCTTGTCTTCAAGCCACTGCTCTTCGCTTCCCCAATAGATGTCTTCCTCGCTCTCCCAGACATCCTCACGTCCTCCAGCAAAACCCAGAGTCTTGAAGCCCATTGACTCAAGCGCGCAGTTTCCGGCCAGTATCATAAGGTCGGCCCAGGAAATTTTCCTGCCGTATTTCTGTTTTACGGGCCAGAGCAGAAGACGCGCCTTATCCAGGTTAGCATTGTCCGGCCAGCTGTTAAGAGGCGCAAAGCGCTGGGAGCCTGAGCCCCCGCCGCCTCGGCCGTCTGCAATACGGTAAGTACCGGCGCTGTGCCAGGCCATACGGATGAAAAGCGGCCCGTAATGGCCGTAGTCTGCCGGCCACCAGTCCTGCGATTCGGTCATTAGATCGAATATATCTTTTTTTACGGCCTTAAGATTGAGGCTCTTAAATTCTTTAGCATATTCGAACTCCTCGCCCATGGGATCGGACAGAGAAGAGTGCTGCCTTAGGATGTTGAGCTTA
>JABAHS010097720.1_pt3 | contig 37609 bp, 28 predicted proteins | sample 7062111 | NCBI WGS metagenome assembly JABAHS01 (sample SAMN14534600, study PRJNA622989) | marine sediment metagenome | biome: marine biome [ENVO:00000428]; feature: marine pelagic biome [ENVO:01000023]; material: deep marine sediment [ENVO:00002113]; isolation source: pool of 4 deep marine... | reverse complement strand
GTCATGAACGACGCCGACGCGGCAATGGCGAGGGCGATGGCGAAGGCTCGCGGGTCGTAACCGGCTCCAGCGGCGGTGGACATGGCGATCGGGAACATCAGAACCGCCGCCGCGTTGTTCGTGATGATCGTGAGCAGGCCGATCGTGGCGAGCACGATACCGAGCAGCGCGCCGCGTGGCCCGAAGGGTCCGAAAGCTTGAATGACGAGATCAGCACCCGTGTCGGCGAGGCCCGAGCTCTGCATGGCCGATCCGAGTCCGAAGGCGCCGGCGATAACGAGGATCACGTCCAGATCGATCGCGTTGCGGGCTTCGCCCGGTGTGAGTATGCCGGAGATGACCAGCGCCGCCGCGCCGAGCAGCGAGAGGTGGAGGATCGGAAGCAGGCCGAGGCCGGCACCGACGACGATGGCGAGCCCGATCAGACCGACCCAGCCGGCTTTGCGCGTCGCCGCCGGGGGAGCACCACCGAGCCGCGAGACGAGCAGGAAGTCGTTGCGGTCGCGCCATTGCCGGCGAAAGTCCTGGCCCGCCAGCAGCAATAGGGTGTCGCCGACCCGGAGGCGCACCGACCCCAGCTTCGCCTTGACCCGGTGGCCGGCACGGTGGATGGCGACGACGGCGGCCTGATAGCGACCGCGAAAGCCCACCTCCTTGAGGGTCTTACCGACCAGCGGCGAGGCCGCGCCCACCACCGCCTCGAAAAACGTGTGGCGGCTGGTATCGAACTCGCCGACGTGTTCCTGCTCGGTGGACACGAGGCCTCTCGTGCTCTGCAGGTCCACGATCAGCTCCGCCGTACCGACGAAGGTCAGGCGATCGCCGCCTGCCAGGACGGTTGTCGGCGTCACCGGTGCGATCGACTCGCCAGCGCGTTCGATCTCCACCAGGTAGACGCCCTGGAGATGACGAAGGCCGCCGCGCTCGACCTCCTGCCCGTCCAGCGGCCCCTCGGGCACGACCTCGAGGTGTACCACGAACTCGCGTCCCTCCTCTTCCAGCTCGCGCCGTGCGGGGCGCCGTTCCGGCACCAGGAGCGGAGTCAACAGCACGATGAGCAACAGCCCGACCAGTGCCACCGGCAAGCCGACGGGCGAAATCTCGAACATGGCCAGGGGCGGCTGCCCGGAGGCCTCGAGCAGACCGGAGATCACCAGGTTCGTGGAGGTGCCGATAAGGGTGACCATTCCGCCGAGGATCGCAGCGAAAGATAGGGGCATCAGGTACCGGGAGGGCGAGTGGCCCGAGCGGTCGGCCCAGTTGGCGACCTGAGGCACCAGCATGGCGACGATCGGGGTGTTGTTGAGGAAGGCGGAGGCGGTTGCGGCCGGTCCGACCAGGCGCGTCAGAGAGCGGCGGGCCCCTTTCCCGGCACCGAGGGTGGACCTCACCACAGGCTGCAGTGCCCCCGTTTTCTCCACAGCTCGAGCCAGGATGTACAGGGCAGCGACGGTGACGGGCGCCGGATTGCTGAAGCCGATGAGGGCCTGACCGGGAGTGACGACGCCGGCCACGAGGAGGACGATGACCGCGCTGAGGATTATGGCGGAAGGAGGCAGGAACTCGCGGGCCAGAGCCGCGACGGTGACGATCAATACCGCGAGCGTGAACCAGGCGTCCCAACCCATCCGCGTGCTCCCTTCTCCTACCCGATCATGGGCGGCGGAGGCGGCTACAGCAAGCTTCGGTCCGCTGCGATGAAGCCTTCCCGCTCGAGTTGGAGGATGATCTGTTGGGCGGCCTCCTCCGGCAGCGTTTCGCTGGTGTCGACAACCACATCGGCGACCGTCGGTGCCTCGTAGGGGTCGGAGATTCCCGTGAATTCCTTGATGATGCCGGCGCGCGCCTTGGCGTAGAGTCCCTTGCGGTCGCGCTCCTCGCATACTTCCAGCGGTGTGGCCACGTGAACCAGGACAAAACCGCCCACCGGCTCGATCATACGACGGACCTCCCTGCGCACCGAGTCGTAGGGCGCGATCGGGGCGCAGATCGCGATCCCGCCGTTCTTGGTGATCTCCGAGGCCACGAAGCCGATGCGGCGGATGTTGATGTCCCGGTGCTCCTTGGAGAAGCCGAGCTCGGAGGACAGGTTCTTGCGAACGATGTCACCGTCCAGCAGCGTCACCGGTCGGCCGCCCATCTCGAGTAGCTTTACCAGTAACGCGTTGGCGATGGTCGATTTGCCCGAGCCCGAGAGTCCAGTGAAAAAGACCGTGAACCCCTGTTTGTGGCGGGGTGGGTGACTGCGGCGCAATTCCTCCGCCACCTCGGGATAGGTGAACCACGCGGGGATCTCGCGCCCTTCGGCCAGCCGACGGCGTAGATCGGTCCCGGATATCGACAGCGACCGGGCCCCTTCGGGAACCTCGTCATCCGGCACGTACTTATCCAGGTCCTCGGCGTAGACCATCATTCGGAAGGGTACCATCGTGACTCCGAGCTCTTCCTCGTGTTCCTTCAGCAGCTCCTGCGCGTCGTAAGGGCCGTAGAACGGCCGGCCCGTCGAGTCGGATCCTGGACCCGCGTGGTCGCGTCCGACGATGAGATGCGTACAGCCGAAGTTCTTCCGGATGATCGCGTGCCAGACCGCCTCACGCGGTCCGGCCAGCCGCATCGCGAGGGGCAGCAGCGACAGCCTCGCCGTGTTGTGCGGGTATCGTGGCAGCAGTGCCTGATAGCAGCGGACTCGCGTGTAATGGTCCACGTCGCCGGGCTTGGTCATGCCGACCACGGGATGGATGAGCAGGTTGGCTTCCGCGTCCTTGGCAGCGCGCAGCGTCAGCTCCTGATGCGCCCGGTGCATCGGGTTGCGCGTCTGGAACGCGACCACGCGGCGCCAGCCGAGACGCCCGAAGCCCTCGCGCACCTCAGCCGGCGTGTTGCGGAGCTCGCGAAAGTCGTAGTGAATCGGCGGCTGGAGACCTTCCAGGCGCCCCCCGACGTAGAACGGGTGACAGCTTTCCAGGTAGGCCACACCCGGGTGTTCCGGGCTCGTCGTCCCGAAGACCTGCTTCGCTTCCGCCCTCCGGTCGGGCTCCCAAACGTCCTCCACGTGCAGCGCCGCCAGCATCACGCCTTCGTTATCGCGTAGCGCCAGCATCGATCCCTCTTCGAGCTGTCCGGCCAGTTCTTTTGGGACGTCCAGCGTGATCGGTATCGGCCACAGCACCCCGGTGTTCAGCCGCAGATCATCGCGCACCGACTCGTAGTCGGTCCGCGTCATGAAGCCTTGCAGGGGGGAGAATCCACCGTTCAGCAGCAGCTCCAGGTCGCAGAGTTGCCGTTCGGTGACGTCCCACGAGGGCCAATCGCGCGAGGCGGCCTGCAGCTCGGCTGCTCGCTCGGCATCCACGAGAAGGTCGACGAGGGTGCCACCGTGAGGCGCGATGAGATGATCAGTCAAGCTCGAACACTCCGATCAGGTGTGAGGGATCGCAATGCCGCTGCCCACACTCGCGGTTCCGGGTCGTCTCACTCTGTCTTTCCTTCCAGCTCGGACATACGGTCGGACGGACCGATGGCGTTCAATTGTTCACCCGCCCGGGCGTACGCATCCGGAGCGCCCGCCAGGATCCCTCTGACCTTGGGAAAGGGCCGATTGAAGGTCAGCTTCCCGCCCGCCAGCTCGGTCACCAGGCCGCCGGCCTCCGAGACGATCAGCGCGCCGGCGCAGACGTCCCACTCGTGCTTGGGTCCTCGGGACAAGGTGGCGGCCGCTTCACCGGCACCGACCAGGGCGAGCTTGTACTGGATGCTGCCGGTCGGCACCACATCCCACTCGTCCTCGAACGGTTCGAACTCGCCACGGTTCAACTCGGACCGGGAAGCCAGTAGCCGCCGGCCTTCGGCGACCCGGACCGGTGACCCGTTGCGGAACGAGCCGCCGCCGCGCACCGCCCAGAATGTATCACCGCTGGTCGGGTTGTGAACAACCCCGAGAACGGGTTCACCCCCTTCCACGAGCGCGATGGCGACGCAGTATTCGGGCAACCGTTTGACGAACTCTCGGGTGCCGTCGAGCGGGTCGACGATCCAGAGGCGCCGCTCATCGAGGCGTTTTCGGTCGTCAGCGGTTTCCTCGGACAACCAGCCGATCGGTGCCAGGTCGAGAAGGTGCGTCTTGAGCAGCTCATCGGCCATGCGGTCGGCACGTGTCACCGGCCCCGCATTTCCTTTGCTGTCCACGTCGAACTCGGAATCGCCGACCTCCTGTATGATCCTCCCGGCGGACTGGGCCGCTGCCACAACGTCCTTAATCATCTTTGCCCGACCTCTTACGAGCCTCTCCGTCGGTGAGGGTGGGACTTACACAGAAGTGGGGAGCGCCATCGCGTCAACACGAAACCGCTCCCCGTCTTTGGAGGGCCTTGTGCGCCGGCGTTCGTCCGGGACGTGTGGCTCGGAGGCACGCCGCGCCTTGCCGACTACATGGCGCCTTCGCCCCGAATGACCGCCGGCAAGGTCTTGAGCAGAATCGAGATATCGCGGCCAATGGACCAGTTCCGAATATAGTGGAGATCTTTGGCCACGACAGCGTCGAAATCCTTCACGTGGCTGCGCCCGTTCACCTGCCATTCGCCGGTGATCCCGGGCAGCACGCTGTAGCGCCGGAAATGATGAGACTCGTAGAATTCGAGATCGTCAATGAAAAAAGGACGCGGGCCCACCAGGCTCATCTCGCCCCGAATCACGTTCCAGAGTTGCGGAACCTCATCCAGACTGTATCTGCGAAGGAAGCGACCAAAGCGGGTGACCCGCGGATCGGTCGCCACCTTGAACAGACGCCAGTCACCGGAGCCATTCAGGTGGGCGAGAGCCTTCTTCTGCGAGTCAGCTCCAGCCACCATGGTCCGCAGCTTCAGCATCCTGAAGGGACGACCGCCGAGGCCAACGCGGGTCTGCCAGAAGAAGGCCGGGCCGGGCGAGTCGAGCTTGATCAATACGGCCAGCACGAAGATGACTGGCGCCAGGAGGACAAGTCCCAGCGTCGCCCCCACCACGTCGATGACCCGCTTCACCGTCATCTCGGGGAGCTTGGGCGCCGGTCTCACCAGCTCGAGGAAGCGGAGCGGCCCGTCCGACTCGGGGCGCACGTCGGGGCTGAATTCCTGCAGGAACGGCGGCACGCAGAATATGGGAAGTCCTCGCTCCTTGCAGCCGCAAACTACCGCCCGGACGAGCCCGGGAGGTGTGTCCACCGACAGCACGATCCCCGCCAGCGACGCGTCGCGGCTCACGCGATCGATGGCGCGCAGCGCCCACTCGCGCCCGCCATTCGTGGGTCGCTCGACCACGATGGTCTCGCACACACGAACCCGGTTGTCGCGCTCGCGGGCGATCCGCGCCGCGTCCTTCACCGCCCCGTCTGGCGTGGTGATGAGCGCCACCTTGCGCAGCCCAACACCGGCGCGACGCAGCCTCCTGTAGCTCCCGCGGGCGATCTTGCGGCCGCTCAGCAGGAAGAGGAGCGCCGAGCTCCCTGCTAACGTGATCGGCTCGGTGGTCAGAGCGAGGCTGGAGTAGATGTGAAGGCCGGTGAAGAAGATCACCGACCCCATGACGCTTGCCAGGCCGACCCGCACGTAAGGCTGCACCGTTCGGCTACCGTATGCGCCGGCGGCCGCAAGGACGAGAATCTGAAGGATCAAGAAAGCTGGAATCGTATTCGGCGGCAGGAAATAGTGGCTCACGCCCTCCACCGGGTTGATCGGTATGGTAGCCGCCGCCATCGCGCCCGCCAACACGAGACCGACCATTACCGCCAACGAGTCGCCGAGCATCAGGCTCGTGACCCGGACGATGCGTCGCAGGCGCTCCCGCAAGCGTCGCCGCCACACGCGGTCTATTTCCAGACGAATATCTTGGCCGGGTATTATCGGCTCGCCGCTCTCGTCTGTCTGCTTGAACCAGCTGGTGTCAGCCCCCATCCGGGCCAGATCTTTCGCACTCAATTTGTGCATTCCCTGCGTGTGGCGGGCGCACGCTGACGGTTCAGTGGTCGTCGGACAGCCCTGAGCGAAGCTGGGACTCTTGGCGAGCTGGCCGATGCTCCTATTCATGTCTTAGCCGGCTAAACCTCTGCCGTCGCGCTGACTACCGGCGACCGTTTCCTCGAAGCGGGCAACGTGGCTGAGCTTGGCGGGCTCAATTTCTCGGCAGATGTTTATGGGTTGTGAGTGGAGCAACCCGAACCGCGGGGGAGCCTGCGCTGGGCGTCGCGCAAGGTCGAGCCCCCATGTTATGTATAAGGTGTGACCGTGTCAAGCTTTACCGGGCCGTTACATCGCCTGAACGGTCCCCGCCGCACTCCGGAGGCTCAGCCGTTAATAGTAATCTAGATACCACTCCAGCGAGCGCCCGGCTCGTTTGACAGCGGCCCACTCGATTCATTAGACGAGCTGGGTCGTCGAAACGTTAAAAACCGCCTAGCCCCGATGCGGATCGATGCGTATTATGCCGACGATGAACCGCTGGATATTGCTTTGCGCACTGTCGTTTGCCCTCGTTCCGCAATCGCTGTCACGGGTATTGGCCCAGACGCCGGAGGAAGGGGCGTGGGCCGATCGTTATTACGGTTCGCGATACCTGGAGCTCTCGAACTGGAGCTACCGCTACATAGAGCTGCTGGTGGCCCGGGGGCGTCTTGGTGGCCTGTCGCCGCTGGTACAGCCCTACCGGCGCGCCGATGTGGCAGCGGCGCTGGTCCGAGCCGAGCGAGAGGAGCAGCTGGAGCGGAGCGAGCGCGAGTGGTTCGAGCTGTTGAAGCGGGAATTCGCGCCGGAGATCGATCGGATCGTCCGGGGTCGACCCCAGGACATCTCGTTCCTGGCCGAAGTGGGCGCGGGCCTGGACGCCATGAGCCATACGCACCGGGATCCACTGAGGCCGGAGGGACCGGCGAAGGTATTCCCCACGGTCATGTTGGGTCTGTACGGGGAGGCGCCGGCGGTGGCCGGAGCGCTGCGGCTGCGGTGGGACAATCACTATTTGAACGATCCTCAGTTTCCCAATGGTCGGGTAGTGCCACGGCGAGCGTGCGATCCGTTGGTGGACGATTGCGCGTACCGGGTCGAGGAGGCGTACGTGGAGCTCCAGCTTCCTTACGTGCGTCTCTTCTTAGGCCGCATGTATCGGAACTGGGGGCTCCCCGGTCAATTCGGCTTCCTCGTCTCGCCTTATAGCTACAGTTATGACCACGTGGGCTACCGGTTCGGAACTGACCGGATCGGTCTGACTGGCTTCTTCACTTCCTTCAACGATTTCCCCGGCGATACCGCTCGCCATATGTCGACCCATCGTTTCGACTGGATGATTCGGGATAACCTGGTACTGTCGGTGGGCGAGTCGGTCATCTATGGCGGCGAAAACCGACGAATCGACCTCGCGCTCATTAACCCCGTCGGCGTCTATGAGATCAGTTCCGGCCGCGGTCGTAGGGGTGGCGACGTAAACGCGCTGGGGATGGCCGAACTCTGGTGGCGGCCGTTCGCCAACCTTGTGACGTACGCATCGTTCATGGTGGACAACACCAACGTGGGTGACGTGGGCGTCGATCATGGATTGAACCAGTACGCGTGGGGACTGGGCGTTCAGTTGCCGGCAGTGAAACCCAATCTGGGTTTGCGGGCTGACCTATCGGTGGTCAATAGCCTGGCGTACCGCAGTCGAGTCGATCCATATGAGTACTATGCGGTAGGCGAGCCGGGTTGGGGGATCGGTCTGGCTCACGATCGGGTTGACGCCGTTACTCTCAGCACGCTGGCGGACTGGTTCCTTCTGCCGAACCTGTTATTGCGACCCCAACTGGTGCTGTTGTGGAAAGGCGAGGCCGACATCACCGACCCCTGGCCAGACGATGCGTTCACGGGGTTTCCGAAACTGCTGGTCGGCGTCGTCGAGACAACGGTTCGCCCGGCGCTGGGGGGACAGTGGACTTTTTCGCGAGGCGACTTTCGTTGGGACCTCGGTGTGAACTTCATCGAGAACGAGGATCACGTGGAGAAAGGTTGGGTGGCGGAAGTGGTGGGGCGTGCACGCTTCGCGATCGGGCTTCGATTCTGAGCCGGCAGGACGAGTGACGCGCCGGCGCCGCCTGGTCGTGGCTATCTACCTGACCGCCGTCGGCGTCGTCACGCTCGCCCCCTTGCCCAGCGGCGCTGCCACGGAGTTGTTGGGGTCCGGCTTCGACAAGGCGATCCACGCGCTGATCATCGGGGGCCTTGCTCTGGTGCTGCTCTGGCGCCCGGAACCGCCTCGGCTGCCTGCCGCCCTCGCCGTGGTGGGGGCCTCGATGGCCGTGGCGGCGCTGATCGAGCTGGCTCAGATACCGTTGCCCTACAGGAGTGGCGAGCTGTACGACTTCCTGGCCGGAGCCTCTGGCGGTCTGGTGGCGACGGGGTTGTATCTAGCGATGCGTGGGGGGCACGCCCGGCGCGCCGACTGAGTCACCTCAGGACTCCGCCGGGCCCCGTGGTCTGGGGGTCGTGCCTTTGCGACGACCTCGCTTCTTCATGTCCTCCGGCTTGGCGCTCTCGGTCACCTGCGAGAGAAGTTCCTGGATCTCCTTTTCGATCTCGTGGATGCGTAGCTGGCCCACCGCCATGTTGACGCCGCCCGTTGCCACGCCCTGACAGACGGTGTGAAACTCCCGCACCTTCTTCAACAGAACGTTCACCCAGTGGCGGAACAAGTGATCCTGGCGGCGATCGTCGAGACCGCTGGGCGGCCCCTCCAACTCCTCCGCGCGGCCTCCCACCAGCGCCGCCCGGGCCAGCAGAACGCCCACCACCAGCCCCAGCGCGATCCGAACCAGCGTGTCTTCGACGAAGGCGAGGATCGCTCCAAGGGCCACGATCTCTACGACGATGAGTGGCCCTCTCATAGTATCGTCCACTGAGCCTCTCCCTTGGTTTGGGAATGAAGAGCCTCGGGTGTGCTCCTGTTGGATTCGTGGGCAGGGGAAAATATAGCGGACCATGGCCGAGGCCACCAGCCGAGGGAGGACGCATCATCGCGTCGAGCCAGAATGACGATGGCTGACCGCGCGTCGGTCACTATGACCGGCCGGCGAAGGCGGCCGGGACGGTTTCTCCTGCTGGGACAAGGACTTACGCGGAGGGCTGCCTGGCACCGAACGTGCAACGGCTGAGCGATGCGGGAGGATCCCCCCAAGGTCCAGGACCCGGCCGCGGGCGGGGTGGAGGTTATAAGTGAATTTAGGTATGGAGTTGGAACGGGACGTATCACCCGCCACGTACCTTTGGGACCGCCGAATCGAATTTCCCGCTTTCGCCGACGGCTCCGCAGTCGAGGCGGCCATCCAAACCGGTCTGGCCCTCGAGAACTGGCAGCTGGCAGAGGCACGCCGCAAGTGGCGTGTGGTGATCGAGACGGCCTGCGAGGCCGGTCGGGCCGCCCGGAACGGTGGCGTGCCGACGCGGCGGCTGATTTCGGATATCGACCGTGTGCTCGATGCTGTAGAGCTGGTTCTGTTCGATGGGCGACTGCCCGCCGACGTGGCGGCGCGGGCCGCACGTTCCGCCGCCCGGATGTGCGCCCGGGTCGTGGAGCACGTCTTGCGATCCTATTGGGAGGAGTCCGAATTGGTCAGCGGTGATGAGTGATCGGTGTTCGGCGGTCACGATCAGCGACCCTCCTACCGAACTGTCTGCCCTTGCCGGCGAACCCGGGCGCCGTAGCTTTTCGTATAGAATTGGAGAGCGTTGGCAGCGGTTGGTGCTTTAAACCGAAATCCACCACCGCGTGGTGTGGAGGTATCGATGCAGGTGAATGCTCACAACGCCGCCGTCTTCCTGCTGGTCACGTTCGGGTTGGCCTCGTTGATGGCGTGCGGAAAGAACGTCCGACGCCTCGATCCGGAATCGACGACCGACCTGAGTGGGTTCTGGAACGACACCGACTCGAGGCTGGTGGCCAACGACATGATCGCCGACTGCCTCACCCACCCATGGATCCAGAACCATGCGCTGCGCGCCGATGCGAAGCCGGTAGCTATCGTCGGCTCGATCCGCAATCGCAGCATGGAGCATATCCCGACGGGCACCTTCATCCGCGATATCGAGCGGGCGCTCGTGAACTCCGGCCAGGTGAGCGTCGTCGCCAACCCGTACGAGCGTGAAGAGCTGCGGGACGAGCGCGAGGCCCAGCAGGACTGGGCGCGCGAGGAAACGCGCTCACGGTTGCGGGCCGAGACGGGCGCCGACTACATGCTCAATGGCGCCATCGATGTGATCATCGACAAGGAGGGGGGGACCGAGGTCAAGTTCTACCAGGTCGACCTCTACCTGACGGACATCGAATCGAACGAGCGCGTCTGGATCGGCCAGAAGAAGATCAAGAAGGAGATCTCGCGTCGCGGAATCGGGTTCTAGCCCGAACGACTTGTCCGGACAGTTCGATCCGTGGTGAACGGTGGGAAGTACCCGTGCTGGCGGTCGGCGCTCGCCATCGCCGTCACGGTCTGGCTTGCAGGATGCGCAGCGCACGCCGACACGATGGGCGGCGTGCGCGAGGCGCTCCTGCACAACGATCTTGATGAGGCCCGCGCCCGATTGGCGGACGCCGGCCGCGGGACCGATGACCTCCTGTTCGCTCTCGAAGACGGTCTCCTCCTGCACTACGCCGGCGACCCCGAGCTGAGCAACGCGAGGTTCGAGTTCGCCGAGCAGCGCGTCGACGAACTCTACACGAAGAGCGTCGCACGGGCGGCGATCTCGCTCGTTACCTCCGACCTGGTCCTCAAGTTCGAGCCGCGTGGCATCGACAATTTCCTGATCAACTACTACCGGGCGCTGAACTACATGCAGCTGGATGACGAGCCGGGTGCCCTCGTCGAGTGGCGGAAGCTGAATTCGAAGCTGCAGTTCAGCCGGCAGCAAGGGGACGCGAGGTACCTCGACCCGCCGTTCTTCGACTATCTGGCGGGTCTCGGCCTGGAGGCCGACGATCCGAACGAAGCGTATGTATCGATGCGGCTGGCCGAGGCCGGCTACCGTGTACGTGGGATCGCGCCCCCCGTCGAACTGCTGGACGACCTGTTCCGCCTTGCCGGCGATCTCGGTTTCGAGGACCATCTGGAGATGTACAGGGGCCGCTACGGCGTCCCGGCTGACCTCGAGCCGCTAAGCTACTCGGAGCCGGGCGGGGGCGGCGCGGGCGGCGAATTCGGCGCGCGCACCGGAGAGGTCGTCGTGCTCTTGGAAGACGGCCTGGTCGCGCCGATCGAAGAGGTGCGGGCCTACATCCCGATCACCGAGGAGCGAGCGTCGGCTCTGGAAGGGAGCGATCGGGAAGATCGTTTCGACCTGGCTCTGTCGCTGGCGGAAGATTACGAGAGGGGACGCTACCGCGACGTGACGAGGCGCCACGCGAAACGACGCGAGATCGCGTACGTGATGCCTCTGTCACTGCCGGCCTACGGACGTGGCGACCCGGCCTTCGACTGGGCCGAGGTGATCGTAGGCGATGCGAGTGCCGACGCTCGCGTGTTGCTCGAGGTTTCAGCGCTGCAGCGCGCTGCATTCGAGGACGCGCTGCTGGGGATTTACGCGAAGACCATCGCTCGGGCGCTGGTCAAATGGTTCGCGGCGGCGAAGCTGGAAGAGGAAGCCGAAGAGGAGGGCGGCGACACGGCGGGCGACATCGTGGGCGCTCTCGCCAACGTCATCAACGTGGCGACCGAGCGGGCCGACACGCGGGCCTGGCTGGGTCTGCCCGATCGAATCTGGATGGTTCGGGTCAGGGTGGCACCGGGAATCCACGAGCTCAGGGTCCGCCTGCCGGAGTTCGGCGAACAGTCGTTGGGTCCCGTGGAGGTGAAGGCGGGCAGCCGTACCTTCGTGAGTTTCCGCGTCTTTTGAGCTGGAGCCCGACCAGGTGATCGCTTCGCTTTCGCGGCTGGCCCTGAGGGTTGCGCTCTGGGCTCTCGACCGGTTCTACGAGATCGGCCGGATCGGCCGCACGATACCTGATGGCCCCCTCCTCGTCATCGCCAATCATCCTAATAGCCTGATGGACGGCCTGGTGATTCTCAGGATCGCCGGCCGACGCATACGCCCGCTGGCCAAGGCGCCTCTGTTCGGGCAACCGGTGATCGGGCACGTGCTGGACGGCCTGGGGGCGCTGCCGGTCTATCGCCCGCAGGACTTTCCGGGCGAAACGCACCGGAACGATCGGACGTTCGCGGCAGCGGTGGGGGCGCTTCGCCGCGGGGAGGCCGTTCTGGTCTTTCCCGAGGGTCTGAGCCACTCCGGTCTGCAGCTGGCCCGGATGAAGACCGGTGCCGCGCGCATCGCTTTCGGGGCGGAGGAGGCGGCGGACTGGCGGCTGGGGCTGCGGATCGTCCCCGTCGGCCTGACGTACCATCGCAAGGACGCGTTTCGGGGGCGGGTGGCTGCGGCGGTGGGCCGGTCGTTCGAGGTCGCCGGCTGGCGAGAGTTGCGGAACCGGGACGAATGGCTGGCGGTGGGATCGTTGACCGCTGCCATGCGCGAGGCGCTCGAAAAAGTCACCCTCAACCTGCCGACCGAGGATGATCGTTCGCTGATCGAGACCGCCGAGGCGCTCTACGCGGCAGAGAAGGGGCTAAGCCGACCGCGCTCTCCCCAGGGGCTCGCACCACGGCTTCCCCGACTCCAGCGGTTCGCCGAGGCCCTCGCCTGGCTCTACGTCGAGCGACCGGACGACTACGAACGGCTCAGGTCGGCGGTCGATGACTACCGCTCGCGGCTCCGTCGCCTCGGTGTGCGAGAGGGCGAGGTTCCGCGAAGATTCCCGCTGCCCGGCGTGATCCGATACGCCCTCGTTCAAGCCTTTGTTCTGTGCGTTGGTCTCCCCCTCGTTGCACTCGGCACCTTCTTCTGGTACCTGCCGTATCAGGCGACTCGATTGCCGGTCCGCCTGTTCCGTCCAGATTACGAGGCGGTCGCCACGGTCAAACTGGCCAGCGCGGTCATCCTGTTTCCCATCGTCTACGCCCTCTGGCTGATCGCTGCCGGGTGGACCACGGGCCTCTGGGGTGTGGCGGCGGCCGCCGTCGCCCTGCCGCTTCTCGGGATGGCCGCCCTTCACTGGCGCCATCGCTGGAGCCGGGTCAAGGAAGATGTGCGCATCTTCCTCAACGTGGTTCGGGAGAAGACCCAGCGCGATGAGCTGGTTCGTGAACGTCGCGTTCTAGTGGAAAAGTTCGAGAGCGTGGCAAGAGAATGGCAGGATGCTCGGGCCGCGCGGCCGACGACACAGCCCGTGCGCTAGCTCGTTCCCAGACGACGGTTACTCCCCGGTCGATCGGATGGCGCTTCCAGGATCCCCTCGATCAGCTCGGTCAACTGGTCCGTTGAGAAGGGTTTCTCCAGATATGGCCGCCCGCTTTTTCGGATGAACTCCCGCGTGCTCTCGCTCAGGATGTCTGCCGTCACCATGATCACCCTGCCGCAGAGTTCGGGCCGGTTCAGCTCGATCCACTTCCATAACTCCCGCCCGCTCACTCCCGGCAGGCGAATGTCGAGCAGGACGACATCGAATCTCCTGCCCGCCTCGAGGATCTCCATCGCGATGTTCCCGCTGGGAGCCAGGACGGGGTCGTAGCCCTGCGCGGCACAAAAGCGCTCATAGAAGCGTCGAATGATCGGCTCATCCTCGACGATCAGGATCCTGGGCGGGCCGGTCGAGCGGTCCCGGTCGAGGTTCATGAAAATCGCTTTTCTCCCCGAATAAGATCCGAAGCCCTGTCAGACTTCTGGGCGTTTGGCCAAGAATCATAACATTCTGTCACAAAAGCATAAGGCGCCCTGGGCATCGACCTCACATAATAGAGGGAATTTCGCCGAGCGATCGGCGAGCGGTCACAACGTCCCCCGGAGGTTCAGCATGAAGCTCGCACGTGTACTCTTTGCCATCCTGGCTATCGCGGCGCTCAGCGTGGGCTGCTCGGATCTGCCCAGCTCGCCGGACGGCTGCCCCACACAGGGTGGTCCGCACTGCAGCCCTGACTGATTGAACACGGTGGCGGTGAAGGGGCTCAAGCACTCACCTGAGCCCGTTCCCACACCACATTTCGTCCAACGCTCTCGAGGCGTTCGAGTTCGGACCCGGTCGGCACCAGGGGCCGAAAGGCCCGTGTGCCGGCCGGGAGATTCGCAAGAGCCTGGCGCGATTTGGCGGCCTCATCCTCCAACCCACGAGACTCCGCCACGGTCTGACTGCGCAACAGATACTCGCGGGCCCGTTGCTCTTCGTTCAGCGTCACGTAGCCCAGGCCCACGGTCCGCAGGGCACTGGCAAACTCGAATGGCAGGGCTTGCAAGTTCTCATCCGCCAGCAAGTCGTGGCTGATGGCTTCGAACCGGTCGCGGTCGCCTCGTGCCGCCGCGACATCGGCCAGGCCGGTCTTTGCCCGCAGGAGCGATGCCGTGTCATCCGACCCGTTCGCCACGATCTCGAACGCCGCGTCCGCGGCTTCCAGCAGGCCCGCCTCGAAGAGGATCACTCCACAGTCCTGCAGGGCCCGCATTCGCTGCTCGTTGGATTCATATCGGCCGTACGCCTCCCAGCCGCAGACCGCGGCCTCGCCCGGGCGGCCCGCGGACGTTTCCACCAGAAGCAGCGCGTGATAGCAGTAGCCTTCCAACTCGCTGTCGCCCAAACTCTCCGCCTCCTGCAGCGCCCGCAGGACCTCCGTACGGGCCTCGGCGACCTTGCCGCGCCGCAACGACACCAGGCCCAGGTTCTCCTGGGCCAGCACCGCCTGTCCGTGCGCCCCGGCCTGGCGTGCCCGGCTCAGCTGCTCCCGATGTAGAGCCTCAGCCGCGTCCAGATCGCCCAGGTAGCGTTCCGTCAGCCCCAACCAGAATAGAGCGTTGAGTTGCTCGATCTCGTCGGGCAGCTCGGCGGTCAGTTCAACGGTCAGGGCGAAAGAAGCGCGAGCCAGCCGGTAGCTGCCGTGCTTCCGATGGTGTAGTCCGAGGAGCTTCAGGGCTGTCGCCAGGGCCGCGGCCGAGTCTTCCTCCAGCGATGCGTACAGCTCTCTCAGCAGCCGGGCATGCGGCGTGTCGTCTTTTCCGAACACGCGATAATAACGGGAGCGTACCTGCTCCAGCGCCCGGACCTCCACCGCTTCCCGCCGCGCCGCACGCCGGGCTGTCGCCAGAACCAGGAGGTACTCGACCGCCGCGCGCTCTCGGCTGCCGCCGTCCCCGGCCGCCGCGATCGCTTCGATCAGGGGCCGAAGCTCGCTTCGCTCACCCAGCAGATAAGTGGCCAAATCGGTGCGTGCGCTCATTCGATCGAGTCAGGCCAGGGTGGTTGACTTTGTCAGTTGCCCGCGCCGGGGTGCCACGTTTCGGTCAGAATTACCGGCACTCCGGTGGCCGGCGGCCTTTCTGCCCGACTCGGCCGTACCGTGGTGCATCTGGCCAGGCGCCATAATTCGTTTCCTTAATTGCGGTTACAGTTCCGGGTCACGACATCCGATGCTGGCAGAGTTCGTGCCCTATCCACAACCGGCCGCGTGCGCCGCGTCGTGAGGTCCGGTCAGCGGAAGGCGGGAGAGAGCGGCGGCGCGCCCGGCGACATAGGATAGATCACAAGATAGGCCAAACCCCGGGTAGGGAAAAGGGACGGAAGGGCCTCGAGCAGGTGTTCGGCAAACTGAGCGTAATCGGGATGAGACGACGATGGTCGAGTTCGGCTGACGATCCGGGCTGGACGGCCGGGGACGTGAACGGCGCCAGTGGGTCGGCGGATTCGTCATCGCGTCAGGTGCGGATGGGTGAGGTGAAGAGAAGCTACACGGCTCGTGAACGCCTGATCGACTGCCCGCACCGGGAGTGCCCGGGGTTGCTGTTGACCGGTACCCGGGAGGTCGAGCGCCACGGCTCGGCCGCACGGATCGCCTTGCGCTGCACGAGAGAGCCGGAAGACCACGAGGTGACGCTGTCGATCGAACCGTACACGGCGGAGGAGACCGATGTCTTCAAGTCGCAGCTGTTGCGGGGTGATCCTCCGGCATGCGTGCGTTGCGGGAGCGAGATGGACCTGGGATCGGTGGATTCGCCCGACGGGTGGGGCAATTCGGAGCAGGCCCAGCCCGCCTATTTCTGCCCCTGGTGCGGGTTGCGGTGGGTGCCGTCGGTCGAGACGAAGCGAGGGGGCGGGCATAGCCCGGTCCCGGGCTTGAGGGAGTGAGCAAGGAGCTTGGTACGATGAAACCTGCGAAACCAGCGGCGCAGGATCTGCGCGGAATAGCGGCAAACACGGCACGAGATCTCGCCTTGGGTCTTCGCCTTGCCTCGTTGAGAATGGAGAACTTCGAGCCGGGTCAGGGTAAGGACGCGGCCCGCGAGTTGGCGGAGCATCTTTCGGTGTCGGCACGTCGCGCGGTGGAGCTCTACTATCTCGAGTCGCTGACCCAGGCGGTGGCCGTCAGCGAGGGCCCGTTGAGGGTAAGGCGCAAGAGCGAGCTGGATCTTTTCAGCGTGGATGAATCGCTCGAGATCCAGAAGCTCAAGAGCGACGTGTCCGGCTGCTACAACAAAGTCGGCTTCGCGTTGCTGTTGGACTGCGAACTGGAGCGGGCGCGCCGCCGCAAGTCTTCGCTTTCGCTGGCGATCTTCAAGCTGGACCCGCCGGATGACGAGGTCGTGCAGGAGGTGGCGAAACAGGGGCGCGAGTGCTGTCGACTGCTCGATGTGCTCGGTGTATTCGAGGGGCACGGGGTCGGGATGCTGTTGCCAGACACCGGGCCCGAGGGTGCGCAGGTGGCGGCGCAGCGGGTGCTCTCGTCGTTCCTCTCGCAGCGCGAGATGGCAGGCGACTCGAGCTCCGTTCGATTGCTGGTGGGCATGGCGAGCCACCCCGACGACGGGGCGGAACCGCGACAGCTGCTGGCGAAGGCCGACGGCCGCGCGGGCGGCTGTTCGCTGCTGGAGGAGCCGCTCGAGGTGGGTTGACGGTCAGGTCAATAGAGGTGTGTCGTATGCGGCGCCACCGAATCGGTGGCGCCGCTCTTTTTTGGACGCCCGTGTCTACGTGCGGGTTCTGACCAGCAGGATGAGCCCGATGACGAGAAAAAGTAGATTGGGCAGCCACGCGGCCAGCACGGGGGGCAACACGCCGCCGGCGCCCATCCCTTCGGAGATCCGGACGGTGAGCAGGTAGACCAGGACCGTGGCCAGGGCGATGCCGACGCCCGTCGCCGGGCCGCGGCTCCCGGTGCTCATGCCGAGGGCCGAGCCGAACAGCACCACGATCAGGCAGGCCATGGGGAAGGCGATCTTGAGCATTTGCTGGACGATGAGCTGGCGTGCGTCACCCCCCGAGCGCTGGATCGACTGGATGAAGCGGCCGAGCTCGCGGAAATTCATCTCCTCCGGATCCTTCGGCTCCGCCTGCAGCTCCCGTGGGCTCTCGGTGAAGTCGGGCTGGTGGAGCGTGTCGAACGAGAACGTCACCACGCGGCCGGGCTGCGGGTAGTAATGAAGGTAGCCGTCGGTGAGTACCCAGCTGTCCCTGTCCCATTCGGCCGCCGGCGCGTGGATACTGTAGGTCGGGTAATCCGGCCCGGTTCCCTCGCGCTCGATCAGGATGTCCCGGATCACGCCGGTCTCGGCGTTGAGGCGCCGGATCTTGTACGCGCGGCCGCCGTCCGCGCCGTAGACGAACTGGTTGCGCACCGCCGTCGTGACGCTCCCCCTTTCCTCCAAAGTCTCTGCGCGTAGGCGATTCGTGATGGGGACCAGCTCACCCAGGGCGAGCCCGGCCAGGCTGAGCACGATGCCCAGCACCACGAGTGGCCCGATCAGCCGATAGAAACTGATACCGCTCGCCTTCGCTGCCGTCACCTCGAAGTTCCGGCTCATCAGGGCGACGGTGAACACGGCGCCGAACAGGCTGGCGACGGGGAAGGAGAGCCCCATCTGATAGGGGAAATCGTAAACGTGTGCCAGAAGGACCTGCTGGATGCTGAGCCCACGCGCCAGGTACTTGTCGAGATCGTCGGTAAGCTTGATGACGATGAAGAGGAGCGGCGCGCCCAACACGCAGATGAACCAGACCTTTATATATAGACCGGCCACGTAGCGGTCGAGGGTCCTCATCGGGCGCCGCTCCCGAGGCCGGCGGGTTGCGCGGCCTCCGTGGGACGTGCCGCGGGTCCCCGGCGGAGCCGCAGATGCCGCGTCCCGGCCCGTGTGACCCAGAAGAGCGTGGCGCAGCCGACGATGAGGAAGACCACGTTGGGCGCCCACATCGCCCAGAACGGAGAGATGATGTCCCGGTCGGCGAATTCCTCACCGCCGATCAGGAAGACGTAGTAGACGCAGAAGACCATGAGGCTTACCCCGATGACCATTCCGATTCCGCCACGGGGAAACCGTACGCCGATCGGCGCCCCGATCAGCACGAAGACGATGGCCGCGGCGGGAATCGCGAACTTCTTGTGGATCTCGACCGCGTACTTGTTGATCTCGCGACGATGGATGTCCGACCGCGAACCGATGCGCCGAAGCTCGTTGGCGACTCGAGCCGCAAACGGGACGGCGTCGCCGGCCGGCGGCCAAGCCGACCGCCGCGACCGGGAGAAACGTTGCCGAACCGGCTCGGGCTGTGATGGTTTCCGATCTTCTACGGCCGCCCGGGGCAGCCGGCGCGCCACGCGGCCGAGCGCAGGCCGGTCGGTCCGGCGGTCCACGCGCGGCTCCTCGATCGATGCCTCCGGCCGGACCGCCCGCGGCTCCGCCGCCTCGACCCGGATCGGTGCCAGCCCGTCGATCGCGTGGCTGAGGCTGTCGACGATCTGCGTCAGGCGGTCACGTCGCTCGATGATCTCCTCCTGCATCATCTGAATATTCATCTCACGGTCGCCCCGCCAATCGACCCCCACGCCGCGCCTCAGCTCGTTGCTGACGCCGGCGATGCGTACGACCTGGCGGTCGTAGAACGCCCGCTGGTCCAGCGCCGGATCATCGGTCTCCCGCTCGTGCATCTCCCCGCTGAACAGAGTCAGGTACAGGTCGGTCTGACTCTCGTTGAACGCCATATGACCCGAATCTGCGTAGATGATCCGATCGGTTCCGCGGTTGCCGATGTCGAAGATGACCAGGTCCTCTAGAGTGCTCCGAGACCGGTCGATCCGCGCCGCCTGGAGGAACAGCTTGTTGTCCACCACCTCGTTGATCACTCGCTCACTCAGCTCGAACGTCGGTTGCTTGCGCCCGATATCGGTGAGCAGCATGCGCAGCCGGTGGTTCGACTCGGGGAGAAGGTTGTCGTTGAACCAGATCATCCCCACCGCCAGCGCCGAGGCGGCCAGCAGCACCGGGACCATCAGGCGCAACAGGCTGATGCCGCCGGCCTTGAGAGCGGTGAACTCGTTGTCCGAGGCGAGTCGGCTGAAGCTGTAGAGCACGGCGACCAGAACCGCCATCGGCATCGTCATCGCCAGGATGAACGGGATAGACAGAGCGAACACCTCAGCGATCACGTACCAGGGAAGGCCCTTGCCGACCAGATCGCCGAACCGCCGGGCCAGCTGGTTGAGGAGCATCAACCCGGTGAGAACGCTGAGCGCGGCCAGGAAGGGCCCGATATGCTCGCGAAGTATATAGCGTCTCAGTATCTTCATCGGTGCCTTGAAAATAGGCGGTTTTGGGCTTAACCCAACTACACCCGAACGTCCGGAAAGGTGCGCCCGAGGCTAGCCCTGATCGGCGGCTTGCTTGCCGTCTCCGTCTCGAGCGCCTTACCCCGCTATGCGGGCGGCGCTCCGACTCCTGCGACACCGCGGCCAGGCCCGGCACGGTTCGCTCGAATGCCGGCCCTGGTGCCGCAGGATACCGGCGGAGTGCGTCCGGCCGTGGACACGATCCTTCGCCCCGCGGCACTGGACTCTGTCGACCCGGGTTTGGTCCCGCAAGACACGGCCCCCGCGCCGCCGGACCTTAACCGGCTTCAGGTCGGGCTCAAGACGTTAGAGCTGCCCTTCCCGATCAACTTCGCCGCTCGTCTGCCGAAACCGACGCAACGTCTGATGGGGCTCCGATCCCGCGCCGGAGATTGGGGTGCGCGCTGGGTGAGGGATCTGCGGGAGCGCCTGGCGGAACAGAGGGAGGTCCTCTGGCTCGAGCACCGTCCCCTCGCCATCAAGCTGGTAGATCGCCAGGCGGAGGCCGAGGCGGTCCAGGCCGAGAACGCTCGGGTCGAGGGGGAACGGCCGCCGCCGGACACGATGGCCGCGGCGGCTCCGCAGCCCGACGTCGAGCCGGCTCCTGAGACGACGCAGGGCCAGCCTGAGGTTCCTCCGGACGTCTTCGGCGAGTTTGCCGACCTGGGCGTTGCCGTCCAGGGCCGCGTGGAGATGGGCGGTGGCTGGAGTCGATTCAGGCCCTGCGACGCCACGTTCCAGAATTGCTCCCCGAGCCTCGTACCCGACCTGAAGCCCGAGATCCAGTTCGGTGGCCGGGTCGGTGGCACGATCACCGATCGGATACACGTCTCGATCGACTACGACAACCGCCGCGAGTTCGACGCGGCCAACAACATCAACGTCTTCTATCAGGGTCTCGAGGACGAGATCCTGCAGCGCGTCGAGGTCGGCGACGTGAGCTTCCCACTGCCTCAGAGCCGCTACCTGACGCAGGGCATTCCCGCCGGCAACTTCGGGATCCGCGCCACTGGACAGATGGGCCCCATCGACTTCCAGACCGTTTGGGCTCAACAGAAAGGTGACGTGGGGACCCGTGAGCTCCAGGTCGGCGGCGGCGGTCAGGGGTTCGAGCAGACCGCAGTTACCGTGCTGGACGACTCGGACTACGAGCGCGGCCGCTTCTTCTTCCTCTTCAATCCGGATCGGTTGTCCGATTACCCGCATGTCGACGTGCAGCGGCTCCTCGCTGCCGACGCGCCGGCGGAGCTGCGGCCGGTGTCCGGGGTCAAGGTCTATCGCTACGAGCAGCTCGGATTCGGGGCCGGTGCTCAGATACCCGAGGGATTCATCACCGCGGTGGCGGTGGCGGTCGACACGATTCAGACCGCCACCGGCCAGGACACCGTGGTCACCGACACCTTGAGCGGCCTCTTCCGCCCCCTCAACGAGGGAGAGGATTACATCCTGCACCGCAGCGGTATCTGGATGGTGCTGCGAAACATCGTCAGCGAGCAGGAAGGCCTAGCGATCACCTACATCGCCGCGAACGGCGATACGATCGGCACGTTCAACGCGGAAGAGCAATCCGACGCGCACAACAACGACCCCGACAACGTGGACCCGCCGAGCCTCGAGCTGATCAAGGGCATCAATCACCGCCCGGGTACCGCCACCTGGACTCGCGAGCTGCACAACGTCTATCGGGTATCCGCCAGCCCGGGCGTGGTCGAGACGAGCGTCGAGATGGTAATCTCGCAGGGCAACCCCGAGGTCGGTAACACGTTTCGCACGACCCCCGGCGGCGTACAGCTCGAGTTCCTGAAGATCTTCGGGCTCGACGACGATCCGACCGATAATCGCCTCGACCTCGCACACGCATTCCAAATCTCCGGCACCGGGGTTGGCGAGATCTCGGGGCCCGTGGGCACCTACATCATCCCGCCCACCTTGGAGCCCTTCAAGACGCCGCCACCGTTGAGGGGCGTCAACGACCCGGTGAACGGCCAGCCGTTCCCGCTGGATCCTGGCGACAGGAACACGACCATCTACGACGAGCCGAACGACGTGGTGCGCCGGGGGAGCAACCTGTACCTGTTGACGATCTCCTATCGACAACGGTTCGAAGGATTCCTTTCCAACATCTCGCTGGCGCCGGGAGTTCGCGAGGACAGCGAGCGATTGCTGATCGACGGCGTCGAGCTGACTCGCGGCGAAGATTACATCGTCGACTACGATATCGGGGTGATCGAGCTGCGGGACCCGGAACAGTGGTTCCGCGATAACCCGCAGGCCAGCGTGCGCGTCACTTGGGAGCAGAAGCCGCTGTTCCAGATCGCTCCGACCTCGGTGTTCGGAGTACAGGCGCGCTATCTCCTCGGTCGCACCGGCGAGTTCAACTTCATCGGCCTGTCACAGTCCGAGCGCACGCTGCAGACCCGACCGGAGCTCGGCCTCGAGCCGAGCTCGGTGCTCCTCACCGGCTTTTCTGGCCGCCTCAACTTCCAGCCGCGCTGGCTGTCGAACCTGGTGGACGCGTTGCCGGGGGTGGAGACCGAGGCGCCCTCACAGCTCACGTTCGACGGCGAGATCGCGCTTTCCACCCCGAGCACGAATACCCAGGGCGTTACCTACCTTGAAGATTTCGAGGGAGGCACCGGGTTCAGCCTCGCGTTGGTGAGTCGGGCCTGGAGGCTGGGATCGGTACCGTCGACAGCGGTGGGAGCGGAGGATGTCCTGCCGGCGCTGTTGAACGAGGAGACGGCGGCCGAGATGGTCTGGCAGGACCAGTTCCTGAGCCAGACCGGCGAGATCGCCGGCCCCCTCCCAACCCAGCAGATCGACGACCAGCTCGTCATCCAGGGGGCGGGTACTGGCCGGGAGTCGGCGCTCACCCTGACACTACGGTCACCGGAGAACCGCCAGATCGCACCGCGGCCCAACCCGCCATCGGGACCGTCGTGGGCCTCGATCACCCACACGCTCTCAGCAAGCGGGCGGGATTTCACTACGATCGAGTATCTCGAGTTCTACGTCGCCGTGACCGATGAGGCGGCGGAGTCGACGACGTTGATCCTCGATCTGGGCACGGTCAGCGAGGACGCGTTCGCCATCGACTCGCTGGGCCTGCCGTCCGGGCTGGGCGAGCTGAATCGGGAGGTCGTGCCGCCGCGGGTCTGGAGCAACCCGGACGACACGGGCCTGTGGGGTACCGGCTGCGAGGCCAACCCGAACCAGATTACCTATCCACTCGGCGATGTCGCGGCGAACTGCACGCGGCGCAATGGCATCGAGGATTCGGAGGACATCAATCAGAACAGCGTCCTGGATGAGGACGAGCGGTTCTTCCGCTACTCGGTGAAGCTGGGCGACCGGGGAGGCTACTTCGTTCGCGACGCCAATGAGTTTGGCGGCGCACGGTTCCGTCTCTACCGGATCCCCCTGCGACGACCCGACCACCGGGAGCGGGTCACCGACGCTGAGTTCCAGAATATCCGCCAACTGCGGATGACGGTGGTCGCCAACTCGGATGTGCGGCTGGTCCTGGCCCGGGTGCGATTCCTGGGGTCGCGTTGGCTGAAGCGCAACAACACCGGCGTGGTTCAGGGGCTCGCCGACACGACATCGGTATTCAACCCGAGCGCACTGGTCGAGGTCGGTCCGATCAGCACGTTGGACGACCGGTACGTGCCACCTCCCGGTGTCACCGAGCAGGCCGCGAGTCAGGGCGGGCAGTTCAGTCCCACGTCGACGGCGATCAACGAGCAGTCGCTCAGCATCTCGTTCGCCGAAATCCAGCCGAACGAGCGGGCGGAGGTCTACCTCCAGTACGTGCAGACACCCCGCGACTTCCTCGCCTATCGGTCGTTGCGTGTTTGGGCGTTGGGGATCGAGGGCGACTGGGGGACGAATGGGGAGCCGCTCCGGTTCGCGGTCAAGCTCGGTGAGGACAAAGGGAACACCTATGTGTTCAGAACGGAGCTCCCGGCCGTGCCACCGGGGGGGACGGGCCAGGAACTGCGTCAGGCGTGGTTGCCCGAAATCGTGATCGACATGGACGTCTTCATCGCCCTGCGCACGCGCGCGGAGGAGATCATGCTGATGAGTGGCGGCCTGCCCGGCGACAGCACCTTGCAAATCTGGGACGTCGATCTGTTCCAGGACGGGGACAGCAGCTATGCCGTGTTTGTCAATCAGCGGTCGCGGGCCGCTAACCTGGCGGCTGTGCGTCAGGTCTCGCTGGCGGTGTTCAACGGTGGGACGACAACGGCGTCAGGCCAGATCTGGATCGATGACATGCGTCTCGACTCGCCCACGGACAACCTGGGGGTCGTTGGCCGTTTCAACCTGGACGCCCGGGCCTCCGATGTCCTCGATCTCAGCGTTTCCTACGCGTCGGAGAACCCGTACTTCCGGCAACTCGCACAGCGACCCAGCTTCCGGTCCGATCGTAGCTACGCCGTCGGTGGCCGGTTGCAGTTCGATCGCTTCCTGCCTGACAGCTGGCGGCTCAGCATGCCGCTGACCGTCTCCTACTCCAGCCGCTCCTCTCAGCCCGTCCTGCTGCCCGGCACGGATGTCTCGGGCGAGCGGCTACAGAGCTTGCGGACGGCGGCGACGCGTGGATTGCGAATGGACCTGAACCTGAGCCGTCGACCCGGAGTCGATACCCCGGTGCTGGGCTGGTTTGCCGACAACTCGGCGCTGCGTCTGTCCTACGAGAAGCGGACAGATCGCACGTCGCGATCGGAAACAGAGACCAGCGGCTACAGCGCCAACTATAGCTTCCGATCCGACGTGTCCGACGTGTCCTTCCCCCTGCTCCCCGTCAAGGACTGGCGGTTCCGGCTGACGCCGGTCGACTTGCAGTTCAACCTGAACTATGTGAACGGGCGCGCCGAGACCCGGCGATTTCAGGAGGTCATCGAGCTGCCGAGCGACTCGAGCGTGCGCCCAATCAAGTCGCTGGACAACCGGCTGCGGCTGAACGGTAGCATGAACTTCGAGCCCGTTCCCGCGTTGAGGGGTCAAGTGGCGTTGAGCCAGGCGAGGGATCTGGCGCCGACCAATTTCTCGGTGCAGGGGGAGGCGGCGCGCGAACTGATCAATGCGGAACGGAGCCGGCTGCTGGGGATCGATCTTGGCTGGCTCACGGCGAGCACCTTGACCATGAACTGGACATGGCGGCCGGACGTGGCGGTTTGGCTCACTCCGCAGGCTTCGATCGACAGCCGCTACCGGCTGAACCGCGGGGCGTCGTACATCACCCAGCAGGAAGCGGACACGGCGCTCCTGAGCGACTTCGACAATTCGCGCGCGCTTCGTACGTCTTTGGCGTTCAACGCGCCGGTTCTGGCCCGATCGACCTTCGGCGAGCCCGGCGGCCTGCTCGGTGCGCTGCTCGGTTTCGTGGATCGTTTCGACCTGATCTCCTTCTCGTGGATCGGGACGCTGGCCTCGCAGTACCAGCGCCAGGGCGCCAGACCCAGCCTGGCCTACCAGCTCGGGTTGGGAGGGTTCGAAAGCTTCCGGGTCCAGGACGGCGACACGGCCAGCCGGGTGGCTGACACGGAGGGGATCTCGGTCTCGTCAGGCTTCCGTCTGCCGTTCGGCGCCGGGATCACCGTCGATTACTCCAACAACACTTCGCTAGTCGAAACGCAGGTGAACCAGACGAGGAGTAATACGGTCGGGTGGCCGAACGTCAACCTCAACTGGTCCCGCGTGCCGGTGCCGGGACTGCTCCAGCGCTGGGTTTCCACCGTCGGTCTTCGGGTCGGTTACAACTTCCGCGAGGGCCGCACGGAAGTGCTGCGATCGGATCAGGTCCGAGAGACCGAGACGCGGTCGATCCCGTTCAGCTTCAATATCGCGCTCACAACCAATTGGTCCTTCTCCTATAACCTTGACTGGAGCGAGGAGGAGCGCCGCGATCCGACCGGCGTCAGCTTCGGCGATCATGTCAAGCACTCGATTCAGGTGAGCGGACGTTTGTCGCCGCTTTCGCAGCAAGGACGCTTCCGGAACCCCATCCGGGTCTCGCTCCGTCTGTCGCAGGACGAGCAGGAGCAGTGCCGACGCCTGGGCGATCCGTTCGCGCCGCGCGCCGACGGGACCGATGGAGACGCGGCGGCGCAGAGTTGCGAGCCGTTCACCGACTTGCGCATCCGCCGCGTCGATCTCACCGTTGGGACCGATCTGCCGCCGTTCGTTCTCGGCCTGCAGGGATCGTGGCGCGACACGCAGAGCCGGATCGGACAGCAGCCCGGCAACACGCAGCTCGAGATCTCGTTGTTTGGACAATTCCTGCTCGAGACCGGAGAGATTCGTTGAACCGAAAGCGGTGTAACTGGCGGTGGGTGTCGCTGGGCCTCGTGGCGCTCGCTGGCTGCAGCGGTGCGGACGGCGAGCCGGACCGCGACGAGGACCAGGCGGCGGTGGCGGCGCACCCGCGCTTCAGCGGCCAGGCGGCGTACGAGCTGGTTCAGCGCCAGGTGGCGTTCGGTCCCCGGGTACCGGGACGCCAGGGTCATCGGGCGATGGCGGCGTGGCTCGAGGAATACCTGGCGCAACGCGCCGATACCCTCGTCGTTCAGCGGTTCACCCACACCACCGTGGGCGGTGACGCTGTGCAGCTGCTCAACTTCCTGGCCCGGTTCGAGGTGTCCGGCACCCGACCCATCCTGCTCCTGAGTCACTGGGACACGCGGCCGGTGTCCGATGGGGCCGACGATCCCGAGGTCCGTGACCAGCCCGTGCCCGGCGCCAACGACGGCGCCTCCGGCACCGCCATCCTGCTGGAGCTGGCGGACATGATGAGCCGCACGCCGCCCCCGCGCTCGCTGGATCTGCTGCTGGTCGACGGAGAGGACTACGGTGACTTCGCCGTGGGGAAGGACGTCTTCCTCGGGTCACGCTACTTCGCGGCGAACCTGCCGGAGGGGTACGATCCGGAGTTCGGTGTTCTGTTGGATATGGTGGGCGACCGAAACCTCGACATCTACGTCGAAGGGAACTCGAACCGGCTGGCGCCGGCGGTGGTCGACCGGGTCTGGAACATCGCTCAGCGGTTGGGGTTCGGGGACGTTTTTCACCGGAGCACCCGCCACACCATCAACGACGATCACATCCCGCTGAACGATGTCGGGATTCCCACCATCGACGTGATCGATTTCGACTATCCGGGGCCCGGCAACCGGTACTGGCATACGCCCGAGGACACGCCGGACAAGGTGTCGGCCTCCAGCCTCGACGTGGTCGGGACGGTGATGACCCGGCTCATATATAGGGGAATGTAGAGAAGGCTGAACGAAGGAATCGCCAATCCCCAACTCCCCAGTTGACGATTCGTTGATTCCCGGAGTCGAGATTCCCACCCGTGACCCTCAGCGAAGGCGAGGCTCGTGCCTTGCTCGCCGCCGCCCTCCTGGTCTTGCTGGCCGCGGTCGGCCGGATCTGGCTGCGCGGGCCGACGGCCGAGATGCGGGCGACCGGCATCGACCCGGCCGGACCTGGCGACTCGGCCCTGGCCGTCGCCGAGTCGGCCTACGCTCTCACGCAGCGGCGTCTTGAGCCTCTCGCCACCGGCGAACGGATCGACCCGAACCGGGCCGACGAGGCCGAGCTCGACCGCCTGCCCGGCGTCGGCCCGGCGCTGGCTCGGGCCATCCTGGCCAGCCGCCGGCGCGACGGGCCGTTTCGCGATCTGGCCGACTTGGAACGGGTGGCGGGTCTCGGGAGTACTACAATCCGTCGTCTGGCGCCGCACCTCGCCTTGCCGGCCTCGGCCGGCCCGGCCCGTACGGCGCACCAGGGCAGGGTTCTGCCGGCGGAGAGGCGCTCCGGAGCGCCTCTCGACCTGAACCGGGCCTCCGCCGCGGATCTGGAGTCCCTGCCCGGGATCGGCCCCGTGCGTGCCCGTGCCATCGTCAGATGGCGCGAAGCCCGAGGTCCCTTCCGGAACTTTGAGGACCTTCTGGAGGTACCGGGTATCGGGCCGGCGACGGTCGCACGGTTACGGTCGCTGTCTGTGGTTCGACCTTGACAGTATCCGTAACTTCTAGCAGGTTTGGAACTTGCTGTACTCCCCCCGCCACCGGGTTCGACAACACCCTAGGCTCCGGTCGTAATGGCAACTACCCGCACGAAATCGAGCGACTTGATCGGCGACCTCCTCGTTCGCGAGGGGTTGATCAGCGAGGACCAGCTGAAACGCGCGTTGCAGGAGCAGCGCAGCAACGGGCACCGGCTGGGCTACACGCTGGTGGAGATGGGATTCGTCTCCGAAACCGATCTGACCCGCGTCCTGGCGCGGAAGTACCGCGTGAAGGCAGTCGACCTCTCGCGCATCGGCAATATCGACAAGCGGGTGATCAATCTGGTCAAACCGGAGATCGCCACGCGTCACCTCGTTTTGCCGCTTCGCCGCGTGGGCCGTACGCTCACCGTCGCGATGGCCAACCCGACGAACCTCGACGCCATCGACGAGCTGCGATTCTCCACCGGCTACGACATAGAACCGGTCGTCGCCGGGGAGTACTCGCTGCGCAAATCGGTGGAGAAGCACTACGAGCGCCTCGAGGACGGCTTGAAGGAGATCCTCAAGGAGCTCGACGACGAGGACATCGAGGTCGTCGAGGGCCATATGGAAGAGGACGAGATCTCGGTGACGGCGCTGCAGGCGCAGGTCGAGGAGGCGCCGGTCGTCAAGCTGATCAACGGCATCCTCACCAGCGCGGTGCAGAAGGGCGCCAGCGACGTCCATATCGAGCCGTACGAGAAGGAAATGCGTGTCCGCTTCCGCGTCGATGGTGCGCTACGGGAGATCATGAGGCCGCCGATGCGCATGAAGGCCGCGCTGACCAGCCGCGTGAAGATCCTCGCCGACCTCAACATCGCCGAGCGCCGCATCCCGCAGGACGGCCGGATCAAGATGCGGATGGGCAAGCGGGTGATCGACTTCCGTGTGTCGACGCTGCCGGGCCTGTTCGGCGAAAAGATCGTACTGCGTATTCTCGACAAGTCGAACCTGCAGCTCGACCTCGAGAAGTTCGGCATGGAGCCCAAAGCAGAACAGGACTTCATGCACGCGATCAAGAACCCCTACGGCATGGTGTTGGTCACCGGCCCCACGGGTTCCGGTAAGACGACGACCCTCTACTCGGCGCTGACCAAGATCAACACCGAGGAGGTCAACATCATGACCGCGGAGGACCCGGTCGAGTACAACCTCCGCGGCATCAACCAGACTCAGGTCCGACCCGAGATCGGCCTGACGTTCGCCGCCGCGCTCCGCGCTTTCCTGCGTCAGGACCCGAACATCATCCTGGTCGGTGAGATCCGAGACCTCGAGACCGCTGGCATCGCCATCAAGGCGGCGCTCACCGGTCACCTCGTGCTGTCCACCCTGCATACCAACGACGCCGCTTCGACCATCACCCGACTGGTGGACATCGGCGTCGAGCCGTTCAACGTGGCGTCGGCGGTGAACCTGGTCACCGCCCAGCGTCTCGTGCGCCGCATCTGCTCCAGCTGCCGCAGGGAGTTCCAGTACGACTCCAACATGCTGGAAGCGTCGCTGATCTCTCAGGACAAGCTGACTCAGATGAAGTTCTACAAGGGCGAGGGGTGCGACGCCTGTGACGGCACCGGCTATCGCGGCCGTCAGGGTCTGTACGAGGTCATGGTGATAACGCCGACGATCCGGCGCATGATCATGCATGGCGAGGGCGCCGACGCGATGAAGGAGCAGGCGGTCTCCGAAGGGATGCTGACCCTGCGGGACGACGGCCTGATCAAGATCAACAAGGGCATCACGACGCTGGAAGAGGTGCTGAAGGAAACGGCGGCGTGATCGCGCGGCGGCCCGGCGAAACGCCGTGCGCCGCGATGGACCTTCGGCCCCGGCTCTCCCGCCGTGTCGGCCGGGCTCGAGGCGTTTGGGCCGAACATTAGCCGGGGCGCGCTGACGGCCGGCAGTTGACTCCGAAGCAAAAACAGCGGACACAGCCTCGCTTTCATGGGGCGTTGATTATGGGCGCGAGTATATGGCAACGCTGAGCGTAAGAGGACTGCTCGAGGAGATGATCGAGCGGGGCGCATCGGACCTTCACCTGACCGCCGGTGACCGGCCCAAGCTCCGGGTCGACGGTGATTTGACCAACGCCAACGTCGATCACGTCCTGATGCCCAAGGACACGCTGCAGCTGACCTATTCGATCCTCACGGAAAGCCAGAAGAAGCGCTTCGAGCAGGAGGACGAGCTCGACTTCTCGTTCGGTATCCAGAACCTGGCCCGCTTCCGCGGCAACGCTTACCGGCAGCGAGGCTGCGTCGCCCTGGCCATCCGGCTCATCCCGTTCAACATCCAGAGCTTCGAGGAGCTGGGCCTGCCGCCCATCCTGAAGAAGCTGGCCGAGCGGCCGCGGGGCCTGGTGCTGGTCACGGGACCGACGGGCTCGGGCAAATCGACCACACTGGCCGCGATGGTGGACCACATCAACAAGGGCCGGAGGGGCCATATCATCACGATCGAGGAGCCGATCGAGTTCATCCACCGGCACCAGAACTGCATGATCAATCAGCGCGAGGTGGGCAGCGACACGCAGAGCTTCGCCAACGCGCTGAAGTACGCCCTGCGACAGGACCCCGACGTGCTGCTGGTGGGCGAGATGCGCGATCTGGAGACCATCGCCATGACGCTGACCGCCGCCGAGACGGGACACCTGGCGCTGGCCACCCTCCACACCAACTCCGCCGCGGAGAGCATCAACCGGATCATCGACGTCTTCCCTTCGCACCAGCAGTCGCAGGTCCGGGCCCAGCTCTCGTTCGTGCTCGAGGGGGTCATCACGCAGGCGTTGTTGCCGAAATCTCGCGGCCGCGGCCGCGTGGCCGCCTGCGAGGTGCTGGTGGCGACGCCGGCCATCAGGTCGGTGATCCGCGAGGCCAAGATCCAGCAGATCTACGGCCTGATGCAGGCCGGGAAGAAGCACGGGATGCAGACGTTGAACGACGCGCTGTACCAGCTGTACCTGTCGAGCGAGGTCTCGCTGGAGGAATGCTTGAAGCGTTCGGCAGATCCGAACGAGTTGCTGCGAATGGCGGGTGAGCCGGTTCCGGCTTAGACTGTAAAGGGTGGCGGCCAGGGGCCGCCGGCAGCGCATGGTTTCATGCGGGGACTGACAGATGCCGATCTTCATTTATAGCGCAAAGACCGTTACCGGGGAGATCCAGACGGGGAACGTCGATCTGCCGAACCGCGAGGCTGTTATCGGCTACTTGCGGCGGCAGCGCTTGATTCCGGTCACGGTTCGCGAGAAGCCAAAGGACATCTCCTTCACCTTCGGCCGCCGGGTGAAGATGAAGGAGATCGTGCATTTCACGCGGCAGTTCGCCACCATGGTGAACTCCGGCCTGCCGCTGGTGCAGTGCCTGGAAATCCTCGCTCAACAGACCGAGAACAAGTTCCTGGCCGGTTCGATCAAGGAAGTCCAGGCCGATGTCGAGTCCGGTGCCACGCTGGCCGACGCGCTGCGCAACCACCCCAAGGTCTTCAGCGACCTGTACGTCAACATGGTGGCGGCCGGTGAGGCCGGCGGTATTCTGGACACGGTGCTGCTGCGGCTCTCGGTCTTCCTGGAGAAGAACGAGGCGCTGGTCCGCAAGGTGAAGGGCGCGATGATCTATCCGGCGGTGATTCTCGCCGTGGCGGTGATCGCCGTCACCGTGCTGCTGGTCTTCGTGATCCCGACGTTCGAACAGATGTTCGCCAGCGTCGACCTGACCCTGCCGGCGCCCACCCGGCTGGTGATCTGGCTGTCCGATATGCTCACAGCCTACTGGTGGCTGATACTGGGGCTGATCGCAGCGGCGATCTGGAGCATCCGGATGTACTACAAGACATCGGCCGGACGACTGGCTCTCGATCGTCTGTTGTTGCGCGTGCCGATCATCGGCGACTTGCTCCGCAAGACCGCGGTCGCGCGGTTCACGCGCACGCTGGGTACGCTGCTCTCTTCGGGCGTCTCGATCCTCGACGGGCTCGAGATCACGGCGCGGACGGCGGGTAACCGGGTGATCCACGATGCGGTGATGAGAAGCCGCTCGTCGATCGCCGGGGGTGAAACGATCGCCGAGCCGCTGCGCCAGTCGGGCGTCTTCCCGCCCATGGTGACGCAGATGATCAACGTCGGTGAACAGACCGGTACGATCGACGAGATGCTGGACAAGATTGCCGACTTCTACGATGACGAGGTCGACACCGCGGTCGAGGCGCTGCTGGCGGCGATGGAGCCGCTGCTCATCGTCTTCCTCGGCGTCGTGGTCGGCGGGATGATCGTGTCGATGTACCTGCCGATCTTCGACATGATCAACGTCGTCGGGCAGTAGCGTTGCCGGGCGGTGGCGAATAGGGGCGAGCCGCACCCCAACCATCCTCTCTGCTCAGCGTCGGAATCCGAGCCAGGGTGCATCGACGTGACCCTCGCCAGCACCCATCGGTGGATGACCCGAGGTTCGTGCCCGCCCGTCCCCTCGCGACCATGGCCGGACATGGCGACCTGCTTCTCTGTCTGCCGCGAACGCGCCTACTCATGCTGAAATTTCTGGGTCGTCTGCATCGGAAATTCGTGTTCCAGCGGAGAGTGAGGGTCCTGAGCGAAATCCTCGCCGACCTTCTGCCATCCGGCTCGCAGGTGCTCGATGTCGGCTGCGGCGATGGCCTCATCGACCGCCGCATCGCGGAAAGACGTTCGGATCTGGAGATTCGGGGCATCGATGTGGTGGCGCGTCCCGACGCTTCCATCCCGGTGGAGGTTTTCGACGGTGCCAATATTCCGTATCCCGACGGGAGCATGGACGTGGTCATGTTCGTCGATGTACTCCATCACACTTCGGATCCGGAAGTACTCCTGCTCGAGGGGGTTAGGGTGGCTCGCCAGCAGGTGATTCTCAAAGACCACCTCCGGGAAGGGTGGCTCGCGGGACCGACCTTGCGAATCATGGACTGGGTAGGCAACGCGCCGCACGGTGTCGATCTCCCGTACAACTACTGGACCGAACAACGCTGGCGCGAGAGTTTCGCCCGATTGGGTGTGAAGCCGACGACATGGATTGACCAACTCGGGCTCTACCCGCCGCCCGCCAGCTTTCTGTTCGACCGGTCGCTTCATTTCGTGGCCAGCTTGCGTCGCGATTAGTGACCGTGGCTTTCCACGATTACCCGAAACAGTGACCGGATATCTGAATGGCTGACTCGGGTCCTACGCAACTGCTGTACATCGCGGGAACTGGCCGAAGCGGCAGTACACTGCTCGAGTGCATTCTTGGTCAGCTACCCGGTGTCTTCGCCGCCGGCGAAGTCACCCACATCTGGGACCGGGGTTACCTCCAGAACCAGCTTTGCGGCTGCGGGAAACCGTTCCGAGAGTGCCCATTCTGGTTGGACGTTACAAGAAAGGCCTTCGGTGGGCCCGATGAGCTGGATTTGCCAAAGTTGGTCGAAATGCGATCCAGCATCTGCTCGGTTCTCAGGCTGCCCCAGCTCCTCGATAGCAAACTGAGATCTCGATCCTTTCAGTTGAAGCTCGATATCTACAGCGAGCACCTCGCCAGGCTTTACAGCGCGATTCGTTCGGTGTCCGGCTGCGACGTGATACTCGACTCATCGAAATATCCGGCGGAAATTTTCCTTTTGAACACGATTGATGAGGTCGATCTTTCGGTCGCCCATCTCGTGCGCAACAGCAATGCCGTCGCCTTCGCCTGGCAAAAGCGCAAGGTGAGGCCGGAGATCCACTGGACCACCGAGCACTTCGCCCGCTATTTCTTTCTGAAGACGGCGGTGGCTTGGAATGTGTTCAACCTGCTCATAGGCTCGGTGGAGAGGCTGGGGCTGCCCTACGCAATGGTTCGCTACGAAGACCTGGTGCAATGTCCGGCAGGGTCCGTTCGGAAGGTCGCCGGGCTATTGGGCAGGGGAGAAGAAAATCTCGACTTCATCGGTGAGGACGGTGTCAGGTTGCGCGGTAATCACACTGTGTCCGGGAATCCAGTCCGGTTCAAGACCGGTGCCATCGCCTTGAAACTCGACTCGGAGTGGAAAGAGAAGTCTCCACGCTGGCAAAAGCTGTTCGTAGATTTTGTAACCTTTCCGGTACAAAAACTGTATGGCTATCGCTGAGGCGGAACAACGGTGGCGCAAGCATGTATGAGACGGTCAGAATTGGATCCGTGGCCGTCGGCACGAGCCGATGGGCGCGGCCGGGCTGGCCTCACAGGAAGCGAGCCTCATCATGGGTAATGCCCTGACAGAAACTTCTTCCTCACCCACCGCCGCCTGTGAGCTGACCATTTTGCTTCCCTGCCTCAACGAGGCTGAGACTATCGGAACCTGTATCCAGAAGGCGCGCGGCTATCTCGAGAGTCGGAATATCGCTGGCGAGGTGCTGGTTGCTGATAACGGGAGCACGGATGGCTCGCAGGAGATCGCTTGTCGACTCGGTGCCAGAGTGGTCGACGTCTCGGAACGTGGCTATGGGGCGGCGCTCATGGGAGGGATCGCGGCGGCGCGTGGCCGATATGTCATTATGGGCGACGCGGATGACAGCTATGACTTCAGTGACCTGGACCCATTCGTTGAAAAGTTGCGGGCGAGTTACGAGCTGGTGATGGGTAACCGGTTCCTCGGCGGCATTGCGGCCGGCGCCATGCCACCTCTTCATCGCTACCTCGGCAATCCGGTGCTGAGCTGGTTTGGCCGGCTCTTTTTCAAGAGTCCGGTCAAAGACTTTCACTGCGGGTTACGAGGTTTTAGCAGGGAGGCGATCCAACGTCTCGGCTTGACGACGACTGGAATGGAATTCGCCAGCGAGATGGTGGTCAAGGCGACGCTGCAGAAGTTGAGGATAACCGAGGTCCCGACCACCCTCTCGCCAGACGGGCGGAGCACACCGCCGCATCTCCGCACCTGGCGCGATGGCTGGCGGCACCTCCGGTTCCTGTTGCTGTTTAGCCCGCGCTGGCTGTTCCTCTACCCGGGACTGATCCTGATGACGGTTGGATTGGCGTCGATGTTGTGGTTGTTGCCCGGCCCCCGGCGCATTGGCTCGATAGGTTTAGATGTCAATACGCTGGTCTACAGCGGCGCCGCGATAATCGTCGGGTTCCAGGCTGTCGCTTTCGCGGTGTTCGCCAAGATCTTCGCGATGAATGCCAGGCTCTTGCCCGAGGATTCTCGTTTTCGCTGGCTGATCAAGTTCTTCAGCCTGGAAGTGGGAATCGTGGTTGGGTTGGCCCTGGCGCTCGGGGGCCTTGTCGCCTCCGGCTACGCAGTCGGGTTCTGGGGCCGCTATTCGTTCGGAGCCCTCGACCCGAGGGTATCCCTCCGAATCGTGGCCCCAGCCGCCACCGCTCTCATGCTGGGGCTGCAGATCGTGTTTGCCAGCTTCTTCATCAATGTGCTCGGACTGCCGCAAAAAAGAGCCAGCTCCCCCGGGTCGACATGAGGCTCGGTTCATTGGACTCCTTCGGCTTTCCCGCTCCCTGCTTTTTGGTCTTGGCTCTTCACCCGGAATAGGACCAGGGCGACGTCCTGGTAGATCGGCTCCAGACAACGCGCCGCGAACTGTTGGAATTCATTCCAGCGCACGCGCTCGGGGTCCAGCCCGCCCATCACGTAGTATCGGATCGATCCCAACCCCAGCAGAACGTGGGTTATGTTCATCGATTCGAGGCAGTCGTCCTCGTTCATGATGGTAGAGATCAGAGGCCAGTTTGTACCCTTATTGTCCTGTAGAACGGTTCTCTCGAAGTAATAACCACGGGCGTCGAAGACCATGAGGATCTTGCTGTCCGCCGCCAGATCATGATTTGCCAAAGTTACGACCTGCGGATAGCCGGGTCCGAGCCGACCACGGATGTAGTCTTCAGCTGAAGTCGTCCCCGAGAAGTACTTTGGGGTCCGGGCCCGCGTCAGCCAGTAGCGCGCCATGGTCCCGGTCGGGACAAGGGACAGACAGCCAAGGGCGATGACCAGCACTCGCGCCATCTCTTTCGACAGAAACCGCTCGCTGACGAGAACTATCATATGGGCGACGACAATGGTCAGCGGAACCGCCGCCGGAATCAGATACCGCAGATTGGGGCTGGGCAGGAGCACGAGCACGATGAAGAGAAAAATCGGGGCCGGGAGAACGAGCCAGGTAAGTGTCTTGTTCTTGATGAACGCAAACCATAATGGCAACAGCAACAGGGCGGGACTCAGGTAGTAATGTGCGCCCTCCGGCTCGATAGTCAGTCTGCCGGGAGCGAAGAAAGCGTCGCGCAGGTTGAACGAGGCTCGCAACTCCCAGATGAACCCGAGTAGCTCGGGGTCCACGGCGGCTGGCCATTCTGTGCTTCCGAAAAACGGTTGAAGCCATGGCTGAAGAATCGGAGCGGCGAGAAACGGATAGAGCGGCGCTCCTAGAAGTAACCAGTTCTTGAAGAGCCAGGGCAGGGCAGCGGCGATGAATATGATTCCGAAAAGAGTCAGCGGTCGCAGCGATTCAGGTTTTGTGCCGCTTCGACTGTACACCACCCACAGGATGAGCGGACCCAGGCCAATTATGAATGGTAGTGCGGAAAGCTTAACGCCGACGGCCAGACCGAGTAAAACGGCTGATAGGTAAAACAGGTCTGCGCGCTCTGGCTGCGAGAGCGCTACGATTAGTCCGTAGTGCGCCAGGAACAGGTAGAAAGCGAGTGAAACGTCCACTCGTGGTGTGATGGCGACCAGCAGAATGGTCGTAGTCCCCCACAGCATACCCAGGGCCAGACTCGCGGTCTTCGCCGTCAGCAATCGTTTGCAGAAAGAATAGACGCTCAGCCCCAACAGGGCGGTCAGCACGACCCCGAGCATCGTCGGACCGGCGAAGCTCGATAAGGCTACTAGCGGTAGGTAGAGGAAGTGTATGAGCCCCACCCGCGACACGTGAAGGTTGTCTACGGGCAGGTAGACACGGTGACCTTCCAGGAACTGTTTCGGTACCTGCAGGTGGTACATCAGCGCATCCCAATCCACGGGTGGCGCCATGCCGTACAGCAGAGTGAAGGCCATGGCGGCCCCGAAAATCGAGACCCCGAACGCCCAGAGCGCTCGGTCGTCGTCTTCCGGCGCCAATTCGCGTGCAGCCCGGCGGCACAGTCCCGGCAGCTCAATGATCTTCCGGTGCGCAACCAGCCCCAGTCCGAGTGGCAACGCCACGGTGGTTATTGGGTAGAGGCCGCCGACTAGCCCCAGAACAAGGAAGGCCACGGCCATTACGCCCATCCCCACCGCCGCACCGAACACGAGATTTTCCAGGGCGCCCAGCTGCACCGCAAATTGGCTCAAAGCCATTTGACCGACAGCGGTGCTAATCGCGACGAGGGTCAGGACGACAACCAGCACGAAGAGATGGTCGAGCAGCAGGAGAGGGCCGCTGTAGTCGAGACCCTGTTGCGCAACATGCAGGTGAACGGCAGACAGCCCGCCTCCCACGGTCAGCGCCACTAGAAGAATCGACCATGCTCGAGCGCTTGCCCGCTCTTTCATTCGTCCCCCCAACTCGACTGATCGGCGTCTAAAGATGAACGTCGTTCGATGGACGGAGAGGAAGGCCGTCACCTCACGTGCGCAGGATCCACATCAGCGCAGGGTACGATTATCGTGCCACTCCAGGGACCGATCATTCCAGAACCATTCCACTTGCACGGAACGAAGATGTCCGTATCAGGTTGGCGGCTGGCTTGCAGGGCCGGAATACGAGGTTACCTGCGTCGGAGAGGGAGGCGCAAGAATATGTGCAACGCACCCGCCTCGAGCAAGCTTCTGAAGTCGCTTGACCCGGCTGTCAGGCCGATCCCCAGGACGTGAATCTGTCCGATTGTTAGATTCTGGATCGAAAAGGTCTGATCCCCCCGGCTGTTTCT
>JABAHS010086279.1_pt2 | contig 37669 bp, 71 predicted proteins | sample 7062111 | NCBI WGS metagenome assembly JABAHS01 (sample SAMN14534600, study PRJNA622989) | marine sediment metagenome | biome: marine biome [ENVO:00000428]; feature: marine pelagic biome [ENVO:01000023]; material: deep marine sediment [ENVO:00002113]; isolation source: pool of 4 deep marine... | reverse complement strand
AAAGGAAAAAAAAATATGTTCAACAAAAAAAGAATTAAAAAATTAGAGCGTAAAATAAAAGCGTTGGAAGAATATTTAGATTTAGAATTTGTTGATAAAGCAAAAGCAATTGATATATATTCTGCTCCAATGGTTCAAGGATACAAAATTTATCCTGCATTTTATAAACAAATAGAAAGATGCAAAACTTGTAATAAACCCCGCAAGGAAAAATTATGAAACCTTACGGGGTTGCCTGCTAAAAGTCGCAAATAGCAAGCTACTTTTCAAATGCCTTTTTAGCTGAACGCTCTGCAAAGAAATAAAATAGTATTACAAAAAATGTCTCACTAAATTGTGCCTGCGTAAGCAACGGACTTCCAGTAGTCCATAAATTCCAAGCACTAGTTAAAAATATAACCACAGCACCATAGCCAAATAAAGCCCTGACAAGATTTATGGAAGCATCTATCCATTTTATGCCGGTCTTAACCTTTTGCATTTCAGCAATAGATTTAACACGTTCCTTTTCATATTCCCATTCTAACTTTTTAGCTTCCATTTCGGCTTTCAACGCTTCTGCGTTAGCTACCTTGCCAGCCATTTCAGTGCGGTGCTTATATTCTACTTCTATCTTTTTTAACTCAAATTCCCTGTCTCTTTTTTCCTGCCTGCCTTTGAAAAACTGTTGCACGCCTTTAGTTATTAAAGGTATTGCACCTGCTAATATTCCTATCATTTTATCCTCCTGTAAACTCCATTTTCAAATATAAGCACCTGCATATTTTTATCAAGCGTTGGCAAACTCCAATGTAACCATTCTTTTGCACGGTCTTTTTCCCATATTAACTGCCCGTATTTAAAGCAATCTTTTAACTGTATATAATCAAAAACCTCTTTACAATCAATATTTTTAACAACAAAATCAACTGCCTCTGCTTTAAGATGCTGACTACTTAAAGGCACAGGCAATGGCTCTAAATTATTGATAATCCGTTTGGCGTTGCTTTTATAATAAATATCATAATGCAGTTTTAAACTGCGAAAACAACTAGAAATATACACGGGAACGCTATATCTAGTCCGTATCGGCTCTAAATAAAAATAGGCAAGCATACGCATATTGCCTACATACTCTTTGCCCTGTTCGTGATTTTCTTGCTTAAATTCGTTATGGTTAGTCCAGACAAGTTCTTTGTATTTAAAATGTTTAGTTATTTGCATATAACTAAATTATATTATTTTTTGCGTAGAATATGTTGCTTTATAATTTTCACATCATCAGATATTGTTTCAACTTTAGTAGAAATGCTTGAAATGTCTTCTTTTACTTCTGATATATTAGTTTCAGCTTTTCCCATTCTATTAGGAATATCTTTGTGTTGTGCATAAAATACAGAAAATGCAAGCCAAACACTCCCTATAATTATTGCAAACTTTGCAAGTTCTATAATACTCAATTCACCTAAACACGGTGATTTAATTTTTAATCCTTCTTTTTCCATTAAAGTCTCCTAGTATAAAATAGCTATACAATAATATTACAATTAAAGGTATTCCAAAACTTAACATAATTTCAAATTGGAAATCTTTATTAAAGTAAAGAAGTATAGCATCTAGTGTTGACATAAAAATTCTAACAACCCAAAACACTAGATTTAATATTAAAATATTTTTTAATCTGCCGTGCTTAAATGGAGTTACTTTATATAATACTATTGATAGTAATAAAATAATTAAATTTCTTTCTATTACTAAACAATACCAGCTATCCCTATTATCTGCAATAAACATATGCAGATAGCTAAACACGGCAGATAAAACTATTAAAAACACATTCATAAGTTAATTAGGCGGTTTTTCATCTGGCGGGTCATCTTTCTTATCCGCCTGCGGTTTTTCCAACTCCATCTTTACTTCGTTTAGAAGCAATAATGCTTCATTTAGTTTTGCTAGTATGTCTTTCATTTTTTTTGTCTCCTTTAATTAGGTGGTTTGAAATCAGGTGGTTGACCTCTTCTTCTCTTTATCTTTGGCAATCCAAACCTTTTAACTCTTTTCTTACTCTTTTTTGCCATACACTCTCCTTTTACTCTACCCAGTGTTCTATTTTTACTTTATATGGGCGGTTTTGAAAATCTACACCCAAATCAGTGAACTTCACATTTATATTATCATATTTTAACTTATAACCATTAGACACTGTCGGAGTTCTATTATATTCTTTTACTCCAAAATCTCCTGCTGGGTCTTGTATGTCTCCGTCCACATCAACTATTTTATTAATATCAAGCCCGTGCGGTATTAGTGTATCTTCACTGCCAGTAGTGCCTGTATAATGCGCACAACAGCATTTTCTTGGAATGCCATTTATGTATTTAACTATACCACTGCAACATACAAAACCATCTTTTGTTATCTGTGCTTTTTTGTTAAATAATTCTCCAAGTATATCTATAGCCATTTATATCCTCGCTATAGCCAGTCAAACTCATAGCGTATTGCCTTTTCTGACCCTAATCTATTTTTAATACTTACATTACCACTGTTATTGTAAATACAAAGTTTCGTGTCTGTATCTGTATTAACTACATTAGCAGAGTTATAAACCAAAGTTACCGTCCCGTCTGTTTTAAAAATTGCCCTTACGTATTCGTCATTATCACCTGCTATTACAAAAAGATATCCAGTTTTACCATTGCTTTGTAAAGTCATCTCGGCATCATCAGCTAAAGTAGTATATCTTAAACCCTGCTTTAAAATTAAGTTTCCGTTGGCATCCAGTATATATTTAGGCATTTTTAACCTCTGGTAAATTGCGAAGTTCTAAAACAATTTTCTCTACCTGTGCCATAGGATATTTTGTCTCAAAATGCTGTATTAAATCGTTTTTTAGTTTTTCAGTTATTTTAAATTCCTTCATTTTATGCTCCTAAACATCAATAGCTCCGCTAAATTCTGGCTGTGTTTTTAGCCAGTTATAAGCTATTTTATACGGGTTATTATCTACTGTATTCATAGCTTCCAAAGTGAACGGGCTATTATGTAATACTTCGCCCTTGTCAAAAGGAAAATTAAAAGTAAATAAAAGTTTTAATGGCTTTTTACCATTATCAGAAGCTGATTTATTTAAATATAAATATACATAAAAACTGTCATTAGCACCATTTTTGTTTTCTATTAATACATTTTCAACTCTTAAATAATTGCCAGTAACTCCGTTGTCAAGTTCAAAATCTTTTTGTAATGCCATAAAATCTCCTTAAACTATAGATGTAATTATCCCGCCTGTTACAGTTACGGTTTTTGCATCAGCGGTTGTAAAAGTCCCGCTAACCCCGTCTGTTCCATTTACATTAAAAACAGTATCCGCTCTCACTTTAGCAGAGCTATGTACTTTTTCGCTTGGATTATTTAATCCAAATCCAGTATCACCATTAAAATAATTATCTGCAGTTCCCGCACTATAAAACCCCCATTTGCCCGTCCCAGAATTGACTGCAGAATAAAAAGCGTAATTATTAGTGCCACTAACTACAGGGTCATCAGCATAAAAGATAAACTGATTGGTTACAGTTGGACTGCCTGTTGATAAATCTTGCACCCAACCCCTTGACCTCACTCCATACAAATTTGAAATAGTGCCACTATAACTATCTTGCGTTATAAATTGTGCAAAAGTCCCGTAAGCATTTGTGATATTATTACTGCTTGAACCTCCAACTCTAACAGAGGTGTTGAAAGAATATATATTACTTAAACTCCCTTGTGGCTCAAATGTTGGGACAGCTCTGATAAGCTGAATAGCACCAGATACTGGTTTCATTGTTGGTGAGATATTAAGGGCTTGAGCATTTGAAGTATCGCCAGAAATGTTAAGATATTGCTTCGTTCCCCCAGTTTGATTTATTGTTAATCTTACAGACCCAGCATTTCCGATAAAAACTTCTCCCAATCCACCATCAACTCGCATTACTTCCGTATCAACACCGCCATCGTTTACATACCAGATATGGTCTCTGTCCTGCGTAAGTTGCCTATAAATTAAATCGTTGCTATCAGAGTAAATTTCTGCATCCAGCCCAGTGCCGAAAATTGCCTTGTCATTATCTTTAAATTTTATGTCATTTGAATTTGTGTCAAGGTCGCCCCCTAGTTGAGGGCTTGTATCTTCTACTATGTTTTTTAAATATCCCTCTACCGAATGGTCTCCCCAGCCGTAAGCTGTATTCCAATTTGCACTATTGTCAGTAATAGTAGATAGAGTTCCGCTAATGCTTTTAACAAGTCCGTCCCCCACTCCTGCTGATATTTGAGTAATAGCAGATTGTAGAAAATGTTCCCCTGATACAAAATTTGTTAATTGGTCGTGGTCTATATCTGTTGTAAGGTTATGCGTATTGGTAGTCTGGTCGTGGTCAACATCGCTATGATTAAGCGTTATTGTGCGAGAGGTAGTTATATCACCCCCACCGCTTAAAATGCCACCAGCGTTAATATTGACGCCAGAATGGTCTATATGCTCATTTGCCACAAATCCACTTAAGTTGTCGTGAACTATTTGGCTGTCATTTGTAGTTATCGTATCTACTGTGCGGGTAAGCCCTGTAGAAAATGTCAAGGATTTTTCAAATCCAGTATGTCCTGAAGTTGCATAAGCTAATTGTGATAAGGTAGAATGGTCTCCGCCAGCTATAGAACCAACAAGGTCTTTAGCTCTGTTTTTCCCTAAAATAGGGTCAAATACTTCTTCAAAATCTCCCATATCTTTTACACTAAATTTTCATACCAAAAAAATGTCCAGTTAACCTTTTTAGCAGTAGCTGCATTGTTTGTTATTTTAACTGAATATTTAGTATTTTGTTTAAATACAATTTCACCATCACTTCTAACTACCCCACCTATAACATTTATACCCGCACCCAAACCTTTACGCTGTTGTGCAATAACTGTTCCGCCACTTACACTGCTAGGAGTATGAACCACTGTCATAGTAGAAGCGTTACCAGAATTTCTGTTATTATTTACTGGCGTTATTGAAGTGCCACCACTTGCAGTTACATCTTCCTTTATAACTACACTTGCATCATCCTCAATATCAATTTCATAATTCCAGTGTATCCGTCTTAAAGTATCTGGCGTAGTAAACACAAACTCATAAGAAGCTCCATTGCCTAAACTAAGTTTATAATCCTGTATTACAAAATGTCTGCCATTGTGTATCAGCGTATGTGCTATGTCTATAATAGATAATGAGCCAGTAGTTGTATCCTGTGCTGCTTCAAATATAGCTTCCGTTACTGCTGAACTGTCAGATAAATTTTTTAAATTTTTTCTGCTATAATCATCAAGCATTTTAATCACCTTTAACTATAAGAATAATTAGCTCTTTCGTCCCATTCCTTGTTATAAACATCAAAAGGGTCGCCATTTGCATAAAGCGTACTGGTTACAGTGCCACTGGTAACTATCTTTTTTATAGCCCATTTTTCTACACTTGTTGCATCGCCAATATTTTCACTCTTGCCAATGTATTGAGTATTGGCATCAATATCGTCTATTAAAATATTATGCCCGTCATCGCCTATATCTCTTACAGGTCGTGCCTTTTGTCTGTCTCTGTTTATTGCATCTATTGCCATATTATAACCCTCCTAAATAATCTTTAAACTCCTGACTGTTTGGGTCTATCAATTCCCAGCCAGACATTGTATTCTCATAACTCATACAGTGATATTTTATAACCCCTGCATCTCTTTGCACAAAATATTTTAATGTATTACTCATTTTTTAATTCTCCAAAAAGTCCTTATATGCGTATGTGTCTATTATTACAGAACTGGAATTTTGCGATGCCCGCCCTCGTATTTGAGAACTTGTATTTGTAAGTATTTGCATATTTTGAAATTCTATTGCCTGTGAAACTGGATTTTTAATATTAACAATATTCGTAGTAGCAGCAACATCTGTCTGATATGGAGATGTCAGTAATAAATCATTGGAAGCGCCTGCTCTTACGCTAAAACCTATAAATTTAACTAAACAATCAACGCCCAAAGGAACTAATAATGTAACCAATGTGGCAGTAGTTCCAAAAGACCCGTTAAAATCCACAGTAATATCCTTCCAGTAATTCCAGTTTTTCCTTTGGTAATAATCCCGTATATTACTTGAGCCGTCAGTAAGGTGAGACCATATTCTGCGGTATTTTGTGTATCCTGTGGCATCTGAAAGTAAATTGGTAGCCGAAAGGGAAGTATCCCAGCCCGCATCCGTTGTATCCGAAGTAGGATTATAAATTAAAAAATAATGATACCAAGTATCTGCCGTAAGGGATAATCCGCTGGGAAATCCGCCTTGATTTGTCCCTGCTGTCCAGTTAGCATCTATACGCTTAACCAATGCACTGCTTAATCGTATTATAGTGTCTTTCCCGCTATCTAATGCTGTGCCTGTGTTGATTTTAATGTCGTGGTCGGTGTCTGTGTCCTGTTCTGTTCTTAAACCGCTCAAATCGCCTAATAATACTACTTTGTTGTTTATAGCATCTGCAACGCCTTTAGGATGTGTGGCTCTTGTAGTATCTGTGCCTGTAATAGTCTCGGCAGATGTGGCTAATTCTACCACTCCTTTAACGCTTTCCGTAGCATCTTTTAAAAGTGTCTTTTGTAAATCTATAAATCCAGTCCCTGCATTATAAGCAAAAGTATATATACTATTTGCCTGTAACTCTCCAGCTACCAAGTCCTGTCCTTCCAGTTTAATTGTTTTAGCTCCGAAGCTGTCTACATTTAAAGTAGAGCTACCTGTATTTGTTATATGTATCTCTGCCCTAAAGGGTTGCCCGTCAACTAAAGAGGCGACTGTAATGCCTAAAGCTAAAGTATATACATTAACACTGCCAGCAGTAGTGCCAAAAGAATATGTATTTTGCTGTGCAGTGCGGACATTTAAAGCACCAGTTAAAGTAGTCGGGTCAGCAAGGTTTGTTATTTTTTTATTGTTAAAATCTAGGTTAGCTGATGGCTTACCCTGCCCGTCTCTGGTTATGCAGTTTTCAAAACCAGTCGCAAAGTCGTCATTTTCCGCATCGAACCTGTCGGCTCTTACTTTAATTCCTGCCCCTTCGTCTGCCGTCCAGTCGTGTACTCTGTTAAAATTTCCGCTACCGTCAAATGGCATAAATTACTCCATATTTGATAATCTTGTTCCTGAAAGTTGCCCTAAAGCCCTTGCAGGTTGCCCAATCAAAACTCTACTCAACGCTCTCTGCCTTCTTACAGGTATTCTTTGCAACTCTCTTTGTAAAAATTCTGGGTCAACTAAAGCCCTTGCAATATCGGCTCTTTTTGCTTCCACAAATTTACCAGTCAAAGCATCGTAACCTCTAAATGCAGCATCGGCAAAACCTCTTATTCTTTTTTGCATTGTCAACTCTTCTGCACGTGCTTTTCTGCCTATTCCTAAAACTGCTTTAAATGTTCTACCTTTGCGTATTTCGTCATTAACAAAATTCATAAATTTACCAAAATTATCTTTACCCAAAATCGGCTCTAATTGCTGTCTTAATCTAAAGTCTTCGCTAAATTTAAAAACACTTTCGGCAACGCTACGCTCTTTTGATGTCGCTGCTTTGCTTATTTTATCAATTAACTCATCTTTAACACCTATTAAATACGCTTCCTTTTCGGCATCAGCTAAAGCATCAAATTCTTTTTTTATCTGTTCGGGTCTTTTTCTAAATATTTTTTTTGCCTCACGCACTGCATTTTTAATTCCAAACTCATCACTTGCTATCTTACGGGCTAGTTTGTAATTAGGGTTTATGTCGTCAATTAAATCAACAAATTCTCTGCGAAGTTTCACTAATTCTAAACCATCACTAGACACTTTGCCAGTAATATTATCAGTTTCTCTATCTATGAGTTTGTCTAAACCACGCTTTAATTTATCTAAATTCTCTGTTCTTAAATCAGTAGTTAAGTCATCAGGTATAATTTCACCACTTGCCCGTGCAGATTTTCGTAATGCTTTTGAAGCATCTTCACCTATAGCTGGTCTGCGCATTAATTCCTTTAATCTATTTATACTTTGCGTTTTATTTGTATCAATAGGACTTTGAAATGCTTTTTGATAAAGTTCTTTTTTCATAGGTGCAAATTTAGCAGTTAACTCATCTAAATTTTGCAATGAAGTTTTAGCACTGAAAACATCGTCAATTTTACTAGCCAATCTTTGCGGTTGTGCTTCTAATTGTTGTAATGCTCTGTTTACAACTGTTTCCTTTGCTCCGTCTGATACTGCTGCGGAACGCTCCGCTAAATCTATTATGCGTCTATCACCTATGTCTAATAAAGGTTTTTGTAATTGCACGCTTTTTTCTAATTGCTCTCTACCCGCTCGTTCAGCTAAACTTTTTATTGCTCTTTTTCCGCCAAATTGTCTTGCAAATACTCTACCTATTCCACCTATAGTTTGTCCTGCCCCGCTTAATCCACCACCTAAAACTGCCCCTATAGTCCCCGCTCTCAATGCTCGTCTGGGAACTTCTGTAATAGGTTTTTCGCCTGCTATTGCTTCGCTTAATGCAGTTCCCGCTCCAAATGCACCGCCAAAACCCGCACCTGTTCCCGTAGCCCTTGCAACCGCAGGTAACGCTCCCTTGCCTGCTAAAAATCTACTAACGGGTGGTGATATTGCTCTTATTGCGGGTTTAGCAACAGCAGATAATCCCCTTGCCAACGCTCCGCCTGTCAATAATCCACCGCCTATTTCTGCACCTAAAGAAGCTAACTCGCCTTGCTTGCGTAGTCTTTTTTGCCTGCTTTTAAATTCTTCCCTTTCTTCTAAAAATCTTTGTTTAAATGTTTTTTCGGGCAAACTGGGTAAAACTCTCTCCGCCACTTCACCTATGCCTGCCTGCAATGCAGGAGATATCAAACCGCCTAAACCAAAGGTAGCACCTGTTAACGCTGCTTCCGCTGTTGCCTGTGTGCGTTCTGTAGGGGTAAGAGGAGCGCCGCCTAGTTGTGCTTTTTGTATTTGAGCTTGTTGTTTTTTTTGTCTAGCTAAAAATTCTGCTCTTGTTTCTGCTCTCGCTTTATCTAGTAATGCTTGTTTTTGCTCTCTAGTCAATGGCATTATCTTGCTTGTCCTTGTAAAATTTCTTGCGGAGTTAAACCGCTATTTATTAAATCAAACCATCTTTTTGAAGGATATCTATTAGGATTTAATTCAAATGTCGGACTATCAGGAATAAATATCGGGTTAAATTCTATATATTCATTCCACGCTGCATCCGCACCTGTTAAGTTTTTATGCACTGCAAAATAATTACTTTCAAATTTTGCTTTATCTAAAAAGTTTTGTGCCTGCGTTCTTGCAGCTTGTAATATATTTCTATTTACACTTTCGGCTTTATCTAAACCAACAGTCGCCCCTCTAAACATAGCCACATCTCTATCCGATGCAGCGCCCGGCAGTCCCGCTCTCATAATAGGTGTCATTTTATCTACGATGCTTTGAAATTCTTGCGCTGGTTTTGAGACAATAGTTTTAGGAGCGCCTAAAAGAGGTATCTGCGCTCCCACTATTCTGCCAGTGCCAAGACCTCTATTTAACAACGCTTCGGCTCGGTTCATTTGATTAACAACATCTTCTTGGCTTCTAATAGTTTGCAACCTATCTTTATTTCTTAAAAAACTTTGTCCTGCTTTAAAACTTTCTAACTTAACTTTTTGTGCTGTTTCAGGCGTAAAACCTGCAGTAATATCAGGGGCTTGTGCAGGCACGCCTTTTGCCGATGCTTCTCTTACTAAATCCTGTTTGGGAGCGGGTGGTATCAAACCTTCTTTTAATCTTATTTCAAAAGCCCTTCTGCTACGCTCTGCTTGCTCCCTTAATTGCTCTGTTTGCTGTAATTTTTGTATTTGAAACTGTTGCTGTTGCAATTGCTGTTGTCTTTCAAATTCCTGCCCTGCTAATTGCTGTTGACCTGCTAATTGCCTTGCCCGTTCCTGCCCTACCATTTGAGCTGCAAGCTGGGGTTGTCCGCCTGCTATTAAACTGCTTATAACCTGAGGACTTAAACCGCCTGCTACTTGTGGCTGTGCTGTAGGTTGTGGAGCAATGCCCGCAGGAGCAGGTTGACCTGCAATTTGAGGAGGTGAAGGAGGTATGCCTGCCTGTGCCTGCCCTGCGGGTAAACTACCCAGCAATGCCTGCTGAAACGCCTGCTGTTGACCTGCTATATCCTGCTGTTGCCTTCTTTGTCCTATGCCAGCGGTTAAACCGCCTAATACTTGAGCTAAAGCCCCATAAATATTAGTAGTAGGAGCTTGTCTAAATAATTGACTTGCTAATAAAAATCTGTTAGGTTTTGGTTGAAAAAATCCATTAGCCATTATTTTACCGCCTCATCATAATTAACCTTATAAAAACCATTTTCTTTTACTACTGCTTTTGGCTTCACATTCATAACTTCTTGCGCTATTAAGCCAATTTGTGTGGCTCTATTACCTTTAAAATTAAATGCATAAACAGTTAAACCATTGTCTAATTTACCTACAGGTTTAATATTTTCTTTTAAGCGTTTGTCTGAAAACATTTTTTCAAAAGGGACAGCACTTAATAAACCACCGCCAAGATAACCAAGTCCACCTAATAAACCAGCCTGTTGTTGACTTTGTGCCTGAAAGTTAGCCATATCTGCCTGCATCTTCGCTAAAAATGGGTCTTGTATTTGTGGAACTCCCGTGCCTATTCTTTGCCCGGGAAGTGCCTGTATAGGTTGCAGGAATGCACCTAAACCTGCTAATGCACCGCCTAGTTGCTGTTGCTGTGCGGCTTGACCTGTTAATACTGCCTGATTTTGTGCCTGCAATCTTGCTAAATTCTGTTGCTCTCTTAAATTACCTATTGACTGCTGAAATGCTTCACTGCCTACTGGTATGCCTTGATTGATAAGCTGGTTTCTTAATTGCTGTTCTTGTTCTTGGAATTGTGGTTCAAATCTACTTTCAAATTGACCGAATGTTGCCTCTTCTGCTCTGCGTGCCGCTTCATCACCTATACCGCCTCTTATATCACCTACAAATTGCTCCGCACCACCCATCAATGCCTGACCAAAAGGGCTTAATGTAGTTACCTGTCTGCGTTCAGGTGTGCCTACTTCACCAGTAAATTCTATTTGCCCGAGAGGACTTTGTAAACCAAACTGACTTAATAAAGTATTAAACCTTGCAGTTTCTCTAGCAGAACGTCCTGCCGCTTCTATGTCAAATTTAGGTGGTTTTGGTGCTTTTCCGCCTCCGCCCATAACTTATCTCCATTTTTTAAAAATTTATATCTTTCTTTATCATCAAAACATAAACCAAATAAAAAAGCTGGTTTCCCGTTTAGTCGTCCATAACGGACAACACCTTCTAAACGAAATCCCAGCCTAGTTAAAAGTTTTCTAATTTTCTTATTACTTTTATCTGCTATACAGGTAATCTTTTTTCTACCGAGAACATTAAAACAATACTCATAAACAAAATTTATTACTCGTCTGCTACACCATCTTTTATCTTCACTATAAATTGTCAAATAAACATTATACTTACTATAAATACTAAATACAATCCCTGCTATTAATTTATTACTAAAATAAATACCGATTGTCAAGTCATTGTGAAATTCGTCTCTGTCTTTTAAAGAACTTTTTACCCAGTTGTAAACTTCGCCAGTGTCATCTTTTTTTATCCATAGCATAAATCACTTTACACCAGTCCCTATTTCAAACATCACAACACTGCTATACCATTTTAATTCGCCTTGACTACTTTGTGTTTTTATGCCTATACTACCTTTGTAACCAATGTCTGCAACCAAAGGAATACGCCTTGTTGTTGGCGTCCCGCCTATACTCCAAAAAGTTGTATTCCATAAAAATGTATTCCACAATCCACCGCTTGAAGCAGGACTAGAGCTAAACGCTTTTTTTGCGGGCTTAAAATCAACGCCAAAAAAAACATTCTGAACTAAATCTAATTCAGTAGAAATTATTGTTGATACTTCTTTAAAATGTTTAACTTCATTACTACCATAATTACTATATGCCTGTTGTACATACCCGTCTATCAATGCCCCGTCATCTGTGCTACCAAAGTCTGCCTGATAGACATTTCCATTCCTACCGCCAAAATATAAATTATCATTAAAGTTTTCAAAACAACTTGCATTTTGACCAGTAAATTGCGACCACGCACCAGTTACAGTATTCATAATATGTTGCCTAAATTCACTACTTTTATAAGGTACATTTATAAGTAAATATCCTGCTTTGGAATATAACTTTATTTGCCAGCCGAAAGAGCTGAACCTTGTCTGCAAATCCTGTACAGCTCCGCTTATTTTATCCGAAAATGCAACTGCTTTATTACTCTCTTCCAGTGGCAAAACTCTACTTAACGGAAAATATCCGTCCTGCGTAATAACAATCAAATCACCTGCTACCTGCTGCGTGCTTCTATATCCCAAAGGTTTAGGTATGGTATAAATATCTCTCAAATACCAGTTAGTTGCATCTGCGGGGTCTGTACCGCTGTAAACAAAAACTTCGCCTTCCGAAGTTATTAAAACCAATTGGCTGTCATCCTGCCCCCAAGTGTCTAACGCAATTAACTCACCGCCTAGTTTACTAAATTGTGATAAATCAAAAGCTAACAAAGTACCAGTTATGTTGCCTGCCGCATTAGTATGCCAAAATTTTAATGTCCCCTGTTCTATAAAAAATAATCTGTTTTTAAATTGCACTACATTAACTAAATTTGAAAGTGTAAGTCCACTTCCAGTAAATCCAGTCGCCCCCACAGTAGAGCCATTAAAAACAAAAGGCGTGTCAACTCCGTTAACTGCAAATATACGCTCTTTATATAAAATATATTGCCATTGATTACTGTTATATCCACTTGCAAGTATAGTGGTACTGTCTGCTCCTAAATTAAGTTCTAATATATTTCCATTACTTGCACCTAGTAATTTTGGATTACTTGCAACTTCATAAGCAAATAAAGTTTCTACATTATCGGCTATAGTTACTTTTTTAGTAAATCCATTTCTTAATTCTATATAACTTTCACGGGCAATCCAGTTATCCATTACAACTGCATCAGTGGCAGGCATAAGGTCTAAATTATCCCTTGCATTCCAACCGCCCAAAGCAGAGGGTATCGTTATCTTTTGAGATACCCTTTGCTGTCTTTTACTTCGTAATGGTTGTAATATCGGCATCGTTAAAAACTATCTGGTATATTTCGCCAAGTGTCAGGAAACCTTGTGCGGTAATATGCTTTACCCAAATCTACTAATCTTTTATCTTTATCTTGGTCTTTTAAATCACTTAAACACATCTGATAATCTCTAAATTCCTCATCGTAAGTTAAACCCTGCTCATTTTTAAACTTATAAATTAAACCAAGTGTTAAAAGCTCTTCGTCTAAATATGAAGTATCAGTATCTAAATTAAAAGCAGATTTATCTGACCCACTTACAGGGATAACCCAGTTAGTAGATTTATATTCAAAATGTAAATCCTGCCCGCTGGGTATAGCACTATCAAATATAAGTTTATCGTTCAATATTCTAAACTTATTATCGGATATGTTTGTAATATTATACATTCTACGCAACTGGTCTTCATTAGCTCCCATACCCATTATAGCCCTGTTGTCTGTATAGTTATAAATAAGTGGGGTTGTTATATTAGCAAAATCGGTAATGCTAACAGGGCTTGCAGAGATAACATACTCACTTGACCCGTCTGTAGTAAAATTTGCTTTCCTTACCATTGTTTGCCAGTCAAATGACCTGTTTAACCTATTGCCAAGTCGGTTAAGTAAAGATAGCATTTTAACAACCTGACTATCTGATGCACTTTCAATAGTTGAAGGTTGTGTTAAACCCATTGCCGAACTGGCATCTTGTACTATAGTTAATGCACTCATTTATTTTTTCCTTTTTTTCCGTTTTCTACCACAAGGCATATTATTTATTCTCCAGTTCTATATTAGCTTTTTTAAATTCAGCTCTTATTTCAAAAGCTCTCTTACAACGCTTGTCTTTTAAATTGCTATATTCTTCTCTCATTTTGGCAGTAAGGTCAATTGATTTATCTTTATTCTCAACCTCATCTACAAAAGGAGTATCAATTTTTTTAACCAATGTGCTTTCTATTTTAACCTCTTTTTTAGTTTCCTGCTTAAAACCACCGCCTTTGCTTACAAAATCCTCCCACGCTTTAGGAAATCTCTCTTTAAGCTCTATATGCTTATCAGAGTTTTCTTTTATTAAAGCACTAAATATATCTTTAGTAGCGGGGCATCTTACATCGCATTTAATAACCACATACTCTTTTATTGTTTTTTTTGGTTTAAAGCTATAAGTTGTTTTATGCTCATAAAACATAGCCTCGTTTGCGGTGTCATCAAAAGACCTCTCACCATTTTCTGTTATAAATTTACCCTTTGCTCCAAAACACCAATTTCCTTTAATCATAAATTCTCCTTAAATTTGGGGGCAAGTATAAACCTGCCCCCATAAGTTTTATTACAATGTGCGTCCTACTATGGGATAGTTAATAACTGCACTTGTAGCTGCTGCACCCGTCAGGGTTGTATCAAATACAATGCCGTTTATAACTTCTGCCCCTGCTGTAGCATCATCATCTAAAGTTCCATCTGTTGCTGTAGTATTAAGTTCGGTAAACTTCGCACAACTTGCAGCTCCCAGAACAGAACCTCGTCCTTTTATCAACGCCCAGCCATAATAAGCATTGGTAATAGCTACCTGCGGAACACAAACACCTTTCCCCTGACCTGCGTCAGGTGCAGATGTTCCAGTGTCAGCCATTACTATGTTATAGTTTGTGTCAATTAAGCAAGCCGCATACTGCGTTATCGCCTCGCCTGCTTTTACATAGACATACTCATTACCGCTTCCGTCAGTTCCAAATTCGCCAAGTTTTCTGCGAATATCACTGGTTATCTGCGTAGGGTCTATTGTCATTGCTGAAGACATAATTATTATCCTCCTTAAGCGTGCATAACGCCTTGCGTTTTTGACTTGCTCATAGACAAGTTACCCATAAAGATTATGGGGAATAGTTTACTATCTTGGTTAAAAGATATCCTCTCTTCGTCTAAAGCAAAATTAGCTTCAGGGTGAACTTCCCAATACATATGGTTCATATTGAGCATATAAAGCCGTTCTGCGTTACAATTACTATCATAAACAACAGGAACATTTTTATATTCCAACACCGTAAACCCTGCATCGCCTAAAGATTTTGCCATAGAAGTAGCGTTTACATTTATTCTTTTGATATTATCTAAATATGTTTCATAATATCTAAAGTAAGTGCTTCCTGCTATAATCAGGTTAGGTGTTTCGTTATTGAATGTACATCTTAACCACAAGTCGTCCATTGCGGGTTTTATTGTATCACTTCCCGGGGTTACACCTTCAACAGAAAAATCATAAATCTGATTTCTCCATATTGAATATGTAGCTCTGTCAACAGTTCCCACAACTCCAGTCGTAGGGTCATCTGCAACCAATAACTGCAATCCGCCTATTTCTTTACCCGAAGTTCCAGTGCCGTCAGAAAATATACTCAAAGCAATATCATTTGCCATCGTATTCTGAGCGTTCAATATTTTGTTTTTGAGCAATCTGTGTTTAAGATTAACGCCCATATTTATGCGTTTCTCTCTACCAGTTAAAGTAACAGTAATTGCGTACTGCTTCCAGTCATAATCAACATTACGCATCACTGCTTCTCTGCTAGTATCAAACTGCTCATCGCCAAAATAGAACTTTCCTGTCGGATTTTCTTTCAAGTGTATTTCGTGTCCTAAAGTAGTACCACCCGAAACCAAGTTAGTATTTCCCTTTTCTTTTAACATATACAAAAAGGGGCTATGGTTTAGGATTTGGTCTACCATTTTGGGTTGATAGCGTCTAATTGTATTAGCCACTTCTTCTTGCGACCAAGTAATAGACATAGTTTATTCTCCTGTTTTATATTAAGATAATTCCTCTTGGAGAATAGTATCTAAATCAACATTTTCTTTTTTAGCAACTTTCGCATTAGGAGAACTTCTTATCGGTCTGCCTGCTTTTTTTGCTTTAGCTAAATCAGCCTGCTTTTGTGCCTCTGCCTGCTTTTTAGCAAGTTCGGCATCAAGTTGTTTCTGATACAAGTCATCATTCAAACGAATAGCTTTATTATATAGCTTTTCAAGGTTACTTTCGCCTGTCGCCATATTTAATCTAGCCATCTCTTCTTTGACTGCATCAAAATGAGGATATTTTAAATTACCTTGTGTGTCTTTGGTATTTTTAAAATCCTCTACCTGTTTAGCTAAAACAGACATCTCCCTTTGCGATAATTCCTGCTTTAGATTACCTAGTTCACCTTTTAAGGAATTTATCTCTTGTGTAGTTGGGTCTTGTTCTTCAGGAGTTTGACTTAATTTAGTCAAATCTACGCCACTTTGTTGAGCCAGCCACATAATCCCCTTTTCAGGATTTTCTCTTATGAACTTATCTGCAGCCATTAGTTGTTTAGTATATTGCATCGGTGAAATACCAGCAAGTTCTAATTGCTGTTTATAAGGTTCATAGATGTGGTTAAACTCTTCAGCAGTCTTGCGTTCTTTGGCTAAATTCTCAAATTTCTTGTTAAAACCACTTTCCAATTTAGCCCATTTATTTAGCATTAATTTTTTGCGATTATCGTCCAAAGAATTAAATAATTCTTTTTCCTCATCGTCAAAATCAGCTCTGGGCGTTAAACCTTCCGAACTATCCTTTTCTGTTTCAGTTTCAGCTTCCCCTTTTTCTTTAGGTTGCTCATCTTGTGTAGTAGGTTCAGCTTTCTTGTCTGTTTCTTTAGAACTATCGGTAATAGTTTCTGTTAGGATGTCAGATAAACTTTCATCCTTTTTTTCAGGTTCTACCTGCTCCGCTTTTTGCGGGGTGCTTTCCTGATTGTTTTCTTCTGCCACTAAATCCTCCTATTATCCTGCACGAATGTTAGTGTCAATATTTATATCCTGACCTGATAACTTCGCTTCAGCTTCAGCTGTTGCAAGTTCCGTTTCAATTGCAATTTCTCTATCTTTAGCATTAGCTTGCTGTTGCTTTATTGCAACTTCTTCTTGCTTTATTTCTGTATCAGCTAAATCTTTTTCTTGCTTTCGTTCTAATTCCTGTGCCTGTAAATTCAACTCTGCTTCTTTTTTCTGATTTTCTAATTCAAGTTTTTGTTGCTCAAATCTCATTCTCTCCGCATCCGTCTCACGCTTTGCCGATATTTGCCATTGTGCCTTTTGTAAATCTGCCTGTGTTTTCATTTGTTGCGTTTGAGCCTGAGCCTGTGCTTTGGCTATATCTGCACCTGCTTTGGCTTGGTCGCCTTCACCCTCACCTTGACCCTGCTGTTGCATCTGCGAAAGTTTTTGCTCTAAATTATTAAAACTATTCTCAAAACTATCTTCTAAAGTTCTACCAGCTTTAAATTGCTTAATACCAAATAAAGTTAAATCACGCATCAATGGCAACAATTCTGGCAACTGCATAACGCCTTCTAAAGAAGTAGTAAGCATATTAGTAGCGCCTTGTATAAACTCTATCGCTTTCGCCTTATCCTCCTGTGCTTCATCAAACGCAGTAGCAGTGCTTTCTACATCAATCGTATAACTTCTCAATTTATCACTTTGTAAAATCTGTAAAACCTCCTCCCAAGTCGGTAATGCTAATCTATCATTTAAATCTTTGTCAACCTGCCCTTGCTGTCCCTGTGCTATGAGTTGGGTTTTTTCTTCCATTGTCGGTAAATCAATACCGCTTATTTCTGCTAATTTATCAGCAGTAAAATGCTCGCAAACAATCTCAGTAATTATTCTTATTAAATCTCTAATATAATTTTGTACAGTAAGTTGTCGTTCTTTTAATCTAAATGTGCCAAATTCACCTTTTATCTTTTGTGCAGTAGCAGTCTCTCTCGGGTCGCTAACAGACCTCATAATATCAGCAACTCCAGTTATCTCATAAATCTCTTGCACTAATAATTGCTTCTGTTGCTGCAAGCCAGTTATAACAGCTATTAACTCTTCCAAAGGCATAGTAAAAATAGCATTCTTTAAACCGCCTGAAATTTCTATGTCTGCTATGTCAACACCTAAACCCTGTCCATCTTCCAAATTACTAAACTTATCCATCTTATCAGCTAGCTTATTTGGATAAAGAAATCTTGCTTTTAAAATTTCATTTAATTTACTTATCCGTTCGCAAATAATAGATAACTGCTCGGCTTGGTCTTTATAAACTCTGAAATCTGGGATAGGAACATTGTCATCAGTTGTTTCTATATTTTGTAATGGTTTTGGCAATGAAAAAAAACCCTGCAAATCAACAGGCACATCTCTACTGTCTATAAATTCATTCTTATAACCATCAGAAATAAAATAAATCTTGTTATCCTCTTTGTCCCATATCTCCCAAACCTCTGCCACTTGTTTATCTGTAGGGTGTGCATCTTTAACATCTGCTTCCCTAGTGTTCATTTCACTAGGTTCGTGAGTGAGTTTTACCTTGCTCCCTCTAGCTCCAAATTGCTCTCTTAAATCTTTTCGGGTTAAATAATGCCTGCGAGCTACCCACCATACATCCTGCCAAGTCCTAGCCCAGCTTTGTCTGTAATCCTGCCAGTAAACATAATCTATATTTATTTTCTGGTCTAGCAATTCCTCATCAGATACATTCGGCTCATAGTTTACCCAAAGTAAACCCCTACCCGTTACTAAATAATCTTTTATTATTTTTTTCATCTTGCCGTTAGCTTTTGTAGTATCAAATACCCAGCTAACAGCACGCTCGGCTACTTCAGCAGTAGTTCTATAAAGCGTTTGTAATCTTTCGTCTTTGTCTGTCTTTTTAGCCCAGCGCCTTCTTATATCGGGTTTAGGAAAGTTAGTAAATAAAACAGACTTTAATAATTCTACATTAGAAAAAAATATGTTATACCTTAAACCGTAATCTTGTCTGTAATCTACACTTTGTTTTTTATATGGAGAAATTGAGCGGTAAATATAAACATTGTCGTCAGCCTCACAACGCCAGTGATATTCTCTTTTACTAGCATTAGCTATCTCGTCAAACCAAAATTCAGGTCTGCTTTTGTCAGTTTCTTTATCATCTGTTTGCTTAAAATTATTATCTGCCATTTTATCCCTTAAGACGCAAAAAGGGAATGTATCATATAGATACACTCCCTTTGAAAGCGTCTTTGATTTAGCCCCGTCAAAGGCGGGCAAGAGTAGCGAACTCTGCTAAATCCAAACTAAAACTTTAATTTTCAAACAACAAAATTCATAAATATTGTTAAATATCACATATAATAAAAAACTGCATCTCTACTAACTGCTCTTTTTTCAGTATCTAAAAAATAATCAATCGTAAATTTTTTTTCGCATTTAAAGCATTTTAAAAATTTCTTTGTTTTAAAAAGACTTGTAGGAATAAAGTATATTCTACAAGCCCGTTTTTTACAAAAAGGACAAGTGGCTATCTCTTCTCCTTTCTCGTTGTATCCAAAATTTATTTTTTTTTTAGTAAAATGCTTCATACTCAAAAATTATAACCAAATATAAAATTATTTGTCAACTATAACCTACGATATAAATTTTTATTTCTTTTAATTCTATCATTCAAAATATCATTAAAAGTATAGCCAGTTTTCTCTGGTTTTGGTTTCTCTTTTGGTTTATAAAAACTTTCTTTGTATCCTAAAGCCAACTGTTGCAGTGCATCGGCACAATGTGAGCATTCGTCTTTTATGGGATTTTCTTCATAAACGCCAGTCCGTTCGTTAAATGGAACTTTATAATCAGATAAAAACTCTATGCCTTCATAGCATTTGTCGTTATCAAAAATTAACTTCGGAAACACTTGTCTCACAGCTTCCACCCTATCACCTATCTTGTAATTACCTAATATTTTTATTGGCAAATTATACTCATACATTGCCGCTTCACGCCTAGTCTTACCACTTTGCCAGTCATAGTTTTTCATATCAAAAGGGAAAAAATGACGCTCATATTTATACGGCTTTTGCTTTAAAAAATTTACCCACTCACCTAATCCCATAAATTTATCCTGCTCAAAATCTATTAAATATATTTTGTCTTTAATAAATTGAGCAAACCATATAGCAGTATAAACACCAATGTCCCAACCAGTAAAAACAGGAAATTCACTGTTATATTCTGCTTTGCTAAATTGCCCGTTGCGCTCAGCCAAACCTATTTCAGTATTGAAAATTGCACCCTCTGTTTCCGTTGACCATAGCCCAAGTAAAAACCTGTTGCGTTCCCGTTCAGGTAAATTCTCAAGCCTGTTTTCAATATAGCCATTCGGCAAGTTAGATTTATTGTCAACAGGGTTCATCAATAAATATTTATAGTCATTTGGGTTTGGCAATGGCTTATTACTCTTTGGTTCAACTTTTTCAACAAAAACTCTATGCACCCAGTGTCTCTTTGAAACAGGGTTACAGTCGCATATTGCCTTTGGAATTAAAGGCTTGCCATTTGTCTTAATAACCTTTTGAGACAGTCTGCTGGTTGCCTTTACGAAGCTAGTGTAGCCTATCTCACTGCATTCATTTGCATAAACAGTAGCGTATCTCTTACCAAGTATCTTTTCGCTACTTTCGTTGTCATCTAAACCGCCAAACCATATTTCACTGCCATTAGGAAATGTAGCATACCAGTCTGTTTTATTGATAACAATTTTGTTTTTTAGCTTCGGAAAGCGAAAGTTAATCATGGTGGGGAAGGTATCAAGGCAGATGCTGGCTTTTATGTCCTTAAAAATCTTGCGGAAAACAAGATGTCTGCTACCGGGAGCTAATAACGCTCTTAATGCAGTAACCAGTAAACCCAGTAAAGTTTTACCGCTTTGACTTCCGCCAAATAAAAGTATGTTAGGGGTAGGTGTTGCAAATAGGTCAAGGGCTTCACTCTGCTTTTTTGTTAGATGAAATTTCACTATAAATCTCTTCACACTTTTTTAATGCACTTTCTTTGTCAAAAAATATTTCATCAGACGAAACTCTTAAATCATTATACTGGCATCTTGGTGAAAAACAATGGAAAGTCCACTCTCCGCTTTGATGTAAAAAAACTTCATCAATATAGAACTCATCATAAAACTCAATTCTAAAATCGTATTTTCTGCCGTGAAAATCTTTTGTGTCTTTATTCCATATCTCTTCTTTACGCACAATAAAAACTTTTTTACCAAGCCAATCAAATTTCGGTTTTTTCACACTTCACTCTCTTTTTTAGCAATATTAACAGTAACCATACTGCCATCGTGTTTAATTTCTTGTTTGTCTTTCCAGCCAAAACGGTTCTTCATATTCATATACCACAAAACAGGATTGAACTCTTTGCTTTTAAGATTTTCCCTGCCCTGTTTCACCCACCAACCTTCTGAAAGTTTACTGTATTTTTTTATGGTAGCCGAAAAATCTTTTTCTCTTTTTTCAAATTCTTTAAAAGTTGTGCATTTTAATGCAATCTCGTGAGCTATTTCTGCTTTAGAATATCCGTTTAAAAAAAATTTATATATTTTATCTTTCCAATCTTTCGGCAAATCGTCAAGAGTTTTTTTTGGTCGTCCCATTTCCAAACTCCTTTACAAAATCTATAAGCAAATCTTTTATCAAAATATCTTTTTTACAACAAGGACAGACGATTTTTTCATACCTTTTTGGTTTAACACCATTCGCATAAACGCAATTATCCGAACTTGTTTTTTGAAATCTTTTTGGTTTTCTTTTTAAATAGAAAGCTGGCTTGAAACAATTTTGGCATTCATAAAAATAATTATACCTTTGCAGAGCCATTTCTAAATTCCTTCACAACTTTTCTACCTTTTCTAATTTTTAAAGCGTTAACTGTTTTGGCAAAGCTCATTGCTTCTTTTAATGTAGCAAAATAATTGTAGCATTTAAAGTTGTCTTTAATATAAATCACTTCGTATTCTAAAGCAGTCATCTTGAATAATTTTAGCAAAGTAAAAAAAATAAAGCAAGTAAAAATAAAGGGACAGTAACTTTTAAAGCTACTGCCCCTCGGATAAACCTACTTTATTTCCAGCGACGGAAACGATATAATTATATCATAAAAAAATAGCACTTGACAAGTATTTTTTTAATATGATAAAAATATCTTACCGCAAGCGGATAATGGGGACAAACCTGCGAAGCGGTGTAGCGACGGAAATGTCGCCTTGAAGTTTTACAAGTTTTCTTTAAGTATAAAAATATAAAAAAAATAAAATTGCTTTTTTGAAATTTTTTTTGTGAAAATTGCGCTAAGTTTTTTTTTAATACTTTTTTTTATAAATTTTTAAAAAATTATCTTAAGCGCAATAACCCTTCACTACCATACTATCTTAACATAGCGCTGGTAACTGAACCTAACCTAAGCGGGGGATATTTCCAGAGCTACCCAGAGAGTTTACTCCCCCCCCCCTTATAAATAAAATCATTTAATTTAATGTCTAAATAATAATATTTATATTTATTACTATATATCTTCCTATTAATAAGGGGGCTTGATAAAACTATACAATAAATGCTATATTATTTTTGGCTCTTTAAATTTTGATAAAAAATAACTATTGATAAAACTATAATTATGTGCTATACTATTATTAGAGAGTAAATGTTCTTTTAAAAAATCAAACTAAACTAGGGCTTGACAAGCATTTTGAGATATGATATATTTTATATTAGATGCTTTGAAAATAAGGGCTTGACAAAACTAAACACAATCTGCTAAAATAAGTGTAGCAGGGAAAAAAACCGAAACGACAGGAGGAAAATGAAATGAAAAAAAATGAAGTGGAAATATTAAAAGGTAAGGATTTAAAAAACCTTGAAAAAGTAGTGATGGGGATATTTCATTAAAATACTTACCGCGGGCGACTAACTCCTGCGTTTCAGACACCCCCGTCCCGGCACAGCTGTCTGGGCGGGGGATAGAAAAGGAGGATAAAGTGATTTCAAGAGAAAAATTTAAAAAAATAGTTTTACAAAAATTAAAAGATAAAAATTTTATAATGGAAAATATAAAAGTCATTGTTAAAAATGACACTAGATATAAAAACTTTCACAACGCATTTATATATTTGAAAAAAAAGTATATAGATACAAAAAGGACTTATTATTTAAGGAGTTAGTTATGATATGTGAAAAATGTAGAAGTTGTGATATAGATTTTTTAGCAGTTACAGGTTACACTTATGAGTGTCGCAAATGCGGAAATAGGATTAAAATTGAAAAACCAAAGAATTAAACAAGAGGAGGTAGTTATGGAAATAGAAATTGGGAAATATTACGATGTTACCGAATTGTCAAAAAAAGTATATGCCGAATATAATGTATTTGAAAAAGTGCTTTTTTGTGTTGATAAATTCAGATATTGGATTGCTCGAATACAGGTCGGTATAAATGAAAATTACGAAACGCAAAAGGATGCTGTAATATTAGAGCGGGAAGATATTGACAGAGACCCAAACGAAAAAGAAATATTTTGGCAACAAATCGCATTAATATTGAAAAATGCAACATTCGATAATTACGATATTCATCAATATAGTAGCGTTGATGATGCTTTGTCTATGTTGCCAAGTGATGAAAAAATTAAAAAACTTACCGCCGATAGCTCCTCACCGAGCAAGCGGTAGAAACACCCGCCCTGTATCTCCCCCGAGTGTGCGGGGCGGGAAAATTTGAAAGGAGGTAAATATTATGAAAATATATCTTATGCTATTAGTAGCTATAATTTGCGGCATTCTGTGCGGTTTGTTTTCAAAAAAAATTTATATTGCTACTATTTCTGCATTCGTAATAACACTTTTAATAAACCTTGTTATTGCATATTTTTGGAGGTGAAAAAATGAAAAGAAATAAAAAATTATGGCATAAAAGGAAAAAGTGTGATGATTGTAAAACTTTTAAAACTTGGGGGGGAATAAAAAAGTTTTTTAGATTGCGTAAAATTACGCAATGGGTGCATCCGTGCAAATGCTCCGTGATAAAACTACATAGCCCTGTCCCTACAGAAACAGTATATAACGGCTTTCCCACAGAGCTTGATAAGGAAAAATGCAGTGAAATTTTGAGAGAAAACAAGGAGACAAAAGATGAAAATAAAAGAATTGATTGACAAACACGGTGGAGTGCCTGCATTCCGCAGGATGCTTGAAAACAGAAAAAAACTTTATGGCTATGTTCCCACAAAAGCTACTTTATACGAGCATTACCGGGGGAGGAAGCCATTGAAACTTTGCATCCTAGACTTATATGAAGATTTAGGGGTAACTGAATTTTGATATAATATACTTATGAATTTATTTATAACTTCAAAAAGTCCAGTTAAATCTGCTAAATATTTATTAAAAGACAAAATTAGATTGAATAAGCAGATATTAGAATGCAATCAAATATTGGCTACTGCTTTGCATTTAAACGGAGCAGATGAAAAATTTATGCCTTATAAGAAAAATGGCAATAGGTATAAACCAACACATATACATCACCCTATTTGTAAATGGGTAGCAAAGAGTTTGGATAACTTTATGTGGACTTTGGAATTTATGAATGAGCTATGCAAATTAAATCCAAAGCATTGTTGTAAAAGTAATATTCCGTTACTTTCTTTTGCTGGCAATTGCTTTATGAAATCCAATGGATTTAACGGATTTTTAAATTGCACTCCGTATAAGGATTTACCTGTATTTGTGGCTTATAAAAAGCACCTTGAGGATAAATGGAAATCGAAAAATACGAAATAATTTATGCAGACCCCGCTTGGAAGCAATCGAAAGGCGGTAAAAAATCCGTTCGTAAAAATAGTTCGGGTATGAAATTGGATTATGATGTAATGGATTTTGAAAATATAAGGCAAACTTTGTTATGGTTTTTCAATAACAAAACTACAAAAGACCATTGCATTTTTATATGGACAATAGACAAATATTTAACCGATACAGATTTAATGATGGTTGAGTTTGGATATAAAAGACACGCTCGTTTTATTTGGGATAAAGTTACGGGAATACCCGCTGCATTTACGGTTAGATACTCTCACGAATATTTACTTTGGTATTATAAAAGTAAATTATTGCCGATAGAAAAATCAGAGCGAGGTAAATTCTCAACAGTGATGAGAGAAAAAGTTATAAAGCATTCCAAAAAACCTGAATTGGCATATCAAATGATAGAGAGACTATATCCTAATTTCAGAAAACTTGAATTATTTGCTAGGGAAAGAAGACTTGGCTGGGATAGTTGGGGTAATGAAGTATAGCACAGCTTAAATTGCCGATATGAAAAAAATATATTACGAAAAAGAAACTGGTAATTTTTACACAGTAAAGCAAACAGAAAAAACTATTACTATTGAATGGGATAATAGATTTAACTGTGATGGTTCCTTGCTAGACCAAAATGTTAAATATAAAAAATTGGTTATTAGAAAAATAAAGCCGAAACCACATTGTTTAAGTAAAAACGACAGTGAAGGAATTTGCATTTATCCGTTTCAATGCGGTATACCATTCTTTTTGGAGCCAGCTAAAAAAGAGCACATAGATTTTGAAATATCAGATTGCAAAAAATGGGGTTGCAGTAGTAAATATTATAAGGATTTGCTGATTAAATATAACTTGCAATAGCTCTTTTAATTTAGTTTAATTTGTTTGTGGTGCTAGCACGGTCAAGCCCTTTCAAACTACAGTAAACTCCGCATGAGAGTATTCCGCAGAAAAGGCATTGATAAACATATTTTAGTTTAGTAGGATTTGACAAGAAGTTTTTTTTGTAGTATAATTTAGTTTGAAAAATTTGAGTAGTGGAAAAATCTGACCGTGGGCAGTAACAGATTTAAGGCGTTTCCCACGGAACGCCTTATCTTTTTAAAAAGCGATATTTGAAAAACTTAACATTAGCAGTCGCCTGCTGATGTATAAATCTAAATTAACGCCCGCAAGGGAAAACAAAGCTGGCAATGTTTTATGATGTCGCCCCCCGAAACTTTTAACAACCAGCGACCTGCATATTATGAAAACAAAAATTAAAAAAAATCGCTATTTTTTTAAAGAACAATTAAACACTACTCAAATACTTAATAAACTTTATAACTCCCCCCTTCTATTATATGCAGGGAATAAATAAAGTTAGGGGGGGCTTTAGGAAAGAAAATGAAAAATAAAATAAAAATTAAAAATTTGGAAGAATTAAGAGGACTTTATGTAATTATAACTTTTTGTATAGGTAGTTATATTTTTAAAAAAGAATTTAGGATATTAGTTTTAAAATGGTTTTACGATAATGTTTTTTATAATAGCAAAGAACCATATAACTTAAGAAGAGCTACTATAAGATTTTCAAAAAAAGTTAAACACGGAAAATGTTATTGTTGCAAAAAACAAGGATATGCAACTCAATATCATCATATAATACCAATAAGAAATGGCGGGATAGATAGCAAGTTCAATAAAGTAAAAATTTGTAAAAATTGTCATTCCGAAATACACATTTGGTTAAAAAAAATAAAAAAATATGAAAACAAATAATAAAAAATGGGTTTTTTCTGAAAAAGATTTTTTGTTTTATTTAAAGCAGGAATTGGAAAAAGATAATGATTTTTTTAAAAATAGAGATTATTGTTTACATTTTATTGCTTCAATGCGTTGGGGGGAATTAAATTGGGAATGTGTTCATTGTAGTTATAAAGGCGAAAAGATTTATTGGTATACATCACGCAAAACAAGGAAAGAATATTCTACTATGAAATGTGGAAAATGCAGAAGACAATTTGGGGTTACAGTTGGAACGATATTACACGGAAACCATATTCCCCCAAACAAACTTTTAAACTTTATATATTTAAAAAAAATATTAAATTACTCTGCAAAAAAATGTTCTGAAATGGTTGGTATAACTTGGAAAAGTGCTTGGTTTTTAAATCATAGATTAGATTATTTTTTTATGAATGAATTGCCCGAAAAAACAAAAGAAGGATTTTACTATCCGTTAGTTTTTGAAAAATTATGAAATGCTTAAACTGCCAAAAAGAAGTTGTTATGAAAGAAAAAAAATCACCTGCTTATGATTTTAAAATTTGTCCTGATTGCAAGTTCGTGCATACTTTTTTAAACGAAAAAAAACAGTTAGAAAATTTACGCAAAATTGTAGATTTTTATTTGCAACAGAAAAACGAAAAAAAACTTGAGATGATACCAAAGCATATAATTGAAGCAGGTTATAAGGTAAATTCTAAAACTGCAAAAGACCTGTTACGGATAACGAATAATAACGGAAAGCTGATATGCGAGACTATCTTACAACTGCGAAAATGGGGCAATCAAAAGAAATTAAGCTGGAGTTTGCCATTGGTTTTTAAAGCGTTATCCGAACCAGAGAATTTTAAAACTTACGGATTTGACGGGATTGTAAATAAAGAAACTATTGCAAGGCGAAAACTGCAAGATATGAAAGAACAGGAACATTACGAAAAGGTTATGGCGGAAAAGCCAGTTACAAAAGAGGAAAAGGAAAGGTTAAGGCAGGAAATGAGGGAAGAGGCAAAAAAACACGGATTAAAAACGAGGTGATAAAATGACATTCGCAGATAAAAAGATAGAGGAGTTAAAAGATTTTAAAATATTATATCCCACTATTCCTAGTGGTTGCTATTCTGAAAAAGACATATTAGATGCTCATAATAATAAAATTGGTATAGATATAAAAAACTGGCTCAAACAAACCATAGCCGAAGCGGAAAGGGAATTTTATTTAACTTCTTGCGAAAATTGCGGGGGTAAATTACCCGTAGAATTTCATAAATTTTGGAATAAAAAACTAAAACAACTGGAGGAATAAAATGGCAGTAAAAACATACGACATAAAAAGTATTACCGAGTTGACGGACAAATACGGCACTAAAAAGCAGATAGAGTTTGCAGACGGAAAAACAACCAAAGTAGGCATTAAGAATAAGGCATACAAATACATCAATGTTGGCTTTGTTGGAAAGGCAGATATTGAATGGGCTAAAAGTAAGACAAAAGATGGCAAAGACTTTTTCTATATAGCCAAGTTTAGTGCTGGTAATGGTAGCACTACCCAAACGCCACAAAAACTGCACCAGCAAGCTAAAAACAGCTTTAAATGCGACCCTGATAAACTTTCGCAGGAGGAATGGAAGCGTAGGCATACTAGCTGGATTGGTTGTTTGCAGTGTGCGGTAAGTTTGTTGAAAACTGACAGCGAAGCTCTAGATACGCATATTATTAAATATGCTAATAAATTCTACGATGCACTTTGTGAGAAAGTTGGCGAAAAACCAGCGGACCTAAAGTCTAATGATATCAATAGCGATATCCATAGAAACACTGGACCTAAAGGTCCCAATATTAAACCAAATCCACAGGCAGAAGCATTAGCAGAGGCGGTTAATCCTGCCAGCGAGCAGTCAGATGTAGTTGAAACAGATATTGAGGATATCCCTTTTTGAGAGGTTAATGTGAAAATAGAAAAAATGTTAAATGACGCAATAGCTTTAGTAATAAATTTTAATGATAAAGAAAAAAAGGAAGTTTGCTTAACTCATATTAATAAAAAAAAAGAATGGGTTAGCGGATTTATGATTAATGCTTCCCTAGATGATGTTTTTGAATATTCATCTGAAAATGTAATACCAATTTTTATTGAAAGCGAGAATTTTGTTAAAAATAAAGGTTAATATGCAAGAAAAAAAATGGAAAACTGCTGACGGAAAGCAAATAGCTATATGCGATATGTCTGATAGTCATTTATTGAATACCATTAGCTTTTTGGAAAAGTATGAAAAATGCAAATAAAATTAAGATGTAGGGTTTGCGGAAAAAATTTGAAAAGATTTAAAGATATAAAAAGATATTTTAGATACAAATGTATTAATAAAAACTGTAAAGCGTATGGTATTTATAATTATATTCTTCGTTTGTTTGGATTTCCAAAATCTAAATTAATTAAATCTATTTCAAAATTTAGCGTTCCAAAAGGAATAAAACCTAAAATAACGGTGTGGCGGGGTTTATGCAAATAGGAATTACGACATTTGATAAGGCAGAATATTTTCCTATAGGCATACTTTTGGAAAGAAAAACAAAGCAGTTAAATATAGGTTTTGGTTTTTTAGAAATTTACTTTATTTTTGGAGATAGTGAATGCAAATAAAAGATGGCTACCAAAATATAACATCTGATAAAACAGGTTATTATTTAGGAGACAAAAAGTATCCTAGAGTGTCCACTATTTTGCAAAACATAGACAAAAGACCTTTAATAAAATGGGCTGTTCGGTTGGCTTGTGAAAAAGTTGACACTATGTTATGTGATAGTTCTGATATTGTTAACGAAAATTACATTTTTAATGCAGAGTTAAAGAATTATATGCTTGCACAGGGTAAAAACGAGCATATAAGGCAATTTGAAGAAGCACAAGAATATGGGTCTCTAGTCCACGATAAAATAGAATGCTGGTTAAAAAAATGCCCAGAGCCAAAAAAGAGCTATCCTGCTGACTGGTTAGAACCTGCTAATAAATCTTTGCAAAGTTTTATTGACTTTTGGCAAAAAGGAAAATATGAGCTAATTAAAAGCGAAATGGCTGTGATACATAAAAAACTTGGCTATGGCGGGAGGATTGATATATTAGCAAAGCAGGGAGACGAGATTATCATTTTGGATATTAAGACGGGTAAAAGTGTATGGAAGTCTCATAAGATACAATGTGCTTTATATGCTTTGGCTTTGGAAGAGACGTATCATTGTGAAATGTTATCTAAAATTGACAAAAAACTTTATTTTAAAATTTCAAAATCCACAATACTACATATTCCTAAAATAAACCCCAAAGTTAAGCCGATAGAACTTGCAGGCGAGGAGTTTGATGCAAGCAAAAAGGCAGGTTTGGATTTGGTAAGTTTGTATTATAATTTGAAGGGGGTTAAATGAAAGAAAAAATAAACAAAACAATTATTTACGAACATATTTTGACTGAAAAGAAAATAAAAGAAGCAGATAGCTGGTATAAAAAACAAATTGCTATTGAACGAAACGAAGCAGAGCATGATTTGATAAATAAATTAATAAATTCTCTAACTACTATTTCAGAATTTGAAAACAGAAAGGGATTTTTAAACATAAATTTAATAGTTTCTCATCTACAATCTCAAGCTAATTGTTGTGATTTTGATTTAAGAAATGAGTTGGAAAAATGGAAACACAAAATATAAAAATAAACTTCGGCAAACACAAAGGCACTTTATTTACTCGGTTGCCTGTTTCTTATTTGCGTTGGATAGTTAATGAAAGGGCTAATATGTGGGAATTTGCAAAAGCAGAAATAGAACGCAGGGGGCATAAATTACCTGAAATAGAAATATCAGCACACGCTATAAATAATGCTAGTTTGCGTGCTTTGAATTTTTATTTATCAGATAGAAAGGGAAATGAAGGATTGCATACTTGGTTAGAGAGGATAACGCTTGAGACTATAAAGCATAATGGTGATTACGAAAACAAAAAAATAAGATATAAAAAAATATCACTTGCTATTGAAAAAGGAGAAGAGTTTCCAGTTTTGAAGACTATAATTTATGTTGGAGGAAATGGTAAATGATAAAAGATTTCAAAGACTGGCTGATAGAAGATGTAGGACAGCTATCTACAGTAAAAGCATTTTTAAGAACTCCGTTGAGTGATAATCCCACTGCTTTACAAAAGCAACTTGCATCAATTGAAGCGTGGTATGGCAGAGCTACCACATTACTTGCTGATGCTAACAGCTACCTTGACAATGCCATTGCAATAGAACTTCTTAAAATCAAGCAAGATGACTATGTTTCACTAGAACGTAAAGCTATTACTGACAAAGCGGTAAGCGGAGAGCGCAGGATAAGAGATATAGTGCAAGGTTATGTTGAAGCGATAAAACAAAGAATAAGTCTAGGACAATCTCTCTTAAGGATGCAGTATGAAGAGAGGTTTGCGGGTAAGAATAATTAAATGCTTTTAAGGAGTGTTTATGAAAAAGATGAGCTTGTCTGAAATTAAAAAAATAAGAAATGCTAAAGCATTTGCAGATAGAGAGCTTATGAAAACTAATAATATTGAGTTTATTGCTAAAAAAACAGCTTCTAAATATAATCTTAATATTTATGAAAAAGATAAAGTAAAAAAATATTTAGAATTTGTTTGTAGTAATATACCCATAGGATAAATTAAAATGAAAAAGATATTACGCTACATATTTATAGAACCAGTTTTAGTTAGTCCTATATTTCTTTATTTAGCATTGCTTAACATAATAATTTTACTTTTTCTAGTTTAAGGATGAATAAATGATAGCACAATCTCCAGACTTCCATTTCCGAAAGATTTTAAAAGACGGCAGGAAGTTAGAAATTAAATTAGAAAACAGTAGTTTAGCAGAGCATCTAATTTGCTTAAAACTTGTAAAGCATATTATTTTAGCTTTATCAGATTTACAGAAATTTCAAAGACAGGCATTAGTTGAAAAATTTATATCAGATAGTATGGAGAAGTTAAAATGCAGAAAGCAATAAAAAAATGGGCTTTGATAAACAGAAATGGCACAATAGTAGTGCCAGAGAAAAAACCTGTAATAGATAAAATCAGCTATAACAACAAAGAGATTACAACAGGATATTATTATGATACTGAAACGAATGCCTATTATGAAATGAATTATTGGGACATTAAAATGGTTGAAATAAAAATATGCAAAGAGCAAAAGAACTCTTAAACCCAAATCAGCTTAACATTTTTGAAAATACCGAAACTGGCTTTGTGCCTGCGAAGGAAGTAGATTTTTGCGGTAGTAATTATGACAATAAAATAGACAGACATCGGCTTAATACTAAATTATTAAAAGTTTTAAACATCATAAAAAACTGGGGTGAATTTACAAATGCTGAACTTTACAAAGTAACCCGCACTCTAGCAATAAATGATGACACAGCTTCCCGTTGTGTTCGTAAAATAAGTGAAATAAATTATATGGGATATTTTGTTATTAAGAATGAAAACAAAACCCCTATTACTTTTAAATGTATTAAACTTGACAAATGAAATTATGAAATGTTATTATTTGAGCATAACAGGAGCTGACCCGCACCAGCGCTTAAAACTATAAGGGACTTTCTGTGCGGGAAGTCCCGCTCTTTTTAGGAGTAAATTATGCCAAAAAAAGATGACCGTAGTATAGCAGAAATAATGCAAAACATAAAGCGTATGAGTGATTGCATTTTGGCATCTTACGGTTTCAAAAGCTGGAAAGACATACCACCTTTGAGCGAAGAAGAAAGAAAGAAGTTGTATGGTTGATATTTGAAAATATGGGGATATAGCTTTAAGCTATGGTTGGAAATTAAGGATGCAAACCATAAGAACGCACGCTGTGCAGAAATGCAAACCATTTAGCGAAGCTGGCTAATAAAGATTTCTATCCCCGCAGATATGTGCGGGTTATCCTAGCACGCAGCCGGGGATACATAAGCGGGAATTAATCGGCGCGAAACCCCCACCTGCACGCAGATATGGCAGGGGTATTTTCTACCACCTTTACCCCCCTGAAATAACCCCTGCCTCAAAATATGGCAGGGTGTTGCCAGTGCAACAGATATGGTGTGGCGGTGTGAGAGCATCGTAAAAATCAATCTCGGTTTTATTCCCACACGAAGAACTGACCCTGCCGCAGATTTGAGGAGGTGTTTATGTGTAAAAAATGCAATTCAATTGAAGTTACAGTTAGCTATAATCAAGTAAGTAATATGCTTGATAAACATTGTAATAGATGCGGTTATTNNATAGATGCGGTTATTCTTGGAGCGAACAAACGGCTGATGTAAATACTTTTATAAAACAAACGCAGATTTGAACTGTAAAGATTTTCTTGACAGTTCGGAGGTAGAAAATGGACGTTGAAAAAATAGTGCAGGAGTTTAGGGATAGTTTTAGTCATAGAAAATTGACTACTGAAAAAGTTACAGACCCTGCTGAAATAGAATATGGCATAACAGAAGAAGAGATGGAAAACTGGCTCAAGGAAAAGCTGACTGAGTATGGTGAATTTAAAAAAAGGGAAGCAGTTAAAAATATTTTACCAGAAAATATTAAACCTGCTCACTTGATTTATTGGGCTAATGATATTGAGAAAAAAGACAAATACGAAAGTCAATTATCTTTAACTTTGAGATGTATAGGTAAAAAACTAAAAGAACTGGAGGGGAAATGAAAAAGAAAATGTATGCTTTAATTGATAAAAGAGGGGTTGTGCTAGGGTGCAGAGAGGATAAGGATATGCTCCTTTCTTGGATAGGTAAAGAAAATAAAATAATATCTGGAATTTTTACAGACGAAATGAACACTATTGAAAAAGATGATTTTGAGCTTATGATGCAAATTTGTTTATCCAATTTAGATGTTATTGGCAACAAAGAAACTTTTAATGGGAAGAAATATATTGGTTATTTTACTCACAGCTTTTTATCTCATCAAGAAAAATCTATTTATCTTTTACAAAAATATGGTTATCTAAAAAAAGTTTTAAAAAATAAAGAAGTTTATGAGAGGATAAAATAATGTGCGATGATTGCAACTGTAAAGTAAAAGAATATTTATCTGACCCGTTAAGTGCTGACTGCTATTTGAAGCAATGTGCTTATACTGGCGCTGAAAAGGAATGCGATTGCGAGGGGTGCGAGCATCTATGCACTTGCAGTTGTCATACGGATTACGAGCCAGACGGAATGACTAAAGCAAAGGAGATGAAATATGGATATTACTAAAAAAATGACATTTGCAGATAAAAAGATTGAGGAGTTTAGGGATAAATTTTGTTTTATAAAAACTGCTATTAAAGAAAATGGGAAATTGGTTAAAAATCCTTACGGATATGAATTAAAAGAACAATATTCGCAGGAATTAGAAAACTGGCTCAAGCAAACCATAGCCGAAGCGGAAAGGGAAGCTTATTTGGATTGTTCAAAAAATGGGGGAGAGTTGCCTATTGAGTTTCATAGATTTGTTGATAAAAAACTAAAAGAACTGGAGCTGGAATGAATAAAAATAAATGCATCAGTTGTAAACATACTATTGATATAAAAGAAGGGAAACATAAAACTAAAGTTTGCAAATTCACAAATCAGGTTATATTGTATTTAAATGCTTGTGAAAGTTATGAGAGGTTTAAATGACCGAACACGATTTTCAATGTAACATAGTGCGGACTTTACGAATGCAGAATATATTTGTTTTCGCAGTGCCAAACAGCCAACATTTGCTTAAAACCAAAAATCAGTTTTTGCGTATGAAGTTTTTAAGCAAATTGAAGCGGGAAGGGTTTTTAACAGGTGCATCAGACCTTATCGTATTACATAAAGGTAATTGTTACTTCCTTGAAATAAAAGCCCCTACTGAATATAAACGAAGTGAAAAAACAGGTAAACAAATCATAGCTAAAGCAGGCGGGACGCAGTCTGCCGAGCAAAAGCACTTTCAGCAGGAAGTAGAAAAAGAAGGGTTTCCGTATGTTTTGATAGATAGCCATAAAAAGTTTGAGGATTTTTTGGATTTATTGCGTAAAATGAAAAGCTTAGATTTTGTTAGGAATTTTGAAAGCGAGGTGAAAAAATGAAATACAAATATACCAAATTAGAAAAACAGTTAATTATGTTATCTTCTATGGGAATTACTATAAATATTGAAGACGGGCATCGTTGGATAATGTTTGATGAAAACAATGATTTTTATTGTGATACTCACGATTTGCTTGATAAAAATATTAGCACGAAAGTTTATGGCGGAGTAAAAGAAGCTATATTGCGAATAGATAATTTTTTCATTAAAAACAATATGCCTACTTTAGAAGAAAGATTTGAGAAACTTGACCCAGAATACGATATAGAATATGTTGATGAGAACGAGGTTAAAAAATGAATGTAAGACATTGTTTTGAAAGCGAAAAGGTTGCTGGAAAAAGCGAAGATGAGGATACTTGTTCTGAATGTGGTCGTAACTTCAGAGATACAGAAGTCCACACACATTCTCATATTTGCAAAAATTGCGGTAAGGAAATTTGCCATAAAGATTATAAGGAAAAAGAACTTACTTGTGAATGCGGGTATGTTTTAATAGATAATTAGAGGTGATAAAATGAGGCAGATAATTTGCGATAATTGCTATTCGGAAATAGATTTATCAGAACCTACTTGTGATTTAATTACATTTTCGGATTTAAAATTTAAAGAAGAGCTAAATGATTTAAAAGAGGGGGTATTACTTGATTTTTGCAATATAAAATGCGCTCATAAGTTTTTAGAAAAATCTCATAAAAAATATTATGAAATGTTAGGAGTAAAACAATGACCGAACTTGAAACCGAAGTAATGAGTTTAGAAACTGCGAAACTACCAGAGGTGCAGGAGTTTTTGAAAAGCAAAGAGACGAAGTTTGTTTGGGCTAAAAGAGATAATGAAAACGACTGGAATTTAAAAGATTTTTGTTATACAAATCTACCTACATTTGAAACAATCAAAACCCTCACGCTAGGCGAGATGTTTGATGTGTTGCCAGGTATTATCGATGTCGTTAAACCTCGCTATGGCAGGTATTTTTTAAAGTCCCAGAAATTAGGCAGTAAGTATAACTGGAAATATCATAGTTCCAAATACAAAACTCTTATTGGATTTGATGACACAAATAACAAAGCCCTAGGAAAATTAATAGTGTGGTGTTTGAAGGAGGGGTATTTATGAGTGAAATAATTTTAATATTTTTAGCAATTTTAGCTGGATTGTCTATATTCTGCTTTTGCATTCTTAATCATACAATAACCAAAGGTCAAAAGGAGATTATAGAAAAATATTTTAAACAAGAGGGGTATTTGAAATGAAAAAGAAAATTACTGGATTTATTATAACATTTTCATTGTCAATATTTGTGCTTCTGTTTTTCTCATTAATAAATTGGTCTTTTGTTAATAAATATTTAACATTTACACAAGTCTTTAAAATTTATTGTTCGGCATATATTATTTGGAGTGCAATGCAAATAATAAAACATTTAGAGGAGGACTGATGGCTGAAAAGAAACAGCCCCGAAATTCCATTCGGGGTAAACACTATATTTATGTGGCTAGGGAAGCTAACGGAAATATTTATTACTCACTTATTGAGTTTCACAAAAAAGGATTATGTAAAAGATATTTTTTAACTGACGAAATTAAAAAATTTCATAAGGATAAAATATTTTGCCATAGGCACAAACCCCAAATAATATACAATGCAGATTTTGTTAAAAATTTAAAACTCAAAAAAGGCGAGCAGGTAAAGTGTCCGATAGGCAAACCGATACCTGTTGACAACGCGGAGAGGATATGAGGGGTTTTTTTGGAATAGGCATATACAATGTTAAAACCGAATTTAATATCGGAACTCTCTGGCGTAGTGCATATCTTTTTGGAGCAAGTTTTATTTTTACAATAGGCAAAAGATACAAAAAGCAATCATCTGATACATATAAATCTCATAGACATATTCCATTGTATCACTATATAGATTTTGACGACTTCTATCAAAAGATGCCTTATGATTGCCAGTTGGTAGGAATTGAAAAAGCAAAGAACAGTAAATCTGTAAAAGAATTTCAACACCCACAGAGATGTATTTATCTACTTGGAGCAGAGGACGGCGGATTGCCTAATCTAGTTATGGAAAAATGCAAATCTATAATTCATATAGAGACGGAAAGAAGTTTGAATGTCTCTGTGGCTGGTTCAATAATGATGTTTGATAGACAAAATAAGGCGGAGGTGGTGAGGTGAAAATTTTAAAAAGAAGTTTAAGAGAAGGGGCAAAATGTCCATTTTTGCACGGGATAGCATATTATGATTTTGATAGTGAATATATAGTTTGTTATCCTTTTCCAATAAATTTATTAGTTAGATTTTTTAGACTAATTTTTACCAAAAAGAATATATCATTAGTAGAATATAAAAACAAATATTATACAAAAGGATATACTGTAGGATTTAAAGAAGCAAAGAAAGTTTACTCATACCTAAATAAAAAAAATGTATTAGAAATTTTAGAGGAATTTGAAAGGATAAAAAAGGAACAATCAAATGGGACTGAAAACAAAGATTGAATGCCAAAAATGCAAGGACACTGGTATTGCTACCACTGATTATATTATTGACTATAAGGTTAATTATTGTTGTGATTGCGAGAAGGGAAAGAGAAAAAATGAAAATAATCCAACAAACCACTAGAGAACGCAACCTGATGTATCTGCTTATTGCAGTCGCAAGTTTTTTCATTGGATTTATGCTAAATAAGCCAGATATAATTATTACTGCTACACAGCGTTATAACAGACCTATTGAGTTCCCTGACGGGCAGAAATATAATGTTACTTTCAACTGGGAGAAATAAAATGCCAACGATAAAGTTTAAACTAAAAGACCCGAAGTATTGTGATAATTGTCCCTGTTTTTCCAGTG